>Ga0209402_10000938_pt1 | contig 33274 bp, 27 predicted proteins | sample ArcticOcean_MG_C_3_FD_187437 | JGI IMG/M metagenome (GOLD analysis project Ga0209402, IMG submission 187437) | Marine microbial communities from western Arctic Ocean - ArcticOcean_MG_CB8_126 (SPAdes) (version 2) | ecosystem: Environmental > Aquatic > Marine > Oceanic | place: Arctic Ocean... | reverse complement strand
AATGACCTCGTAACAAACGATTACACCGCGCAGGCCGACCGCAATCCACATAAGTCCTACGGCTATCTGAGGACGCCGGAGATATCCATGCACATACAGCAATTTATCGAAGCAGGTGATAGCAATTCTTGAATCCGAAATAGTAGTAATTGGCGGAGGCATCGCGGGTGCGTCCGCCGCCCTCCATCTGGCTGAACACGGACGCCAGGTCACCATCATCGAACGTGGCGAGATAGCTTCCGAGGCCTCCGGGTTGAACATGGGCGGCCTTGGTGGCATGGGCTGGGGTAAGTCCCCTGACCTGCAGTCACACCTCACTATGGGCAGCTTGGACATATTTCGCCGCCTTCAGTTGGACATGGGCTATGACATCGAGTTCCGCCTCAGCGGGACGCTGCAGGCCGTCCAGACCGACGAGGAGTTCGATTACGCTAGAAACCGTGTCAAAACACTGACCGAACAGTGCTACGAACTGGCGCTGCTGACTCCTCGTGAGGCCCGCGCCATCGAGCCCGAGGCCAGTCCCGACATTAAAGGGTACGTTCTCGTGTCCCAGCGCGGTCAGGCCGATCCTGTAAAAGCGACTAAGGCTTTTGCGTCTGCGGCGGGGGCTCAGGGCGCTAAAGTGCTGACTGGCCACGGGTTAACCGGCATTGAACAGACCAGCGACGGCACCTACACCCTAGCCACCACACAGGGCGAGATCCATTGTGAGCACCTAGTAGTAGCAGCGGGAGCGTGGTGCTCTCAAGTAGGCGCGATGCTGAGTCTCGATATTCCCATCGTAGCGGTCCGGGGACAGATGTGGGCCACAGAGAGTCTACCCCCTTCCGTGTTTCATACCGTTTCCGGGGCGGAATCTGCGTTGCGTTGGCAGAACGACCCCGGCAACGACGAGACCAATCCTTCTGACCTTACCCATATCGATGGCCGCCGTATGACGCGTCACCTCTACGGTCGCCAGCGTCGCAACGGCGAGATTGTTTTTGGCGGCGACCGGGAGGCTGTAGGTTACGTTAGCAACGTTGATCCCCAAGGCATCGAAGTTAACAAGAGCCATGTTGGAGAGGTCCTGCCCTTCCTCAAAAACGTCCCTATCAAACGGACCTGGTCCGGACTCATGCCCTTCCCCCTCCACGGCAAGCCCATCATTGGCCGGATTCCGCAGCGAGACAACCTGTACGTTGTGACTGGTCTGGCTTCCTCGGGCTTTGGCAGGGGGCCCATGGCAGGCAAGTTCGTGGCGGACCTACTGCACTCCGGTGAGGCACATCAGGTATTGAGTGAGGCCGACCCTGCGCTTTTCGTAAAAGAGGCCTAGTTTCACTCTTTGCACAGTGATGAGACCTTTCCCGGCGCATCTTGGGCGTATCTGGACTCAAAATTCCCGTTCCCCTATAATCGGGGCTCCGAATAAATATTGGTTGGAAAGCAAGAAATGAACCTGGAGGGACTACTTCAATGGCAGATGAGACCATTCGAATTGGCTTCGTAGGCGCGGGCGCTAACACAGAGCTCAGGCACATACCTGGCTTTCAGGCCATGGACGGCGTGGAGTTGGTGAGCGTTGCCAATCGCAGCCGGGCGTCTGGACAGCGGGTCGCAGATAAGTACGGCCTACCCACCGTTTACGATAACTGGGTTGAGCTAATCGAGTCTGATGACACCAACGCCATATGTATCGGCACCTGGCCATACATGCACTGCACACTGGTTCTCGCGGCGTTGGAGAACGAAAAGCACGTTATGACGGAGGCCCGTATGTCCGCCACGGCGGAAGAGGCCCACATCATGCGGGAGGCGGCCAAGCTTCACCCCGGCATCATCACGCAGATCGTTCCGGCTCCGCATACCTTGAAGGTCGACAAGACCTTGCAGGGACTAATTGCCGACGGTTACTTGGGCGACATCCTGTCCGTGGACATGGTCGTGCATGGAGGTGGCTTCCGTGAGGGCGAGCGGGACACTCCTTTCCACTGGCGCAATGACAGAGACTTCAGCGGATACAACATCATGCAGATGGGTATTTGGTACGAGGCCATGATGCGCTGGATTGGCCCTGCCGCGACAGTCCAGGCCCTCACGCGCATTCACGTGAATGCGCGCTACGACGGCGACGGTAATCGCAAAGTCATTACGATACCTGACCATGTAGAAGCCTTGTTGGAGATGTACTCTGGCCCAGTGGTCCGCATGCGATTCAGCACCATCACTGGCCTGTCTCCTAGTGATGGTGTCTGGCTATTCGGTTCTGAAGGCACCATTCATCTGGACTCTGCCAGCATGACGCTACGAGGCGGTCGCAAGGGTGACAGCGAGCTATCGGAGATACCCATTCCAGCGGAGAACGCCGGTAGCTGGCGAGTTGAAGAGGAGTTCATCAACGCAATTCGCGGCAAGGAGCCCATCACGCACAGCGACTTCGATACAGGTGTGCGCTACATGGAATTCATGGAGGCAGTCACCGCTAGCTCCCAAAGTGGCGAGAAGGTGCATCTGCCTCTTTAGAATTCTGTTTTATCGGATAAATTGTTAATACAGGCTGCGACGACATACGGATGCCAATCCAGTTGTCGCAGCATGATATGAGTCTTGCCCAATTTGGGCTTCGAAGGATCTCTCATGGATTACAAAAGCCTACTGTCGCACAACCGACCCGCGGAAGTTGATGTCCCCGCAGGCCTAAAGGCAGACACAAAGTACATATTCTCTGTGACCAACGCGGTGCCAGAGTTTATAGATGTGGAGAAGTACTCCACTGCCGCCAGGGACGTGGTATTGCGAGAGGGTAAGGACCTGGCCCCGTACCCCCCGCCCAACGGCCACGAGGGATTACGCAGGCTAATTGCTGAGAACCTTCGTGATAATCGTTCAGCTGATGTAGATATAGACTCGGTCCTTCTTACCGATGGGGCCGGCGGCTTCATCAGAATGTACCTGGACGCTTTCATAGATCCTGGCGACGTAGTCTTTGTGGAGGAGTTCAGCTACCTGGGGACCCTTCGCCTGTTGCTCTCCAAGCGGGCGGAGGTAGTTCACATCCCTACAGACGAACAGGGCATGAACACGGAAGAACTGGAGAGAGCTATCAAGGCTGTCAAAGCCCAGGGCAAAACACCCAAGCTAATCTACGCCATCTCCGTCTATCAGAACCCGATGGGCGTCACGCTGAGCGCCGACAGACGCAAGCACATGGTCAAGATAGCTCAGGATTACGGCGTGCCCATTCTGGAGAACGAATCTTACGCCGACTTTCGTATCGACGGTGACCCGTTGCCGCCTTCTATGCTTAGCATGGACGATCAGGACGCCGTGGTTTACGTGTCTTCGTACACCAAACTACTGGGATGTGCCTTACGCCTGGGATACGGCGTAGCCCCTCTAGCTGTGCAAGAGCTTCTCCAGCCCCATCGCCCCAGCCACCTGGCGGGCATGATGGTCTACGAATACCTGCGATATCACAAAGACGATCATATCGAGAGAGTTAGCAAGGGACTGATGGCGCGCCGGGACGCACTCCTGTCAGCGCTGGAACAGAATTTCCCGCCCAGCTGTACATGGACCAAGCCCACTGGCGGTATGATGCTCTGGGTCCAGCTGCCCGAGGGTGCGGATACTTGGAAGGCCCTCGATCACGCCGTTGACGCCGATGTGAAGTACAACCCCGGTGGTGTGTTCCGGGCTGACAGAGGTTGTAATAATTACCTGCGCCTGACCTACAGTCACAACACGCCGGAAGAGATACACGAAGGCATCAAGACCTTGGCGGAGGTTTTTAGACAAGAGGGGTTCTTTGAATAATCAAGAGGCGATTCCAACGTTGCCGCTTTAATGACATATGTAGCAGATCTTCATCTGCACTCGCCTTACGCTATGGCGACGAGCCGACATCTAAATTTCGAGGTCCTGGCAAAGTGGGCGAAAATCAAAGGCATAGACCTGCTGGCCACAGCCGATTTTACCCATCCTCTCTGGTTCCAAGAGACAAAGCAGAAGTTGACAGATAAAGGCAACGGTCTTTATGAGTTCGATGGCGTCAGTTTCGTTCTTGGCACAGAGGTCAACTGTAATGGCCAGCAAGGCGGTCGAAGCCGTCGGGTTCACGTGTTGATTCTTGCACCAGGCCTGGAAATCGCATCGCTCATAACCGATTCGCTATCCACCAAGGGAAAACTCGCAAGCGACGGCAGGCCAACCGTCCACCTGACTCCCAGGCAGCTCTTGGAAACCCTGCTGCACATTGATGACCAGATCATTCTCATTCCGGCCCATGTATGGACTCCCTGGTTCGGCATATTCGGCTCCAAGTCTGGATTTGATTCGCTGGAGGAGTGCTTTGGCGATCTGAAGCAACACGTTTTGGCCATAGAGTCTGGGCTGTCCAGTGACCCCGCGATGAATTGGCAAATCCCCGACCTGGACAATGTGTCCATTGTCTCTTTTTCAGATGCTCATTCGGCGCCCAAATTGGGTAGAGAGCTAACCAAGTTTGAGGGAGAGCTCAGCTACCAGGGACTCTTCGATGACATCAAGAACCAGAACATACACAGCACCATGGAGTTCTTTCCAGACGAGGGTAAGTACCATAGCACCGGACATCGGAAGTGCGGAGTCTGCTGGTCGCCTGAGGACGTGCGGCAAAAGGGCGAGCTCTGCACTGTCTGTGGCCGCAAATTGACGCTGGGAGTGTCCCATCGTGTGGACCAGTTGGCCAAAAGGCATGTCGAGACATGGAAAGACGAGTTCGGGTTTACGCTGGCAGCGAACGGGAGGCCGGCGTTTAAATCTGTTGTTGGCCTTCAGCAGATTGTTGCCGAGGGGTTGCGCCGTGGCGTAAATACCAAAGGCGTTACGGACCAGTACTTTACTCTCGTAAACGAGTTCGAGTCGGAACTCAACGTGCTGATGGATGCGGATATCAGGGACGTCGCCCGGTTGTCGGGCGAGAGGATCGCGGAAGGTGTATCCCACGTGCGCACGGGAAAAATTTCCATACAACCTGGCTTTGACGGCCAGTTCGGCAAGGTCACGGTCTGGCCAATCTAGATCCTCGAACTTTGGATCTGTTCCCGAGTCCCTACAGATTCCAGGTGTGGTATATAGCTGAAAAACTTAGCCAAGAGGCTCTAGAGGCAATAAGAACAGACTGGTATTACAGGAGGGTAAGGTATGGCAATTGAGTTTACTGAGCAGATGCGAAAGCTAATATCCAACGCGATGGACGATAGGCTATTTTGTACGTTAGGCACTGCCTCTAAGGACTGTATACCCAACATCAGTCTCAAAGGCAGCGTGGCAATTTATGACAGTGACACTCTTTCATACTGGGAACGGGCAAAGGGCTCTGCACTGGACAATGTTGTCGAAAACCCCAATGCGGTCATCTTCTACCGGAATCCTGGAGAACGCATTAATTGGCGTTTTCACGGCAAGGTCACTGTGCACGAGTCAGGAGAAGTTTGGGACAAGGTCAAAAGCATTACCCCGCAGGGCGAGCTAGACCGCGACCCTGACCTCAAGGGCGTGGCCGTGTTGATAAGGGTTGACGCCATCACCGACCTGGGAAGGAACGTGCTTCAGTCCAGGTGACCGACTTCTATTATGGCCGCTAGGCCTCGAGCTTCGCCTTAAGATTTCCCAGCTTCTTGTTCATGCTGGGGTTTGATACTAAGGGCCCTATTAAAGTCTTAAACGCTATGGCCATTACTGGATTCATTTCGAAGGTCACTGTACGTCTCAACAACGTGCCTTCGCCGTCGGCCTCAAATTTTAGGTCCTGGTGAAATGGGAAATCCTTGTCATCTGTGGCTGTGAAGGCAATTCGGTTTGGGGCATCAAATTCCGTAATTATTACCTTGTTTGCTAATTGCTTGCCCATGAGTTTCCCAACAGACTTATACTCGCTTCCCACTGCTATCGGCCCATCGGAAACGGCTTCGATATGAAGGTCGTTGGTCCATTCACCGTGCTTGGTGAAATCGGATACGTACTCGAACACCTTTTCAGGAGAGGCGTCGATCGCGATCTTGTAGTCGTAAACGAGCTGTGACATACCTTTACTTCTTTGAGACTTGCACTTCGCTATTCGGAAGGATCGGCTAGGGCATGTTAGTTAAAAAGCAGCAAAAATACAACGGAAGTGGATAAATGGGCAGGTTTGTGCGAACGTTAAAGTGGTCTAAGCGCACATGGATCTCATTGGACTAATGGATTGCGTAGCCAGGTATCAGAACGAAAAAGTTGACCTGACAAATCCCGCTACACACAAATCCCTCACTCTTGTTCACCCTGGCTAGTTCGCCGTGTCAGGTAGACGGCCATGATGGCCACCGGCATAGCGATAACCACTAATCCCAGCCCAATTACGATCACTTCAGGTCCCAGTCCTAGCACCGAGTCTATCTTGTGCTTTATCCAGTCCAGCAGTACGGGGTCGCCTGGTCCTGCGGCGTGGCGAAAAATTGATAGAAGAATCAATCGCCGTCACCAGCGGTACTGGGTTCTGTAGCCGCCTTCTGGTATCGCACCGAATAGCGTCGTTCCTTCACACTAAAGCTGGCGATGCTGGCGATCAATAACATGGAGCCCGCCAGTGCGAAAGGAATTTCGTAGGCCCCTAACTTGTCGTACAGGTATCCCGCTGCCAGGACGCTGATGGCCCCGCCGACATTATGGGCAAGCGTCGAAATGCCCCCTAGCGTGCCAAGGTTGCGAAGGCCGTAAATATCCGCCGTTAGTGACGACGTGAGCGGAGGCGTAGCAACCCATGACAGGCCCGCCAGCACCGCGAAGCCCCATATGCCCAGGGAACCAGGCATCATTACTAGCAAGACGTATGCGCAAAAACGAATTGCATACACGGTGCCCAGGAGATTCTTGCGGCTGAACCTGTCGGCAAGGAAGCCGATTATGATTACGCCGACCACATTCAGTCCGCCCATCAAGCCGAATGCCGCCGCTGCCTCTCCTGGTGATATGCCTCGGTCCAGGGCGAAGGGCACATAGTGGAAAGAGATAATCAAGGTCGTCATGCCGCAGATAAAATAAGCGCCTGAGAGCTGCCATATCGGCGGTGATCTGAAGGACTCCTTCCAATTTTCTGTGGCCAGTGGTGGCTGCACCTCAACATAAGCGCCAGAAGCGCCGGCCTTCAGATTATTGGCGTTTGCATTCTTACGCCCCTCCGGTACCTCGCCGATGTCTTTCGGATCGTCTCTGAAGATAATGTACGCTAGCGGCAAGGCCAGGAAGAATATGAACGCTCCCATTGCGAACCAGGCCACGCGCCAGTTTGCGGTGATGATGAGATACGTGGCCAGTGGGACCAGGACCAGCGCGCCCGCTGAAGGTCCGGCGCTGCAAAGACTTAATGCCATGCCACGCCTGCGGTAGAACCACCGCGCGATCATCGCATGAATCGTTACCAGCGAAGCCCCACTTAGGGCCGTGGAGCTTACGAATCCGAACAGGACTATCAGCATCCAGATGTTAGAGATCGTGCTCATGAGCATGGTCGATATGCCCAGCACGGCCAGGCTAATGGAGATTACGCTGCGCCCGCCATATTTATCGTAGAGCCGACCGATGAAGGGCTGCGTCAGGCCGTTGATGAGAATGCCAATGGCGCCAGCTGCGGATACCTGGCTTCGGGTCCATTCCAACTCTTCGCTCATGGGAACGACGAACACACCAAAGGCATTGCGAGCACCAGTGGCCAGGAATAGCGTGAAGAATCCCACGGCCACGATCAGCCAGCCGTAGAACAGCTTATTGCTCTGGATTTTCTCCGCCATTCGTCCTCCAAGCACGGCATCACAGTCCGCAAATCGAGTCTAACATCGGCTTTAGGGGATAGCAATGAAACGAAATGCCAGGAATAGTCTGTTGCGCTGAGTTGACTTGGGAAAGGTCGGTCGGCACCACGCCTCATTGAGCATTTCCCTAACTCCACGTAGAATGCGGCGCAGACCGGCCTGTTCGGCCACTCCTGTCTCAATAGAGGGGGACATTTGTCGGCACAGTCCACAGCCACTGGAAGACGTTTTCAGTCGCTTAGCGCCCTGCGGAATCGCAATTTCCGGCTTTACTGGCTGGCGGGTTTTGGACAGGCCATGGCCCTCGGCATGCAGTTTCTTATTATCGGCTGGCTGGTGCTACAGCTAACCGGATCCGCATCGCAGCTTGGCTTGGTGATTTTTCTGTACGGCATTCCCAACCTGTTGCTGCTGACGTTTGGTGGCATCTTCGCGGATCGGCTGGACCGTAGAAAGATGCTAATTTACAGCCAGTTCGTGGTGACGGTCTTGGTCCTGGGCATGGCGCTCCTGACTATGGCACAGCTAATTTCCATCTGGCATATCTATGCAGTGGCTGTAGTTCTCGGCGTAATCCAGGGAATCAATATGCCTTCTCGCTTGGCCATAATCCCGGACCTGGTGGGCCAAGAGGACATTCTTAATGCAACCTCACTTAACATGGCCGTCTTCAACACAGGACGAATAATCGGGCCTTCAATTGCTGGCGGCATCATTGATTACGTCGGCCTGGGCCACGCCCTTCTGATCAATTCTTTCCTGTATGGATTTGGTGTCGTCTTTCTGATCCTGATGTCTGGCGTGGTCTCGCGCAGCGCTCCGAGGTCTGAAAATATCTTTATGGGTATGTGGCAGGGGTTCAAATACTCTGCCGCCACTCCCGTTGCATTTACTCTGGTGGGCCTGAGCTTCGCCTTCGGGTTCTTTGGCGGGGCATACATTCAGGTGTTGCCAGCTTTTGCTAAAGAGGTCCTGAGAGTCAACGCCAGTGGTGCCGGGTCGCTCATATCTGCCAGTGGCCTGGGTTCGCTGGTGGGCAATATGTGGTTAGTCTCTTTGCGTGATACGAGACGCAAGGGCGTCATCCTAATCGGGGCCATCATTCTTTTCGGCTGCATGCTTTTCCTGTTTTCCCTGTCCCCCATATACATCCTCTCGTTCATATTGCTGTTCATCGGCGGCATAGGGTTCATGAGCTTCATTGCCATTGGTACAACTATTTTGCAACTAACCACGCCGGCAGAGATGCGAGGCCGCATGATGAGTCAGTGGCTCATCGGCGCCGCCACGCAGTATATCGGGGCCTTTCCTATCAGCCTGGTTGCCGACTACTATGGCTGGCAAATAGCCATGGGAGGCAGCGCGCTGATCATGCTGGCAGTCGTATGTTGGCTTGGCATCTACCGGCCGACGTTCAGAGAATTACGGATATAGAGGCCATCTGGACAGGCACCTTCGCTCGTTTGCATGGTCGATGTATAATCCCCGTATATTATCGATCCACCCTCTCCTACCCTGAAGCTGTACACAGGTGAGCGCCATGACTACGCAATCCATGTTCAAAGAGAAGCCTCTGCTGATTCTGCTGGATGGCCACGCACTAGTCCACCGGGCCTTTCACGCCTTCCGCGATCCGCTCAACGTCGCCGCCACTGGCGAAGAGGTTACTGCCGTTTACGGCTTCCTCAACACGCTGCTGCGAACGCTAAAAGAGTGGGGCCCTACTCACTGCATCGTCACCTTCGACGTATCGGCGCCAACCTTTCGGCACAAGGCCTTCGACCAGTACAAGGCTCATAGGCCGCCAACGCCGCCAGAGCTTCGGGGACAGTTTGGCCGGGTCCGGCAGGTCGTCGAGTCGTTCAAGATTCCCATTCTGGAGATGGAGGGCTTCGAGGCCGACGATGTTCTTGGGACGCTGGCCAAGCAAGCCGAAGAGAACGAGATCGAGACGCTGATTCTGACAGGCGATAGTGACATACTTCAGCTGGTATCCCCCTGGGTACGCGTCCTGTTATCGGCCAGCGCAAACAACACCAACGTCTACGACGAGACCGCGGTCAAGGAGCGCTACGAGGGTCTGGGGCCAGACTTTGTTGCCGAGATCAAAGCATTACAAGGCGACAAGTCCGACAACATACCGGGCGTGCCCAAAGTCGGTGCCAAGAGCGCCATACGACTGCTCACGGCTTTCGACAACCTGGATGGCATCTACGAGCACATCGACGAGGTCACACCTCCCAGCGTGCAGAAGTCGCTTCGGGAGAACCGAGACCTGGCTTTCCAGTGCCTTATGCTGACGACCATTCGCCGGGATGTTCCGGTTACGCTGGACCTGGAGGCCTGCAAATTCGGTCAGTACGATCGCGCTGAAGTCGTGGATCTAATGCGGGAGCTAGAGTTCTTCAGCATGGTGAACCGCATTCCTTCGACCGGTAATAGCGACAACGGTGAGCAGCTGGAGCTCATGGCTATGGCGGAAGAGGAGCGCATGCCCACCGACTATACGCTGGTGGATACAGAGGACGCTCTGGACGAGATGATAACCACTCTAAAGGCCTCGGACATCTTCGCCTTTGATACGGAGACAACCTCGCTGAACGCCATGCAGGCAGAGTTGGTCGGACTGTCCTTCTCCAACGAGGACGGCAAGGGCTGGTACGTGCCGGTGGGCCACGAAGAGGGCACCCAGCTTCCCATGCAGCATGTCCTGGACATGCTAAAGCCAATCATGGAAAGCCGCGAAATTGCCAAAGCTGCCCATAACGCCAACTACGACCTGATGGTTCTGCAAAACTACGACATAAAAGTGCAGAACGTTACCTTCGACACCATGCTGGCAGCCCACGTCAGCGGTCGCAAAGCCATTGGCCTCAAGGCTCTGACGCTGCAGTGCTTGCAGGAAGAGATGACGGAGATAAAAGAGCTTCTGGGCAGCGGCCGCAAGCAGATAACCATGGACAAGGTCGAGGTAAAGAAAGCCGCAGATTACGCTACGGCGGATGCCGACATGACCCACAGGCTCATCTCATTATTTGAGAAGGAGCTTGAGGAGAAGGACGTTCGCAGCCTCTTCGACACCGTGGAGATGCCCCTGGTTCCTGTGCTGGTCGACATGCAGCGCGCGGGTGTTGCCATCAATTCAGAGATGCTCACCGAAATGTCAGAGGAGCTCGGTGCGCAACTCGGTGAAATTCAGCACGACATGTACCTGACTGTGGGACACGAGTTCAACATCAACTCGTCTCAGCAGCTTGGCGACGTTCTGTTCAACGAGCTACGTTTACCCCCCACGAGGCGGACGCAAAAGGGACACTCCACCGATGCCGCCGCGCTAGACGGACTGAAAGAACTGCTAGACCAGGGACGAGGCGAAGGTGTCGATCCCAAGGCATACGACGTGCTGGACAAGGTCCTGGAGTATCGTCAGCTATCCAAGATCAAGTCTACCTACGTGGATGCGCTACCAAACCTGGTTAATCCCAAGACGGGCCGCATTCATACCAGCTTTAACCAGACGGGCTCTGCCACGGGCCGTATATCCAGCAACGACCCCAATGTGCAAAACATACCGGTGCGGACGGAGCTTGGTCGTAAAGTACGCAACGCCTTTGTGGCGGAGAAGGCACCAGAGTGGACACTGCTGGCTGCTGACTATTCGCAGATCGAGCTTCGCATCCTCGCCCACATGAGCCAGGACGAAAGCCTACTGGCGGCGTTCCATCGCGGCGAAGATATTCACGCGGCGACGGCGTCGTCGGTCTACGACGTGCCTATCGATGGCGTGACCTCGGACATGCGGCGTATCGCCAAGATAATGAACTTCGGCGTGCTTTATGGCCTAAGCGCATTCGGCATACGACAGCAGACAGGCCTTAGCGCCGAAGAGGGCCAGCGCTTCATCGATACCTATTTCGGAAGCTATCCTGGAATCCGCACCTACATTGACGAGACAAAAGAGAAGGTGAAGGCCAACGGCTACGTCGAGACGCTTCTAGGCCGCCGTCGCTACATCCCAGAGGTGACCTCCAGCAACGGCAACATACGTAACGCTGGCGAGCGCATGGCTGTCAACATGCCTATTCAGGGCACCGCTGCGGACATCATCAAGATCGCCATGATCGCCATTCAGGACAGGCTGGAAGAGCAGAAATTGCAGTCCAAGATGATTATCCAAGTCCACGACGAGCTGATCTTCGAGGTGCCGCGGGAGGAGCTGGAGCATATGAGGGAGATGGTGACTGAGCTTATGCCCGCCTCCATGCAGCTGGACGTTTCGCTGGACGTCGAGCTAAAGACTGGCGACTCCTGGGGGCAGATGGGGTAGTTTTAAATTAGGGGTAAAGGGCATTAGTTTCAATACTGGGAAGGCTGCGCACGATTAATTTGGTGCAGCAGTGACGAATTAGGTACGCGACAGAAAAAGCTCAGGCCGATTCTTAATTGCGTGTTGTCTCTTCGCCTTTGACCCTTCGACTGACCCCTTGGGCTTTCTGACGCTGCCATTCAGTTTCTTCAATACAGGGCGCAAACCGCACCTCTTGGACGGGTAATCTAGCCAATTACAGATGAATGCATCGCCAAGCCGCTATAATAGAGCTTTGTTGCGGCTTAAACGCGCCGCCTAATCCAACAAATTTAATTAGGACCGTTAACTGTATGACTGGTAGCCAATCGGACGTAAAAGCGAAGATCGTAGACCGCACCTTTGAAATTGAAAAACACCTTGAGCAGCGAGTCCTGGTGCTAGATGGCGCATGGGGCACAATGATTCAGGGATATGGTCTTGAGGAAGAGGACTACAGGGGCGAACGCTTCAAGAACTATTCCCAGGACATTAAAGGCAACAACGACATTTTGTGCCTGACACAGCCGCAGATCGTTGAAGAGATACAGCGGCTCTATACGGAGGCGGGCGCCGACCTGCTGAGTACCAACACCTTTACTGCCACCAGCATCGCCCAGGCCGACTACGGTCTGCAGGATTATGCATATGAGATCAGCCTGGAATCTGCACGAATCGCCAGGCGGTTAGCTGACGAGTTCACGGCAAAGGACCCGAACAAGCCGCGATTTGTCGTTGGCTCGATCGGCCCCACTAACCGCACCGCATCTATTTCGCCGGACGTAAACGACCCCAGCTTCCGCAACGTGACCTTCGAAGAACTGGTTGTGGCCTATGCGGAGAACGCCCGGGGGCTGCTGGACGGCGGCGCTGATATCCTCATGATTGAGACGGCCTTTGATACTCTCAATGCCAAGGCCGCGCTATTTGCCTTAGACCAGCTATTTGAAGAACTAGGTGTGCGAGTGCCCATCATGGTGTCAGGGACTATTACCGATGCCAGTGGTCGCACGCTGACGGGCCAGACCATCGAGGCCTTTTACGCCTCGGTCTCCCATCTGCCTCTGTTGAGCGTTGGCATAAACTGTGCGCTGGGCAGTCGGGAGATGGGCCAGTACCTGCGAGACCTGTCGCCTATTTCGCGATTCTTCGTCAGCACGCACCCCAACGCTGGCCTGCCTAACGAGTTTGGCGAGTACGACGAGACCGCAGAGTTCATGGCCAGTCAGGCCTGCGGTTTCATTGAGAACGGCCTCGTCAACATCGTCGGCTCGTGCTGTGGCTCCACCCCTGTGCACACCAAGGCCATAGCCGATGCGGTGCAAGGGATGACTCCCCGAAAGCGCACGGAGTCTGGCGGCAACACGCTGCTCAGCGGTCTGGAGCTTCTGGAGATACGCCCGGACTCGAACTTCATCAATGTGGGCGAGCGGACCAACGTCACAGGCTCGGCCCGCTTCCGGCGTCTCATCCGCCAGGAGAAGTACGAAGAGGCGCTGACCGTCGCTCGCCAACAGGTGGAGGACGGCGCGCAGATCATCGACATTAACATGGACGAGGGCCTGCTGGACTCCGAATTTGCCATGCGCAAGTTCGTCAATCTCATCTCCTCTGAACCGGACATCTCCAAAGTGCCACTGATGATTGACAGCTCTCGCTTCAGCGTCATTGTGGAAGGACTTAAAGCCTCTCAGGGTAAATGTGTTGTGAACTCAATTTCTCTTAAAGAGGGAGAGGACCCCTTCCGAGAGCAGGCAAAACTGGTTCGCAGATATGGCGCAGCAGTTATCGTCATGGCCTTCGATGAGGATGGTCAGGCCGATACCATCGAGCGCAAGGTCAATATCAGCGATCGCTCCTATCGCATTCTTGTGGACGAACTTGGCTTTCTGCCTGAGGACATCATCTTCGACCCCAACATATTCGCGGTGGCCACAGGCATTGAAGAGCACAACCCGTATGCCGTTAACTTCATCGAGGCTAGTCGGCAAATCAAGGAACGCTTCCCGCTATGTCACGTCAGCGGAGGCGTCAGCAACGTATCGTTCTCCTTCAGGGGCAACGACTCGGTCCGCGAGGTCATCCATTCGGTGTTCCTGTACCACGCAACGCAGGCCGGGATGGACATGGGCATTGTTAACGCAGGGCAGTTGGCCGTTTACGACGAGCTTCCCAAGGGCTTGAAGGACGCCGTCGAGGACGTCATTCTCAATAGCGACGTGGACGCCACCGAAAGACTTTTGGAGATCGCCGAGTCGTTCCGTGCAGACGCCAAAGAGCGCGTCGTCGATGACTCCTGGCGACGGGAGCCGGTCGGCGAACGGCTGAAGTATGCGCTGGTCAAGGGCATAGACGAGTTCGTGGTGGACGACGTCGAAGAGGCTCGACAGTCCGCTGAACGACCCATTCACGTAATCGAAGGTCCGCTTATGGACGGCATGAACGTCGTAGGCGACCTCTTTGGCTCCGGCAAAATGTTCCTTCCGCAGGTCGTGAAGAGCGCCCGTGTTATGAAGAAGGCCGTTGCGCACCTGGTGCCTTTCATCGAGGACGAGAAGGCCGTGTCGGGCGTTCTGTCCTCCAAAGGCAAGATAGTCATGGCCACCGTCAAGGGCGACGTTCATGACATCGGCAAGAACATCGTCGGCGTGGTGCTGGGCTGCAACAATTACGACATTATCGATCTGGGAGTGATGGTCCCGTTCCAAAAGGTGCTGGATGTGGCGCTGGAAGAGGGAGCGGACATGATAGGGCTTAGCGGTCTCATCACGCCTTCGCTGGATGAGATGGTTACTGTCGCTAAAGAGATGAAGCGGCAGGAGATCAACATCCCGCTGCTGATTGGCGGGGCGACAACCTCCATCGCCCATACTGCGGTGAAGATAGACCCTGAATACTCCAACGCTGTTATTCACGTGAAGGACGCCTCTAGGGCCGTCGGCGTCGTTGGCGAGCTGCTGCGAGAGGAAACCAGGGACGACTTCATTCAAAAGTATAAGGTCGATTACGAGGAGGTGCGGCGCACACGAGCAGAGCGAAACAGTGCTCCTGTGCTGCTATCACTGGCGGACGCTCGAAGCCGCAGAAGGACGCTCGACTGGGCCGGTTCGATACCGACTACGCCTAGTTTTCTCGGCAACAAGGTGTTCGAAGACTATCCGCTAGAAGAGCTACTGGACTTCATTGACTGGTCGCCGTTCTTCCAGGCGTGGGAGCTGCGCGGTCGCTTCCCGGATATCCTCAACAATCCTATGTACGGAAAAGAGGCCACCAGCCTCTATAACGACGCCAAGGCCATGCTGCGTCGCATGATCGACGAAAAAATACTTACGGCCAGGGCGGTAGTTGGCTTCTATTCTGCCTCCAGCGTGGGAGATGATGTGGAGCTTTATACTGACGCAAGCCGTCAGTCTGTACGCGAAACCTTTCACTTCTTGAGGCAGCAGAACGACAAGTCCAGATTGCGGGAGGCCTTCCGCGGTGGCAACGACTGTCTGGCAGACTTCGTTGCGCCGAAAGAGACAGGTGTAGCAGACCACATCGGCTTGTTTGCCCTCACGGCAGGCATCGGGCTGGACGATTTCGTGAAGACTCTGGAAGCAGACCATGACGACTACAGCAGCATCCTGGCCAAGGCGCTGGCCGATAGGTTGGCAGAGGCATTTGCAGAGCGCATGCACCAGTACGTGCGTCGCGAGCTTTGGGGTTATGCCGCTGATGAGAATCTGGACAACTCCGACCTTATCAAGGAGAGTTACCAGGGCATCAGACCGGCTCCCGGCTACCCGGCATGTCCCGATCACACAGAGAAGCAGATGCTGTTCGACCTGCTGGATGCTGAGGCAAGCTCCGGCATTTCGCTTACCGAGAATTTCGCCATGATGCCTGCAGCGTCGGTTAGCGGCTTCTACTTTGCGAACCCTGGATCACACTACTTCGGTGTTGGTCGCATCGGCAAGGACCAGATAGAGGACTACGCGGTTCGCAAAGGCTTGACCGTCGGCGAGACAGAGCGCTGGCTTCGCGCCAACCTCGCCTACGACGGGTAAGTTTGGTTTGGGCGAACCTGCTTTGAACGGGACGTCTCGTCCCAATCACTAGCCTTCCCCTATGTCGAAGGGGAAGGCCTTATGTGAAACCAGAGGTTTGCCGTCCACTTGCCCGTCTGCTTTCTTGCATGCTCGCTGCCCTCCATACAATATTCTTTGGTAATATGTTGTCCGCTGATCGTCACAACCCTTTGTGGAGATATTGATGGACTACCAAGACATCCTCATGGAACAGACCGACGCCGTGATGAAGATCACCGTCAACCGACCGGAAGCGCGTAACGCCCAGAGTCGCATCATGCTGGAGGAGTTCGACGATGCCCTGATGAGCGTCGTGGAAGACGACTCCGTGCGGGTGGTCATCGTGGCCGGCGCAGGAGACCACTTCTCTGCGGGGCACGACCTCGGCAGCCAGCAGGAGAAGGACGATCGCATAGAGAGGCCTCTTGCCCCAGGCATTGCGGGGGCCTATCGCAGAAGCTACAACCAGAATTTTTCGAATAGCCTCAGGTGGCGCGACTTTCCCAAACCGACCATTGCTCAGGTGCAGGGCTACTGCATCATGGGCGGTCTGATTCTCGCTACCGCCTGCGACCTCATCATTGCCTCTGAAGACGCCCAGTTCTGTGACCGCACAGTCAGGTGGGGCGGGCCGCACGTGCAGTACGCCAGTCTGCCGTGGGAAGTAGGCTTTCGAAAGGCCAAGGAGTACCTCTTCACCGGCGATTGGATCGACGCCCGTGAGGCCGAGCGGTTGGGCCTGGTCAATCGCGTCGTTGCCAGGGACGCTCTGGAAGAGGAGACCATGGCTCTGGCGCAGCGCATTGCCTTGCAAGACCCTTTCGCGCTTCGATTGTCCAAGGCCTCCGTCAATCAGATGCAGGACGCCATGGGCTTTCGTAACGGCATCAACAGCGCCTTTCAGACCCATTCGCTGTCCATCGCTTTCCGACGAGAGCGCGACGGCGGCGACTCCTTCGACCTGGGCCAAGGCACGCAGCGGGCCAAGGACCGCGACCAAAAATTTGGCGACCGCGGTTAGTTTTGGATGTCCAGACGGGCCACTCTAGATACACGTATACAAAATTGATTCTTGGCTATTGCATGACTGCTGCGGCGCGCCGTCTGGTCGCATAGATGAGCGCTCTCTCCGATCTACGCGTCATCGACCTCTCCAGCGGAATCGCAGGGCCTTACTGCACCAAGATGCTGTCCGATTTCGGTGCTGAAGTAATCAAGGTTGAGCACCCCCAGTGTCCAGATCCCTCTCGAAGTCTCGGGCCCTTTCCCGAAGGTTGCCAGTACCCGCAGGATGTCGCGGCGGGCGGCATGTTCCTCTACCTCAACGGCGGCAAGAAGCCGGTCACGCTGGACATGGATACCGAGCAAGGCCGCACGCTGTTCACCGAACTGGTCGAATCGGCAGACCTGGTTGTCGAAAGCTTTTCGCCCGGTTACATGGATGGATTGAGACTGGGCTATGGGGACCTGGAAAAACTGAACTCCGGTGTAATTCTGGTCTCACTTACTCCTTTCGGCCAGACTGGACCTTGGGCTGCGTATCAGGCCACCGACCTGACCATCAACGCAGCGTCGGGCATCAGCTACGTCACAGGCTATCCCGACCGCGAGCCGCTTAAAGAGCCCGGTCACGAGACCGACTACCAGACAGGCGCAGCAGCCTTTCTCGGAGCCATGACTGCGCTAGCCTACCGGGACGTTTCCGGCATTGGCCAGCACGTCGACGTCTCAGCTCAAGAGGCCGCGCTATCGACCTTCAGCCCTCAGTTTCTCGGAGCCATGCACTCCGGCAGTTCGCCTACACGAGGCTCCGCAAGACTCATGCCGTGCAAAGATGGCTACGTCTCGCTGAACGTCCGCCATGACGCTACGTGGGAGTACATGTGGCTCTTCTTTGAGGAGCCTGAGATGATCGACGACGAACGCTTTGCAACGGCACCGGACAGGCGCAGGAACATCGTTGCACTAGAGGACTTATTAGAGCCGAGGCTGGCTCGCTACACTATGGAAGAGCTATTCCACGGCCTGGCGCCTCTGCGAATTCTCGTGGGCATGGTGCTGGAAATCGACAGGTTGCTCATCGATCCTCACCTGCAAGAGCGAGGCTTCTTCGTGGATCAGACAGATCCTGAACTGGGCAAGATGACCATGCCCGGTGCGCCGTTCCTGATGAGCGACACACCCTGGCAGGAGGGCCATATATCGCTGGATATCGGGTCGGACAATCGGGAAGTCTACTGCGGACTGCTAGGACACGACGACGCGGAGCTTGGCCGGTGGAAGGAGCAGGGAATTGTCTAGCAGCAAAGGCAGGCTTCCTCTAGAGCATCTTCGCGCGGTGGTGCTGACTCAGGCGTGGGCCGGGACATATACGACGCGCCTTCTGGCCGACATGGGGGCAGAGGTTATTCAGATTGAGGCCTTAGACAGACCTGATCCCTGGCGCGGCGGCTACCCACCCAGGCTATCAGGAACCTACCCGGATAACATCCCTGGTGAACGTCCCTTCGACAGGAACGCTGCCTACAACTCGGTCAACACAGGCAAGCGCGCCATTACCCTGGACTTCAATCACCAGGAAGCCAAGGACATGTTTCTTGACCTGGTGGGCATATCAGACATCATCGCAGAGAACTTCTCTGCCAGGGTAATGCCGAACTTTGGCATGGGTTACGACGTACTCTCAGAGGTAAACCCAAGCATTGTGATGCTTCGCATGCCGTCGTATGGATGCACTGGGCCTTACTCCGCCTACATGGGCAACGGCGGCACTACGGAGCCGATGTCGGGCATTGCATCTGCTCTCGGCTATCCCGAAGGGCCTCCCATGAACTCAGGCTTCATGCACACCGACCCCTATGCGGGCTACGTGGCGTGCGGAGCCATCCTCATAGCCCTGCATCACAGAGCCAGGACAGGTAGTGGGCAGGTCGTAGACCTCTCGCAACAGGAGACGTCTATTGGGCTGATGGTGGAGCATGTGATGGAGTACAGCATGAGCGGCAAGGTTCCTACTCGCAATGCCAACGCTGATCCCAGCATGTCGCCTCACGGTAATTACCCTTGTGACGGCGAAGACTCGTGGGTCGCCATATCGATCCGCAACGACGAGGAGTGGATGCGTCTCTGTCAGATCTTGGGCCAGCCGCGTATGGCCGACGAGCCGAATTATGCCACTGCCGACGGTAGGGTTAAGAACGCATCGGCGCTTGACGCGATAGTCGCCCAGTGGACTTCGACCCAAACCGCCGACAGCGTAACCGAACTGCTACAAGCCCAGGGAATTCCTGCGTCGCCCGTGATGAAGGCACGCGAACTGCTAGGCCATCCGCATCTAGAGGAGAGAGGATTCTTCCAAGAGCTTGACCACCCAGATACAGGAAGACAGACCTATGCCGGAGTGGCTTGGCGTCTCTCCAAAACACCCGGGCGTCTGCTTGGCCCATCTCCTCGCCTGGGCCAGCACAGCGCCGAGGTTTTGCAAGAGCTACTGGGAGTGCCATCCAGTCACGTTCAGCGCCTGGTTGACGCCGGCATAACCGGTGACACACCAAACCTGAACGACTAGCGTTTTCCCGCAAAATCGCAGTCTTGCTCTGAGTGTTGCCATCAGTTGTGTCCTTTCCCGCTCCTTAACGGGGAGGCCAGCCGCTGGTTCTCTTTGAGCTTTCCCCTGAAGGCACCCACTTGCCCGGGACCGTCGATGGCGAAGAACATGGGTTCCGTGTTACTATCCGCGACCGAAGTCAAATCCACCGCAGAGGTTGAACAATGTGGCGACTAGCCAACGCGAATTCATCAATCGAGTGCGATAGCTGTCAGCATCTCATTATAAAAAGTGATATTTGCCTGACCGAATTTCCAGAACTTGCTGTGGACGAGAGCCCTGACGCTGAATCCGCAGAGTTCCGACATTTTCACGTAGCGTGTAGGAATTGCACGGACGAACGATCATGTTTCGAAATATACGCTGCTGGGAATGCCGCGATAGTTAATGGCGACGATATAGGCTGTAGTCACTGTGATCACACAATAAATGCGGGCCAACAGTTGCGTTGGGACTACTATTTCGCCTCAGAACTTGTCTCAGAGAGTGCGCCGTCACAAGAAGTGAGCTATGAGTTCACCGGTCTTCTCCGGCGAATAACTTGGCGCACATCGTTCCAAGACTTAGGCTTGAAGATGCAACGGAAGATCACAAACGCGGGGCTTAACCGAAATGGAGGAATAAGAACTCCCGCGGAAGCCACCGAATTCTATAAGACCAGCATACCGTCTCCCGTTCGCGCGCTGGGAGAAGGAGCAGTGAGAGAATTTACGGACGGCAAGCAGGCGAGCCACATCGAGTCAGTCAAGAATTCCCCTGGAAAGGTTAAATCTGCTGCCAATATTGTGTGGGAGTTTAAGGGGCTCAATATGGCGCGTGGCTCTCGAAATATGAGCAGATTTGAGAGGGCCAGCGCTGGCTTTAAAAACAACGCAAGCAGCGCCAAAATAATTGCAAAGAATGCGGCAGTTAATGCCCGGCGCGCGGCTGGCGTTGCCATACTTATAGAGACATCTGTGAGCTTGGTGGAGAATACGATTTACCTGGCCAAAGGAAAGAAGTCGAAACGGCAAGCCACCAAGGATACTGTCACTAATGTTGGCAAGGCAGGAATTATAGGAGGGGTGGTCGCAGTCGGAGTTACTGCCGCGACTGCCGCAGGGGCAGGGCCAGTTATGGCTTCAGTCGCCCCCGTGGTAGGCGTAGCCGGAATGGGCATTCTGGGTGTATCGTCCTACAAACGCATAAGACAAGCCTTGCAAGATCCAGATCTGGAAGGCGTCACTGGTCGCGTTGCTTCCATGGATACCCTGCCTCTGTTCTTCCATGATGCGTGTCCGGAGTGCCAATCAGACATATCATGTTTTGAATCGTTCGCTGCCGAGTTTTCCGAGGTACACAGTGGTTAGTCACACTGTTGTGAAAGGCATTTATTGAAAATTGTCAGGCCTCACAATACTACGCGTGAAGCAGCTATTGAGTTAGCAAATCAAATGCTTCCCATTTTCTTAAGCCAGGCGGGAAACAAGATTTCGGAATTGCATTATTATTGGGAAGGGCACAGCTTGTTTGCCTCCTTCAGGGCGGCAAGTCCGGTGGGCAGCCTCCCCATCAAGGTCACATTTGAGGTCACACCTAAGGACATTATTATCGAATCAAAACTCCCTCTCAGGGCGCGCGTAATGGAGGGCCGCATTCGGGCCGAGGTGGAGCGAGAGCTCGATAAACACCTGTGATTTCTGAGGTGTTCCAAGACCTGTATATATTCCCCTTCCAATGGCTGACAGTTATTGACTGACTAACAAGTGCGCTCTTGCGGCTCACCCATCTGGGAAAGTAAAGATGAGATGTGGTTTTGTTCTTAACGCTGAGTTGGCCCAACTACTGACGTCCTTGTTTCCTCGCCCCGTTGGGATTGTCATCTAAGCCCGCCACCTCGCTTGCCAAGCATCCACTGTCCGGCTACACTGCGATTTCGTAGACATTTGGCCTTCTGAACCTAATCGCGGTGCACTGACGCCCGAGGCAACCCATAAAAAACCTTTCTTGAGGAGCAATAATAGATGACAACCGTAGGCACCAAGAACACATACGAATACATACAAGACTTCCCCAAGCTACCCGCTGGTGAGGAGTTTGGGGTAGTCAGCTCTGTCGCCACTGACTCGCAGGACAACCTCTACGTTTTCCAGCGTAAGGACCCGGTGATGATGGTTTTCGACAGGGATGGCAATTTTCTGAAGTCGTGGGGCAACGGCGCTGTTGAGTCGCCTCATGGCCTGACGATAACCAACGACCTGATCTACATCACTGATAGGGAAGGTTCGGTTGCTGTTACGTTCGACCTCGACGGCAGGCCAGTCCAGATACTTGGCCAGCGCGGCTTCTATTCGGACACCGGTTGCGACACTCCAGGTGAACTGGTTCCGCGAGTTGCTGGTCCGTTCAATTTCCCGACTGAGATGGCGCCTGGGCCCTCCGGAGACATCTACGTTTCCGACGGCTACCGCAACAGCCGCATCCACCGGTTCTCCGCCGACGGCCAGCTAAAGAACTCGTGGGGAACTCCTGGCAACACGGAGCCGGGCCAGTTCCAGTTGCCCCACAGCATCATGGTGGACGCTGATGAGAAGGTCTACGTCTGCGATCGGGCCAACAAGCGCATCCAAATTTTCACGGCCGAAGGAGAGTTCATCAACATGTGGACCGGAATGGGCGGCCCCAACAATATGGTCCAGGACAAGAACGGCCTGTTCTATATTGCAGAGCAGGCTTACGACAACAACCCGGACTGCCTCACCATTCGCGACGGTGACGGCGAGATCGTCGACAGGTGGCCCGTTCGACATGCGCACGGCCTGTGGGTTGACTCCCGCTGCGACATTTACCTTGGCCTGACCACATTCCACAGCGTTGACAAGTACGTCCTGAAATAATCTTGTTTTTTATATAATTGGCGATGCGAAGTTTTGATTTCGTAAACTGTTTGTCGGCATTGGCCATCTGAGAGGTATGTTGCCATGGGAAGAATGCAAACAGGTCTTTACGACGTGTTCAGTCCGGCGGTCATGGCCGAATCGCCCGTGGCCGCAGATGTGTACGACGACCACATTCGCACGGCACAAGAGGCCGAGCAAATGGGCTACGAGTACTACTTTTCTATCGAGCACCAGACCTCTGCACTGAGTAATCTCAGTGCGCCCAATATCTACCTGACGGCCTTGGCACGCGCCACCAGCGTAATCCGCTTTGGCATGATGATTTACCAGTTGCCCTTTCATCAGCCTATTCGGTTAGCGCAGGACACGGCGATGCTGGACCACATGTCCCGGGGTAGGCTGGAGTTCGGCGCGGGCACTGGCGTTTCGCCTCATGAGTTCATTCGCTGGAACGTGCCATTCGAGAAGCGCCGCAAGATCAGCGAGGAGGTCTTGGACATAGTCTTGCAGGCTTGGACAGAACAGTCTGTGACTTATGAGGGTGAGTTCTTTCAGTTCATACAGGTGTTGACTACGCCGAAGCCGTATCAGGACCCGCATCCGCCGATTTGGTTTGCGGCCCACAGCGCGGCCAGTTTTGAGTATGCGGCCAAGATGAATTTCAGCGTGTCGCAGAATATCGACGTAGACCCTGTGGTGGCCGAGAAGTTCGCCAACTGGCGTAAGCTTTGGGAGACGCACGGGCACCAGGGGCCTGCTCCCAAGGCGTTCCTGACGCGACACGTTCATGTAGCAGAGACGGACGAGTTGGCGCGGGCCGAGGCTGAGCCCAACCTGGTCATGCCTCGTGAGCCCGACCCTGAATTCGACGACTCTGGTCGAGACGCAATGGCCAGGGCGGGTATGGCGCTAGGTCTGGACAATCGATACGCCGACGACGAGCCAACGCCAGAACAGATGGAGCTACGTCGCGTATTCCGAGAGCGGGGCCAGTCCTACGACTTCTGGGTAGATAACGGCGTCGCTATAGTGGGCAGTCCGGACACAGTCATACGAAAAATGAAAGAGCAGCAGGAGCTAGTCGGACACGATGTGTTCTGCGCGCAGCACGTCTTCGGTCATATGCCGAGGGACATGGTAAAGAAGTCTATTGACCTGTTTGGCAAAGAGGTGTTGCCTGCGTTTCAATAGTAGGCAAAAGCTTGAGTAGGAGCCATCCTTCGACAGGCTCAGGACAAACGGCCAAGAGCCAAAGTAGATTTAGCAATCGGCATCAGCCGACCTTCATCCACGGCTAGCAATGTGGATTAGCCAACAATTCAAATCAAAAAAACTTGCTTGGGGGAGCGGCGCTAGCCAGACCCCAAACACTCGTTGGCAGCATTGCATTGCCAACATTTCAAAATAAAGGAGGAACGTTGGAACCGATAATTAGAACTCATAAAGGACTGTTTGAGCCTCATGGAACTTCCGCCAGACTAGTCTGGCTGGGCGACAACCCGCCCACCTGCACCATGACTTACCTGGAGATAGACCCGGGTAAGACCAGTCCGCACCATATCCACGAGTGGGAGCACGAGGTATACATTATTGAGGGCACGGGCACGCTGGTCTGCGATGGCAAGGAGTACCCGGTCAAGGCTGGAGACGCCATATATGTACCGCCTAACGTCGACCACTACACGCTGAACAGCGGTGGCCCCAGCGTGCTTAGGCGCATCGAAGTCAATCCACTTATTGCGGCCCAGAGCGGCGGCGCGAAAAACGATGGCGGCGAGGGCACTGGCGAAGTCCCGGTCATTCGCAACCTGGCAGACCTGGATCTGGTTCCGGGGCCAGCGCAGCACGTCATAGCCGGTCCGCAGGGCGCTAAAAACTACATCATGGCCCACCGCTGTTTGGGCGGCAACGACAACAGCCCAATGCACGGGCACGAGTGGGAGCACATGGGCTTCATTCTCAGCGGTTCCTGTCTGCTCATAGTGGATGGCAAAGAGTACACCGTCACGGAGGGCGATGCCGTGCTGGTTCCGCCTCATGCAGACCACGAGTGGAGGGCCATTGGCGACAACAAGGCCGCGTGGCTTGTCTTCAACCCGGTTACTGATTAGTAGGTCAACGAAAAGCGGGTCGAGCAAAGTCTGTTTTTCGAATATATCAATAGTTGATTAATCACGGTGTTTCAGTGGCTTGAGCGGTTCGCTGGTCATTCGAAATGACGTATCCGCCCTAATATAGTGGCCAGTTTCCCGGAGAGTGGCTTGCTGTTAATTCAAAACGACGACGATAAAAACGACGTATCCGCCTTAATTTAGCGGCCAGTTTTCCGAATAATGGCCCACGGTTAATCCAAAATAATTCAAAACCAAGAAAGGGATACTTTGACAACATTAGATGAAAGATTCTTGTCCAGTTACGGCGTATTAGCCGGGCTCGGGCGGGTAGACTCAGAAGGAATGCCTATTCCCAACACTGCCATCATGGCGGTTAACCCTGACCAGTGGCGGATCATATCGGAAGCCTGCTTCGGCTATCTGTGGAACCGCCGTGGACTCACGGGTCGACAGCGAAGTCTGATAACCATGTCTGGCCTGGTGGTGCTACGGCGGGATGACAATCTGCACGGTCACTTGCTGAGTGGGTTGGACATGGGGTTCTCTCCAGAGCAGATTAACGAGATTTTCCTTCATTTGATCTTCTACGTTGGGGCACCGATGGTTAACACCGCCACAAGGGTGGCATGGGACGTTTACCAGGAGCGCGGGCTGACTCTTGAGCCGTTCCAGGTCTTCGACACGACAGAGACACCGGACGCACTGTATCAGCGAGGCCTGTCCATTCGTTCTCAGGTTTTGGGCGATGGGGACGGCGGTTCTTTCGACCAGAGCGATAGTGTTGACGCGGACTGGGATCGTTACCTGCTGGAGTACCTGTGGGGCTCCGTATGGGGGCGACCCGGCCTGGACCTGCAAGAGCGCTGCATATGCACGCTTACTGCCATGGTGGGCCATGGAACAGACGATGCGATTCGCGACTACGTTGGCGGTGCCCTTCGACTGGGACTATCCGCCGCGTCGGTTCGAGAGATCATGTTCCACTTGTCGTTTTACATAGGCGACTCTCAGGCCCGCAGAGGAAAAGCCCTGGCAGAAGAGGTTATCGCGGCTCAGTAGGCATTCTGTATGAATCAAAAAAAGGAGATTCTTAATTGATAGATAGGGGAATTTGGGCTACCTGGTACGACCTGCCAAAAGATGGCAAGGACGAGTACATCCAGTGGCTTCATGAAGAGCATATTCCGGAGTTGCTGAAACGCCCTGGCTACCTGTGGGGGACGCACGTCAGGAACGTCACACCGGAGCAACGCCGCGAGGGAAGTTCCAATCGCATGGTACTGCACCACACGGACCTCACTGGCGTACCTACGGGGAACCAGTATCTGCTCCTGTTCGGTGCGGAGAGCCCCCACGACTTTGTGGACCCCAGTCCAGCCGAATTGCTGGATGCCATGTCTGACAGAGACAAGAAAATGTTGAATATGCGCATCGAGCCTCGCCCATGCATATTCGTTGAGGTTGATCGGGTTGAAGGCCCCGAAGTGGCCAGCAGAGGCCCGGGCATCACACCGGGGCCATGCGTTCAACTTGGCACCTTTAACATCAATGCTCTGGAGAACGAGGATGAGCTAGAGACCTGGTACGCGAGGTCGCGTTTGCCGCTAATCGGTCGCATGAAAGGGGCCGTTGGCGCTCGTAAGCTGGTCACGATTTCGGGCTGGGCCAAGCACGCTATTCTTTACGAGTTTCTATCGGTGGAGGCCAACAAGGCTAACTTTGTGGACACCGACCATGACTGGTCGCAAGAGGTAGTGCATAACCTGGTCCACGCGCCAGGATCACCAACGCTGGGAGAGCGCATCTGGCCGTAATAACGGGCATCTGAAGTCGTAGATGCGTCGGTTTGGTGACGGGCGGATGTGATATGTAGGGCGCGCAGTGTAATCGATTTATTATGTATGAGAAGTTAAAAGAGAGGTAACCAGTGGCTGAAATTCTAGGACTCGGATGTACACACGCACCAATGATTCTGTTCCCGCCGGAACACTGGAAGAACGTCCGAAAGGGGCTGTCCTCCAGAATACCCAATTACCAGGCCCCTGAAGAACTGCTGACTGACCTGGGAGACGATGATGGGCTGGCTCAGGACAAGATAAATCACCAGCGCATCATGGACGCCTTCGCCGTAATCCGAGAGAAGCTGCATGCCTGGAAGCCCGATGCCGTCATTCTCATCGGCGACGATCAGTCGGAAAACTTCAAGCGCGAAAATTTGCCTACCTTCTGCATGTACACGGGGTCGCAGGTGGACGGCTATCCGTTCCACGCCGCCAGCAATAACAACAATGTCTGGAAGATTCAGCCGGAGACAAAGTTCTCTTTCAACTGCCCTGCTGAGTTTGCTACGGATCTGGTCAAGTTTGTCATACGGGATGGCTTCGACATGTCGTCGTCCACAGAACTGGCTGGTTGGGAGTGGGGCTTGCCTCACGCGCACATCAACCCGCTGATGTATCTGGACCAGGACGCCGAGCTTCCGATACTGCCGCTGTTCGTTAACTGCCTTGGCGAGGAGGCGGGCGACGGCTATCCACCCAGGCCGACTGCCAAGCGGTGCTACGAGTTGGGCCAGGCCATCCGGCGATTCCTGGACACCAGAACAGAGCGCGTCGCTGTCATTGCGTCTTCTAGTTGGTCCCATTTCTTCCTAACCGAGAAGTTTGGTCGCAGCGCCTTCGACGTAGAATTCGACAAGAAGAACCTGGAGCTGATTCGTACTGGCCAGGGGAGCAAGCTGGCGGAACTCACTCCCGAAGAGCTGCAGGAGTCCGGCGATCACGAGTTCTTGAACTGGATGATTACCCTGGGCGTCGTCGGCGACAGGCCAGCGGAGATAATAGACGCGCTAGATGCTCAGTCACAGGTTTCCTTCAAAGTCTTCGCCGCCTGGGAATAGATTTTTGAATAGAGGGCTGAGGTATACTGGATTGGCGGAGGCATCGGTGGGGGCGTTCGTTAGGCAAAAGGGCCGTGAGGCACATGAAGGTTGAGGACCTAGCCTTCGCAAACTTTAGCCATTGTTCATCGCGGGTCGCATCATAGACAGAGACATAAAGCTAGCTAACAAGGCGATCGGTGACAAACACTAGGCGTGTCCAAACGAAACTTCCTTGTAGAAAGAGCGATCCGCCGGTCATTTAAAAAAGGAGATTGTTGACAGCATTGGAACTCCGATAATAAACTCAGATCACTTAGCGGGTATCGAGCCGAGCGGTTTTCTCGAATTCCCGTGTTTTATTTATTGATACCGAATTTGGGAGGAGACGAACTTGACGACAGAAATTAAGCATGGCCATGCGCACGCTGGTGCGGCCTCAGAGATTGTTGAGGCAGCCAATAAGTTTCTGGCCAGCCTATCCGAAGACCAGAAGGCCAAGGCCACGATTGAATATACGAAGGGTGAGCGACTCTTCTGGTACTACCCGCCCCTAAACAGGTCGGGCCTGCCGCTTCGAGACATGGACGACTCCCAGCGAGCGCTGGCAATGGAAGTCATCAAGTCAACCATGAGCGAAGAGGGATTCAACCGTTCCGAGCTAATCATGGAGCTCGAGACCATCCTGGGACCACTAGAGGCCGACGAGGGCCATGTTGGTTGGAACAGAGACCCGTCGCTCTACTACTGGACCATCTTTGGCGAGCCCGGTGGAGATCAGCCCTGGGCCTGGCGTGTTGAGGGACACCACATTTCGGTGCAGTTCAGCATCTGGGGCGACAACATCATCGCCACCACGCCATTCTTCTTTGGCGCCAACCCGGCGAGAGTGCCGAAGGGCCCTAAAGAAGGCCAGCGTGTACTGCACGTCCGAGAGGATATTGGTTTCGACCTGCTGAATTCTCTGGACGCCGATCAGCGTGCCAAGGCCATTGTTCACGAGAAGGCGCCTTGGGACATCTACACATACAACGCCAGCAGGCCTTCATTACCTGAAGGCGAAGGTCTCCCCGCTTCTGCCATGACAGGCACGCAGCGAGAGATCATGATGTCGCTCATAACCGAGTACGTCAGCCAGGTCCGAGATGAGTTCTCCGAGCAGAAGATGGCTGACATCCAGGAGAAGGGCATCGACGATTTCTTCTTCTCTTGGCACGGCGGGACCACCAAGGCCGACAAGCACTACTATCGGATTCACGGTGGCTCTTTCGTGATTGAGTTCGACAACTTCCAGAACGACGCCAATCACATTCACTCAGTCATTCGTGACGTGAACAACGACTTTGCTCAGGATGTCATTCGCGAGCATCGCATCATGTACCACATCGACTAGTTGCCAGAGTAGTTAGGTACGGTGGCTAATAGGCTATTTGGGTCTGGCCCTCGGATGTCCGAGGGCCAGACCTTTTTGATATGCTAGCTGTTCAGCGCTAGGCCCTCGACTTCGGAAGTTTGGGGTCGCGCCAGTGGTAGAATTTTCGATACTTTAAGAAATAATCCTTCGCAGGTGAATACAAAAAATGGCAAATATTGGATTTGTTGGTCTCGGCGTAATGGGCAGCCGCATGGTGCAGCGCCTCATGGACGCAGGCCACACTGTGACCGGCTACAACCGAACGAAAGCGAAGGCACAAGCATTGATGGACGGCGGCATGCTGTGGGGCGACACTCCCCGCGCCGTTGCCGAAGCATCTGAGTACACATTGAGCATGGTGTCCAACACCGAAGCCCTGTATGCCATCACTGGTGGCCCGGACGGAATATTGGCAGGCCTGAAGCCCGGAAAATTCTACGTGGACATCAGCACCGTCAGTCCGGCAGCCAGCCGAGATATCGCAAAGCAGGTTTCGGCTCTAGGAGCGCAGATGCTGGACGCACCGGTTTCGGGCAGTGTCATTACGCTGGAGCAGGGTACGTTGTCGCTGATGGTGGGAGGCGACCCCGATGCCTTCGAGTCGGTGAAGCCAATACTGGAAGCCATCGGACCGACGGTCAACTATGTAGGCGTGAATGGTCTGGCTGTAACCATGAAGGTCGCCACCAACCTGAGCCTGGTAGTCCAGATGCTGGCATTTAGCGAGGGCGTGTTGCTGGCGGAGAAGAGTGGCATCAAGCGCGAGACCGCCGTGGAGGTGCTGCTGAACAGCGTAATCGCTTCGCCCATGGTGAAGTACCGTGGCCCCTTCGTACTTGGCATGCCTGACGAGGCCTGGTTTGACGTGAACATGATGCAGAAGGATCTGAGCCTGGCCCTAGAGCTGGGCAAGCAGATGGAGGTTCCTCTGCCGACAACGTCCGTTACGAACGAGTTCCTGACGGCGGCACGCGGCATGGGCCTAGAGAACTACGACTTCGCTGTGATCTTCGAAGTGCTGGCTACTATGTCTGGCGTCAATAAGAGCTAGCGGGTCAGAGATGGGCTAAAGTCTGGAGGCACCATCCTTCGACAAGCTCAGGACGAACGAAATTTGAAATTCAACGTTTGTGGTGAGCCTGTCGAACCACAGCTTGCTCGAACACCCGAAGCACAACGCAAATAAACTTAGAAAAACGCCTACACCACCGTTTTGATGATCTCCATCATGCGTGTGGGCGTCGCAGGAAGCGTGTAAGGTCGCGCACCCGCCGCATCGGCCACCGCGTTGATGATGGCTGGCGCTACTGCTACTGTGGCGCACTCGGCCACACCCTTGGCACCCAATCCCGCAGACGGGTCGCCTGTCTCGACTAGAAGCATCTCCACCTCGGGCATGTCCCTGGTTGTGGGCATGCGGTACTGCTTCAAGCCAGTGGTTACGCCAGGCAGATACTCCTCTTTCAAGGCGAGGCGGACGCCCATGGAGACTGCGCCTTCGATCTGCCCTTTCAGTCCAGCGGATAGATGGCTTCGCCGACATCGTGAGCGGCGACTATGCGGAGCACCCTGACGTTGCCTCTCTCCATGTCCACTTCGACCTCCGCCATATGCGTTCCCGTTACGTAGACGGCGTAAGGCTTCTCCTCGCCAGTCTCCTCGTTGTAGATCAGCGGACCGGGATCGAAGATGCCATCGAACCGCAACGGCTGGTCTGCCGATTGGCGCGCCTGTGCGACCTCTGCCAATGTGACAGACTGGCCTGACGCCTCACTGCTGTTTGTCAGCGCGACACGTCCGTCTATGAGGGTTAGGTAGTCGGCGGGACGTTCCAGCAGGTCCGATGCCGTGTTGAGGATAGCGTCCTTCCTCTGCGTGGCGGAGTCTTTTGCGGCGTTGCCCACGTAGTACACCAGACGGCTGGCTGTCGAAGGGCCTGCATCTGGAGTGTTTGCTGTATCGCCAGTCACTATGGAGATCGATTTCCGAGGCTGATCCAGCTCTCTTGCGGCGATGATCGTCAACGCTGTATCGGAGCCCTGGCCCATATCTACAGCGCCAGTGAAAAGCTGTATCGCGCCATCTGGACTAGTTAAGTCGTCTGCCAGTACCGGAGCTTCCGTACCAGTCCACTGGCTCTGAATCTACACGAACGCAGACGTATTTGGGAGCAGTATACTCGTTGATGAACTCGAAGCTTCCCTCTCGTCCATAACCACTGTCCTTGAAGCCGCCCCATGGCACTGCTGGATGTAGCCTGTGATGGTCGTTGATCCAGATTACGCCGGCGATGACGTCTCGTGCGACGCGATGCGCCCTGGCCACGTCCCGGGTCCAGATCGAGCAGCCCAGTCCAAAGGGAATATCGTTGGCAATTTCGATGGCTTCCGCTTCCGTGTCGAAAGGTATTACGCAGACAACAGGCCCGAAGACCTCTTCTTGGGCAACCTTCATGCTCTGCTTAACATCCGCCAGAATGGTGGGCTCGATGAAGTAACCTGACTCGTACTCAGCCCCTGCAGGCTTCTTTCCGCCGTGGGCAACCCTGGCTCCTTCATCAATAGATGACTGGATGTATCCCAACACCCTCTCAAAGGAAGGCTTTGAGATCACAGGGCCCATCTGCGTCTGCGGATCTGTTGGGTCGCCTATCTTGATGCTGGAAACCTTGGTGGTTAGCTTCTTCACGAACTCGTCGTAAATGCTACGGTGTACCACGGCGCGGGACCCCTGTATGCAGGTCTGCCCCGAGCCTATGAAGGAGGCGAATGCGCAGCCGTTGACCGCTTCATCCAAATCCACATCGTCGAACACGATCACAGGCGCTTTGCCGCCCAGCTCGAACTGAAGTGGTGTCAGGTTTTCTCCGGCTAACTTGGCGACTGCCCTGCCGGTTTCCGTGCCGCCAGTCAGGTCTAGCTTTCCCAGCCGGGGGTCTGAGGCCAGCGCCTTTCCAGAGGTAGGACCGAAGCCGTTTACGATGTTTAGCACGCCTGGAGGTAGGCCTGCCTCGATTGCAATTTTGCCGATCTCGGTGGGAGTCAGTGGCGCCCACTCGGATGGCTTGAGGACAACTGTGCATCCGGCAGCCAGGGCCGGAGCCAGCTTTTTCGATGCGATCATCATTGGGTGGTTCCAGGGCGTCAACTGGCCAACCACGCCCAGCGGGACCCTAGTAGTGTAGTTAAAATGGGATGGCGATGTGGGAATTGTTGTGCCCTGAATCTTGTCGCAGAAGCCAGCGAAGTAGCGGAAATAGGTCGCAACTACCGCCATCTGTGAAGAGGTCTCCGAAATGGGTCGCCCGTTGGAAATGGACTCCAACTGCCCGAGTTCTTGGGCCCGCTCCTCTATGAGGTCGGCCATCTTCCACATGATGCGGCCACGGTCCCCGCCGGTCATGCTTGCCCACGGCCCGCTGATAAAGGCTCGTTGCGCAGACTCGACAGCGTCGGCGACATCAGCCTCGCCGGCATTGGCCATGCTGGCAATGGAAATACCAGTGGCAGGATTCTCGACATCGAAACGGTCTCCGCTTCTTGCGGGCCGCCACTCACCGTCTATAAGTAGGTCGTACTTTAGCGTTTCTACGAGAGTCAAGGCGCGCACCTCCGTCGTTCGTTCGCACATTATGGCGGTCATCACTGGGACGATGGAAATATATTAGCAACATCTTCCAGTATTGCCTATACAAATGCCTGTATAAAAAGTGATGTCTATTCGCTTACTGAGGGCTTCAGTCTATTCTTGGCTATTTATTTCGCCCACTCGCACAACTACACTAAAATGCTGCCTATTTTCGTCAAATAAAAGCCGATTGAACCACGGTCTGAACCACTGATATGTTGGGAAGATGACGACGATTTCATGTATGTATGCGCTCCTTGACACTGGCTTGCAGGTAAATAACAATGCTAGATGTCTGTTTAACTGGGACTATTTGACAATGCCACTGTTTGGGAGTTATATTGCTCGACGTAAATCTCGGTATAGCCAAGTTGTGGAAAATTTTCACAGAGGAATTTTCACAGTCGTTGCCTGCCGGGTACGTGTGCTTTTCGTCGGGCGCTAAACTGGTTTTGAATAATCGCCGGGAATTACGACTAAAAGCGGCTGGCTGCTAACAGCTGGTAGAAGTGTCAAACTATATCAA
>Ga0209402_10000937_pt1 | contig 33275 bp, 30 predicted proteins | sample ArcticOcean_MG_C_3_FD_187437 | JGI IMG/M metagenome (GOLD analysis project Ga0209402, IMG submission 187437) | Marine microbial communities from western Arctic Ocean - ArcticOcean_MG_CB8_126 (SPAdes) (version 2) | ecosystem: Environmental > Aquatic > Marine > Oceanic | place: Arctic Ocean... | reverse complement strand
ATACCCATATCTACCGAACCGTACTGCAAGCTTGATGATGTCGTTTGTCAACGATTCTTCTTGTCTGAGCTTATTGAGTACTTGTTCCGGGCTATGACCTTTTCTTGGCATTTCTGACTCCCTTCAATTTGTCCATTATCTGATCTTTCAGATGGACACGTTTGAGGGGGGCAGGTCAGGTCGATCTAGTTTCGACCGGAGCACTGAGTTCTGACAGAACCCTTTAGCTCCGCCCGCATCTCAGCCCAAGCCTGACGAGCATCTTCAACAGAGCCCTCTTCCTCGATCGTGGTGATGTCGCCCGGATCAGAGCCGAGCGTAACGGCCTTGAGGACGCGCCGCATGATTTTGCCGCTGCGAGTTTTAGGGAGCATTGTGACGAAATTTAGGTCACCAATAACTGCTATTGGTCCAAGGTCGGCCCGCACGGTTGCCAGCAATTCTTTTCGCAACTCGTCAGATGGCTCGAATCCTTCCTTGAGGGCAACGAAAGCTGCGATCACTTCGCCACGCAATTCATCGGGTCGACCTGTCACGCCAGTCTCAGCCACGGCTTTGTGCTTGAGGAATGCGGTCTCCACCTCGATCGTTCCCATCCTGTGTGCGGCGATCTTGATGATCTCGTCAGCACGACCGGCGAACCAAACGTAGCCATCTTCATCGATATGTGCCGAATCGCCGGTGTAGTAAACGCCCGGAATCCGCTCCCAGTAGTCGGGACCGTAACGTTCTGGCTCGCCCCACAGAGCGGGGGTTAAACCGGGGAACGGTCGTTTGATAACCATGATCCCCTTCTCGCCTGTTGCAACTGGCTCGCCTTCCATGGTCTGAATCTGGGCCTCGATGCCTGGCAACGGTATCCCTGCCGATCCCGGCTTGATTGGCAGCATTTCGATGCCGTACGGATAGCCAAAAATCGGTCCACCGGTTTCTGTTTGCCACATATGGTCGATCACCGGGATTCGGTTTTCCAACACGTCTTCTTGCAGCCACTTCCAAACCGGGGCGTTCAGCACCTCGCCGGCACTGACAACCCGCTCGAGCGAAGTTAAATCATGCTCTCGAGCCGCCGCTTCTCCATATCGCATCAACAGGCGAACGGCGGTAGGAGAAGTAAATAACCCGGTCACGCCAAGTTCTTCGATTAGCCGCCACGCGACATCAGGGGTTGGATGATCCAGCGCGCCCTCGTAAACGATGGTGGTTGCGCCAGCGAGAAGAGGAGCATAGACCATGTAGCTGTGACCAACCACCCAACCGATGTCCGAGGTTGACCACCACACATCTTCTGGTTTTAATCCGAAAACCCAGCGTCCCATGCTGTGAATATGAACCTGGTAACCACCGTGAGTCGAAACGGTGAGTTTCGGTTTGGCTGTGGTGCCAGAGGTCGCAAGAATATACGCGGGTTCATTAGCCTCCATTGCGACATGGCTGCCATCGTAGCCCTCGCCGTGCTCGAGGAACTCTTCCCAGTCCAACTCCCGATCAGAAACGGGTGGTGCGTCATCTCCACGGCGCAATACGACGACGTGCTCGACGATATCGCCACCAGTTTCCAGTGCTGAATCAACAATCTCCTTGAGCTGAACCTCGGTGCCTTTTCTATAACCAATATCAGCGGTTAGGACGACTTTCGAATCGCTGGCTTTTATACGTTCGGCCAACGCTCCAGCACCGAATCCGGCAAAGACGACCGAATGAATTGCGCCTATCCGCACTGTTGCCAACATTGCCATGATCGCTTCGGGGCTCGTTGGCATGTAGATGGTGAGGCAGTCTCCCTTTCCAATACCGAGAGCGCGAAGACCCGCCGCGACGCGTTCGACCTCTGCCAAGAATTCGATATATGTGAACTGTCTTCGCTCACCTAGCTCGTTGACATATATCAGGGCAGTGTTGTCGCCCCGACCATTGGCAACGTGGTGGTCGAGGCAGTTGTACGCGATGTTGGTTTGGGCACCAACGAACCACCGAAAGCTCGGGTCATCTCTTTCGAACACACTGTCCCATTTTCGGAACCATGGCAGCTCGTTTGCCGCACGAGCCCAGAACTCCTCGGGAGCTTCCCTGGCATCCTGCAACCACTGCTGGACAGTGGAATTGATCGTCGCCATCGCAATCGTCCTTTACAGGGCATCGTAGTTCTTATCGTGCTCGGTCTATAGCCATGTTGATAGCGCGAGCTCCGATGACCTTTGCCATAGCTTCGCGATACTCAGCTGACGCGTGAATGTCTTCGTTGAACATTCCGTCGTACTCGACACCTACTCGTTGGGCAGCGCGCCAGATGACGGCGTCCGTCATTTCCTTGCCTTCAAGTATTCGTTCCGCTCTACGGGATCGTTTGGCGAAGGGTCCAGCACCTGTCACACCGATCCGCGCTTTGGTGCAAGTTCCCGAACTGTCGATCTGAATAGCGGCTGCAACGCCAACCAGTGCGTAGTGGGAAGCCTTGTTGGCAAGCTTCGCGTAGGCACTCCCAGTGCCACTGCCCGGCGCTGGAATATTGATCTCGGTTAGCACTTCGTTTCCACGTAATGCGGTGGTCAAAAAGTCTCGGAAGAACCGGTCAGCGGGAATCGACCGTGATGCACGAGCGGAGCGAGAACTTATTATTGCCTCTAACGCGAGTGCGACAGCTGGCAGGTCTGCTGACGGGTCTGAATAGGCGAGAGCGCCTCCAATCGTGCCCCAGTTTCTCACCTGCACATCCGCGACCTGGCTGGCAGCCTCGGCGAGAGCCTGGGCGCCATTTTTAACGACATCCGACGATTCAATTTCTTGATACGTCGTCATGGCACCGATTTTCATACCGTCGCCATTGGAGCTAATGCCGCTGAGACCCTCGATCGCCGAAAGATCTATCAACACCTCGGGTGAAACCAATCGGGTTTTCATTAATGGGATGAGGCTGTGCCCACCTGCGATGAGACGAGCTGATCCTCCAGATCGGCTTAGAAGTCTCGAAGCTTCCTCAACACTGGAAGGCCTGAGGTAGTTGAATGGCGCAGTTGCACTGGTGGTCATGACTTGCCTCCCGTCCCGTTTTTCTTCGCTCTGGCAGAGCGCTCCGCACGCAGTTTTTCGCGAGCGTCACGAATGATTCTCCACATTTTTTCGGATTTAAGCGGCATGTCGACATGCCGAACTCCAAGATGCTTGAGGGCATCGACTGCCGCATTGACAACCGCCGGGCTGGCGGCGATAGTTCCCGCCTCACCAACACCCTTCACGCCGAGGTCGTTTGATGGCGAAGGAGTAACGGTGCGGTCGGTTTCGAACATCGGCAGATCCTCTGCTGTCGGGAGCGCGTAGTCCAGCATTGAACCCGAGAGTAGCTGTCCGTCATCGCTGTAGACAGCGGCCTCCTGCATGGCCTGACCGATACCTTGAGCAATCCCTCCGTGAACGAGACCGTCCACGATCATCGGGTTTATTACGTTGCCAATATCATCAACGGCTACGTACCTGAGCACCTTGGTTTCTCCGGTGTCCGGGTTCACTTCTACCACGCATATGTGGCAACCAAATGGCCAAGTGAAGTTCTCCGGATCGAAGAAGCTGGTCGCCTCAAGGCCGGGTTCGGTGTTTGGTGGAAGGTTGATTGCGGAATGGGCCTCGCCGGCAATTTCAGCAAAGGTTATCTGGCTTTCAGGGATGTCTTCGGCTGTGAAAATCCCCTTCTGGAAACTGACCTGATCCGGCTTGACGCCCATCTGATGGGCTGCGATCGAGGTTGCCTTTTCAACAACCTTGTTCAAAGACATCAGCAATGCCTGGCCGCCGACTGAGACCGACCGGCTACCGAACGTGCCTGTCCCAAACGCTTGCTTCTCTGTGTCGCCATGAACAACGTCGATGGCGTCAAACGGCACACCGAGTTCTTCTGAGGCGATTTGTGCAAACGTAGTTTCGTGCCCTTGTCCGCTCGAAGCCGTGCCCGTATATACAGTCACACCTCCAGTCGGATGGATTCGAACTGTGCTCGACTCCCACAATCCTGCTCCGGCACCAAGTGAAGCGGCTACCGCTGATGGCGCCAGACCACTAATTTCGATGTAAGTCGAGAAGCCCACGCCGATAAGGCGTCCGTTCTTGCGCGCCTCAATCTGTTCCTTTCGAAACGCCGGGTAGTCGAATATCTCGAGCGCTTTGTTCAGGTTGCCTTTGTAGTCACCGGAATCGTAAATAACCCCGGTCGAAACGGTTTTTCCGTTCTTGAACGATGGCAGCATATTCTTGCGTCGAACCGCTACCGGATCACGCCCAATTTCGGCTGCGAACATGTCCACAAGTCGTTCGAGAACAAACGTGGCTTCTGGTCTTCCGGCGCCCCTGTATGCGTCTACGGGTGTCGTATTTGTGAAGACGCCCGTCACGACACAGGAAATGTGCGGAACCTTGTACACGCCGGACAACAGAAGACCATAGAGGATGGTCGGAATTCCGGGAGCGAACGTGGAGAGGTAGGCTCCAAGATTGGCGTACACATGCACCTTGAATCCGGTAATCGTTCCGTCACGTTCGCCACATATTTCTGCATCAGCGATGTGGTCTCGACCGTGCGTGGTAGCGATGTAATTTTCTTGTCGACTCTCAATCCACTTAACTGGTTTTTGCAGATTCTTGGCGATCATCCCCATGATGAGTTCTTCAGCGTAGAGATAAAGTTTCGACCCGAACGCCCCTCCGACATCAGGTGCGATAACTCGTACCTTTTGTTCCGGATGACCTGTTACGGCAGAGAAAAGCAGCCGGACGAGGTGAGGAATCTGGGTAGATGTCCAGAGGGTTATCTGGTTCGTACCAGCGTTGTAATCCGAAACAATTCCACGCGGTTCCATCGAATTTGGAATCAACCGCTGGTTTCTGATTCGTTGTTTGATCACGACCCCTGCGTCGTTGGCTGCGGCATCGTAGCCCTGGTCGGCAGAATGCACTTCCCACGAGAACGAAGTATTGTCTGGTGCTTCCTCGTGCAGTAGAGGCGCTCCCTTTTTTGTCGTTTCCTCACCGTCGATGACGGCTTCGAGAGGTTCGTAGTCGACCTTCACAAGGTCTACAGCGTCTTGGGCTGTATACGGACTGTCTGCCACTATCGCCGCGACAGCGTCTCCAACATATCGGACCTTCTCAAAGGCCAGCGGGGGATGAGGAGGTGAATTCTGGTCTGGAAGTATCCATCCGACAGGAAGCGATCCGAGCTGTTCCTGCAATTCGGCACCGGTGAATACTCGGTGCACTCCGGGGGCCACAGCCGCGGCCGACGCGTCGATACCCTTGATTAGCGCATGAGCGTGTGGGCTTCGAACGAATGCCACATGCAATAAACCTGGCAGGCGAACGTCGTCAACATACGTTCCTTGGCCAGTTATTAATCGGTGATCCTCGCTACGTTTGATTGACTCACCCTTGGATGCGATAGTCATGACTTTGCTCCCGCCGCTGCAGCGTGTCTGATCGCCTCGACAATGTTGTGGTACCCGGTACAGCGACATATATTTCCACGGATGGCGTTTCGAATTTCGCCCTCGTTCGGGTCAGGGTTTCGATCGAGCAATTGGATAGCTGAGATCATCATGCCCGGGGTGCAGAAACCGCACTGAAGTCCGTGCTTCTGGTAGAAGCCTTCCTGAATAGCATGATATTTGCCGTCGGTCGCCAAGCCCTCAACGGTGGTAATCTCAGCCCCGTCAGCCTGAACGGCAAACATGGTGCAGGCCTTCAGTGACTTACCATTCACCATGACGGTGCACGCTCCACAACTAGTGGTGTCACATCCGAGGTGAGTTCCTGTGAGATCTAGGACGTCACGGAGAAGATGAATCAGTAGAAGCCTTGGCTCAACTTCTACAGAATGGTCTGTGCCGTTAACGGTTACGCTTATCCCTTTGGTGGTCATGGATCGCCTTTCCGGTTTGTCTCTCTGTCGTTTTCAAGTGTAAGAGCAGTGCGGTATGACACAGTAAATAACATCTACTGGCCCATTGCAACTCCACTAATCGTTGCAGGAGGGTCGCATATCACGAAATACGTCATATTCCTTGGAGAAATGTCTTGAAAATCGGCGGCAAGTACAAAATCGCCGCACCCCGGCAAAAAGTGTGGGATGCATTGATGGATCCAGATATCTTGGCGGCGGCGATTCCTGGTGCTGAGCGTTGTCTGGAGATAGCGCCTGGCAAGTTTCAGGTCGAGATAAAAGTTGGGATCGGCATCATCCGGGGTCAATTTAGCGGGACTGTCGAAACGACCGATCTGGATCCGCCGGCACACCAAACGCTTGTCATGAGTGGGGAAGGTACCGGCGGTTGGATTAAAGGCGGAGGTGAATTGACATTTCGAGAAGTGTACGGCAATACGGAAATCGACGTCGACGGTGAAGCGTTGACCGGCGGAGTCCTCGCTCGAGTAGGCCAGCGCATGATTGGCAACGCGTCAAAAACGATGATGGGGCAGTTCTTCAAAAATCTTAATCGTGAACTGACCCGCTAGTCGTGGTCCCTGGCCAACTCAACTCTGCTCGATACACCGGTGTTAATTGGTCAGCATGCGGGTCATATCAAAAACCTAGGTGTGAAATCACTCGTGGTGAGCTAAGTTCAAATCCGATTTGTCAAAAGTAGGTGGTTTTGAGCGGTTCTGTCAGAACTCAGTGCTCACCTAGTGATTTGGCCGACCTGAATACAGGATTCGTCTCAGTATTTAAGCTGACAGCTCGGTCATTAGAGTCGACCATCTTTCGGTGAAGATCTTCCTTCGAGCGTTCGCTGGAACATGCTCGCTACCCGTGGTCTGGACTCTTAAATAATTTCTCAACTCATCGAATGCCGTGCAAAACCGGCTAGCAGACTCGAACTTGGCGAAGCTGAGCATCGGGTAATAGCGTTGCTTGACTCCTCGATGATTCTGTTCCATTCGATTGTTCAAATATTGATTGTGGCGGTGCAAGACCTTGCGACCGACGATCCAGCGAATTGCTTTCGTGTAGGCAGGATGCTTGTCTGTCGTTATTCGTAACGGCTTACGCCCTGCACTATCGAGCAGACGGCGCAAGAAACGTCGAGCTGCATGTTTGTCTCGTCCAGATACCAGGATTGACCAGTAATTCCACGCCGTTTGGCTCGAAGGTTTTCACTGACTAACGGTGCAAACCTGAACTCCCATACCCTTATCGTTTCGTAGCTGACCACGAAACCTCTTTGCGCAAGCAGTTCGGCAACGTCACGGAATCCGAGCTTGTATCTCAGACGCCAAAACACCGCTTGTAAAACGATGTCGTTCGGGAACTGGAGATCATTGAACAGCGTTCCTGAACGTTCGTTGAAACGCTTATTGCAGTCTCCGCAATTGAAAGTTCTATAGCCAAGCGAAGTTCGAAATTTTCTTTTGGACACCGACTTAGATAAGCAATGTGGACAGGCCATGAACAGATCTCCTCAATAAATAAGGAATGATCCTATTCTGCCCCGACACTGAGTTCTGACAGAACCGTGCGATTCAGCCAACACTCCAAAGGCAAGAAAACGTGGCCCCGCCGCCTAGCCACCCACCCGTACCAACCTGAACCCTGCATACACCGCAATCAACCCGCCAACGTTCGTAAGCACCATATTCGCCCCAAACCAGCCCCATTCAGAAGCCCGCGCCATCTGCACATTATCGAAAGCAAACGTCGAAAACGTAGTAAACGCCCCCATAAACCCAACCAGAGCAATCACTCGCATATTCTCGCTAATCCACCCACGCTCCTCGCTCGCAGCCCAAATCAGCCCGAACAACAGCGCACCGATCATATTCGCAGCGAAAACGCCCCACGGCATCCCACTAGCGCCATCTCGCTGAAAAAGAAGCCCAACGCCATACCGGCTCAATGTTCCAGCAGCACCCGCAAAGGCAATGTAAACAATCTTCTCCACAGAAAATTTCCTCACACACAAAAGCAACGCAAAACAGTTCTATTACACCAGAGTGTCAGCCTTTCCCGGCTATTAACCCCACCGGTCCCAATCGTACTCACACCCACACCCATCGCACCCATCGGCTCGCACCTGCGGGTCAGAAGGAACTGAGATCAAACCAAGCGGCATACGACAATAACTAACACGACAGCAGATCCTGACCTAAATCGCACGTACCTCACCGCTCGAGTCCCACGTACGAACATTCGGCAACTGCACTAGGCATGATCTCCAAGGAGAACCAAGATCGAACCCGTACGCGCAGCCTCAAATTCGAACTCAGCACCAAAAATCCTCGTCGCCGAAGACGCCGATGACCTGCGTGAAGCAATCATCCTAGTTCTGGTCGAACAGGGCTACCGAATTCAGGCTGCACGAAATGGCCACGAAGCGACCATCCTATTCCCCGAATTCGAACCCGATCTCGTCGTTCTCGACATGCGCATGCCCAAAATGAGCGGACCCGACGCCTGCGCAGACATTCGCCAAACTTCCAACGTGCCCGTAATCATGTTCACATCGTCGAACGATGCTTCGGAAGTAAAAGACGCCATCCAAAAAGGCGCAACCGATTTCGTACTCAAGCAAACCGGCGTATCTGAACTCACCGAACGTATTGCTTTCCATATCAGCAAAGTAACCCCGGCCATCACGCCCGCCAAGCCTGTCCCCCTAGAGCAAATCGTGAAAACGGTGCCAGCAGCCCCGCCAGCCCAAACCAAAACCACGACTCTCATCATCGACCCCGACGAAAAAAGTCGAGATGTAATCAAAGCTGTTCTCACACGCCTCAATCAGAACAGCATCGAAGTTGAAACAGCCCAAGAGGGACTTATCGCGATAGAACGACACGATCCCGACATCGTCATCACTGAATGGCAACTGCCCGATATGGACGCCTTCAAAATGTTCTCGAAACTAAACCGTGCACACAACGCCAAGAATCTCATCCAAATCGTCATGTCCGATCGCCTCACACCCGAAGCTCACCGTAAATCTAAGTACATCGGCATAAACAGCTTCCTCGACAAACCCCTAAACGGCGGAAAAGTCGAAATCCTAATAGGCACCGGCGTAAGAAAAGCCCTGAAAACCCTAAAGCAAGCAGCCTAAATCAAGCTTTTCGTCAGCTCCAAAACAACCGCTGCGCCCACCATTTCTCAACCCCTGTGGAGAGACCTTCGGCGGTGTGACGAGGTGGATGCAGGATCTGACTGCCCGCCATTTCCTTTCCCGAGCGAAGTCCTCGAAGCCGAGGGACCTGGTGGGGGGACGCGCAAAGAACGCTGGCCGCAACAACGCACGACTCAGCCTCTCGTGAAACTCCCTCTTCCCGACCAACGCGTAGGGACCACGGACAAACCGGCTGAAACGTCATCTCTCCCTCAACAATCGAAAAGAGAGATCACCAAAAGGCCAATACAAGCGATCAATCCAGAGCTAGCGACCAAGTCACCCAACGACCGCCGCAGCCCGTTCCTGTCCTCCCTCCCAGAGTGGGAGGGAGTTAGAGGGTGAGAGAACTGCGACGAGCGACCAAGTCATCCGATGACGCCCAGAGCTAACGCCACGCCTAGCGCAAGTTCACAACCGTATCCAACGCAGCCGGAAGCGAACGTCGAATCGTAAGAACCGCACCCGAAGCAGGCTGTAGCTCAAGCGTGAACTGATCATTCGGCGTCAATAAACTGCCACTAGAAGACAACCCACCGCTCGACATATAACCAACCGAATCGTTCGAAGTCACATCCGTACCAGTAGCCCTATCCATTAGCCAAACAACAATCTCGGCCTTCTCACCGTCATCCAGCAAATTGTCGCCATTATCACCCATGAAATTCACGGTCCAAGGAACATCCTGCAAAATCTGATTATCGTCGATATAAGCAATCGTCAACTTGTTCGTAGTCACCGAAGAATCGGGATCAGTACCAGAACCGTCAGAAGTGTAAGGAGGAGTCAGATCAATCGGACTCGATCCATCCACCGATTCAAGAATCACGCTGAACTTGAAAATCGCCTCGGTAGAACCAACGTAACCCTTAAACGCAATCACGCTACCAGAAGGACGCAAACTGCTCTTCGTCTGCTCCAACCCGGCGAAAATCGTTTCCTTCGCTCGCTCGCTCGAAAACACACCAGTACTCAATACAGTGAACGCAAAAACCGAAGCAACCACTACAAACGCAATCAAAATGATCGCCGTCTCAAGCCCAGTGATACCACGCTGTTTGGTGCGCATATATTTCAGATTTTCTTCAACACTCAACGCTAAACGGGATACTTGGATGGTTCCCGCAGCGGAATAGCTAAATCAAAAACTGCCTACCGAAAAAGACAGCCCGCATAAGCCGCACGCATCGAGATACGAACCAACTTACCAAGGCAGAATATCCGTCAACCCGCCCAACGAGGATGCGCCCACACCACCACTCTCTATGGGGGTGAACCACAACATGTGAATAAGGTGTGCCCCCGGTGCGCGCTCAATAAAACGCGCCGAAAGCAAACCGTCATCCTGAACGAGAGAACTGGCATCCTGAATTCATTTTCAGGATCCAAAAACCCAACACCACCCAACAACGAACGCCACAGCCAACCACTAAGTGGCTAGAAAACGTCGCCTAGCGACCTTAGTCGACATCGATTCTTGGCGGCGGATTCAGCACCGGGTGAATCGCCAGCAACCTCGCCGGCTTCGAAGAAACGTTATAAATCCCGTGCCGAATTCCAACCTCGCACGTAAAGCAATCGCCAGTCTTCAGCAAAACATTATTCTCATCCGCATATACAGCGTTCAACTCACCCTCGAGACAGAACATCGACTCCTCGTGACCAGGGTGATAGTGATTCGGAGCAATCGAACCCGGCTCGAAAACCAACTCGCTCAAAAAAAGCGAAACCGAACCCAAAAAATCGCCCACCATGTCGTACCGAGAAACACCCGCCATAAACTCAAAAGGCTCGTTCTCGCCCCGAACAAACACCGTCGCACCCGGATTCCCATCCGTATACGCCACATCGTCCAAAGACTCACGCTCAGGATCAGCAGTCGGGTAAATCGTAATCAACCGAGCAGGAGAATCGCCTACATTCTCCAAACCATGACCAATCCCCTTCGGAGCCAGAACACAATCACCAGTTGAAGCCCGGAATCGGGAAGTCCCAACCCTGAACTCCATCTCGCCCTCAACAACGAAAATCGCCTCTTCCGTATTCGGATGCAAGTGATACCCCGACTTCACACCCGGCTGCACCGTCAAATCGCCAACCGTCGCCATCGCCGCTCCCGTGGAAGCACCCGCTATCGTCAACGAACTCATCCCCTCCATCGGAGAAGATTCTTTCTGGTCGGCCCGTCGCAGAATTGTCATACCAGCTACTTTCCACAGCGAGAATTGCCAAAACAAACACAACGACAATTCAAGCGAATAAATTCAAATGAGAAGCGATAGTTTACAAGGGATGTCCGAGCAACGCCGAACCCAAGTCACAACTAGCTGTTCAAGAACGGATGCACCACGCACAACCTGGCCACTTCATCACCCTCGTTGGCAAACCCGTAAGCCTCGCCAGCCGGAATCACGGCGCCATCATCAGCCGCCAGCGAATAATTTTCCTCAGCAACCGAAATAACCGAACCCGTAACCACGAAAATCGCAGTCTCAGCATCCTGAGTCTCTGGCGGCATCGAAGCACCCGGCTGAATATCTACGAGATACGAGTAAGTCGACTTCGCACCCGAAAAATCACCCGATAACTCGATCCTATCGACACCCTCAACACCCGCCGCGTAAGGCACCCGCCTCGACTCAGCGCGAATTATCGAAGGGTGATCCGTCGCATCTTTCAATTCAGGATCGTCGATATGAACGGTCTCAGGAGGAGTGAGCGGAAAAGCAGTGATCATCCGCCCGATCTTGTCAGTGCGATTCTGAAACGCATGCCCAATCCCAGGAGCAGCAGTAACCGTATCGCCCGGATACACCGTCACACGCTTGCCATCCACCCAGCACTCAAGCTCGCCCTCAAGCATGATCTGCGTCTCCTCAGCACCACCCGTGTGGTAGTGATGAGGCACCCCGAAACCCGGCAAATACGAAAGATCGCCAACGTGCAAACTCGTATGCCCAAAATCAGCACCAGCAATAGCAAACCGTGGACACCCCGGATACCGATCCACAGCCTCCACATCCGACCGACGAATAATCAAAATCTCAAATTCCTTTTCATCGAACATCAACGAACCAACGTCAACATTGTCATCCTGAACTTAATTCAGGATCTATGCCCACGTACCCACATCAAGTACCAATCATCTCAGCCATCAACGCCCACATGTCATTGCGAGGAGGCCCTGCGACGTGGCAACCACGCCCAACCCACCAACAACTCAACATCCCAGCCAACACCCCAAAGGCAAGAAAAAGTGGCCTAGCCACCTGCCACACCACCCTTCACCACATCCACCGCCCGCCACCTCACACCACTCCGAACCTCACCAGCCCCGTCCACCATCGACTCAACCCCATCCCCAGACCTTACAACACAAAAATCAGCAGCCGCACCCACAGCCAACCGCCCCATCTCATCGCCCAAACCAAGCACCCGCGCCGGCACCGAAGTAACCAATGGCCAACACTCCTCAGCCATCATTCCAACCGCAATCATCTTCGAAACGACATGCGACACATCGTGATCCGGCTCCTCAACAAAATGATGCCGATAGTAATCCGTAGAAATCGTGTCAGGCGTAAACCCCTCCGAAACCGCAATCTCAGCCACATCGAAACCGAACGCCGTCGCACCATCCCCAACATCGAACAAAACGCCCCGCTCACGAGCCTCCCAAACCGAAGAAAGCACCCGGCCGTCCTCAACAATGCTCCCGTCACCCGAGTAAAAGCAGTACGTCATCAAATCGCCCGGCCTCAACAACGCAAGCTGATCAGCCAAAGGAACATCCGCAGTCTTCGTAGCCCCGAATATCACCGGCTTACCCGACTTCCCAGCAGCACGAATCCCCCGACGCATCACCTCTAAAGGATCAATCCCCTCGCCACGAATCAAAGCAATATTCAGCGAAATGCCCCAAACATTCGAGCCACCCCGCTCGATCGCAGCCACGCACTCGTCAACACTCGCTTCATCCAGACTAAAAAACCGACCCAAAGGATTAGATTCGCCCTCGGCACAAAAGTTAATCGCCAGCTTCACCCGAGTGCGAACACCCTGGATCGTCTCCGGAATGTACTTATCCAAATTCCGAGCCCCAGCATCACCCTGCGAAAGCACAGTAGTCGAACCCCGAGGCAACAAACACACATCCGGATCAATCCCAAACTTCGAACCCGAAAGCGCCGGATGCGCATGCAAATCCACCAACCCCGGAAGCAACACCCCATCGTCAACAACCAAAGTCTCGCGAGCAGCCGGCAACTCGCCATCAACCAACCCCGGCTCCACAAAAGCAATCAACCCATCCCGCACACCAATCACACCAGGCCCATCTAGCCCAGTAGCCGCACAGACCATTCGAGAAGCCCGAATCACCAAATCCAAATTGTCCGTTTCCAAATCGTCACCCATTCAAAAACATCTACACCGCAAACTGTCATTCTGATGAAAATCAGGATCTGCGCCAACGAGCCACCACAACGAACCGATCATCCCAGCCAAAATCGCCCAACCGAGCCAACAAATCAGCATTCCAAACGAAACCGTCCGAGAGCACCCATTGTCATCCTGAATTTATTTCAGGATCTATCTCCCCCTATGCAGCGAACCAAAATCGCCCAACCCACCAACAACCCAAAACCTCAGCCAACAAATCAGCGGGCTAGAAAACGCCACCTAGTGGCCCCAAGGCGAAATCATCACCCGAATCGCCCCCGACTCCCGCTTATCGTCAGCCGTAGCAAACGCCAACCCAATCTCATCCAATGAAAAATGATGCGTGACGATAGGATCTGGATTCAACCGACCCACCTCCATCAGCCCAAGCGCAGTCGAAAACTCCGACTCGCCATTCCATCTCGAAAAACTGTTCGACCAGCCGATACTAACCTCACGCTCCATAGCCATCGCCGGGTCAATCGTCTGGGGCTTTGTGAACAAGCCCATCACCGAAACAACACCACCGCGCCGAGTCATCTCAACCGCCTGCTGAATCAACTGGCTCTGGCCGCCAACAGTCTCAAACGTCACCGCAGCGCCCTCGCCTCCGGTAGCAGCCAAAACAGCCTCAACCGGATCCTGCCCTGAAGAAATCGCCACACCAACATCAGCGGCACCTGAAGCAACAGCAACCTCAACCGGCTGCTCCCGAGTCCCAATTAAAATCACCCTCGAAGCGCCATTAGCCCTTAAAACCTGACCCAACGTCAATGCAATCGCACCCGCCCCGATAATCGCCACACTCTGGCCGGAAATATCCGGCACACGATTCATCGCATGAACCCCGCACGCATAGCAATCCACCAACGCAGCACCATCAAATGAAACATCATCCGGCAAAACCGTAACGTTCCCAACAACGCAAACGTCGTACTGCGAAAAGCCGTGACTCGACTGCTTTGCCCCATGCCTCACGCCACGATCAGGACATAAGTGGTACTGACCATCCAGGCACAACCGGCAAACACCACAACCAAGCAAATGCTCAGCCTCAATGCCAACCCGCTGACCGATCTCCAGACCCGTCACGCCCTCGCCCAATCCAGCGATTACACCCGAAAGCTCGTGACCCTGCTGCCACGGAACGTCTTCACGAGTTCGGTGCCCCCGATAGTTGTGCAAATCACTACCGCAAACACCAGCCGACATCACCTTGAAAAGCACCTCGCCAGCACCCGGCGAAGGAATCTCCTCTTCAACAACCCGAATATCCGCCCCACCATAAAAATAAGCCGTCTTCATCATCGCCAAAACAAAACAACTCCAAATCTCAAATAACCACCCGATCCTGAAACAGCCAAGCACTAATCCTCCCAAAAGGTCACTTAGCGACCTCTACGACGATCTCAGCGCCATCCGCTACCTGCGCAAACACCGTCGGATCGCCATCAATCGAACCCATCACATTCACAGCTGAAGCAGGACGTATCTCACCCGGTGCGCTCATCGGAGTCGGACCCCAAAACAAACACAACGCCTTACCCGGAGGCCAGTAAGCAACAGCCCCCATCTCGACCGTCTCGACCGCGTCCTCTTCCTCATCCGTACTCACCGGAATCGAAAAGTAAATCTCATCACCCCAGGTCTGAGCAGCCCCCGTAATCGGCAAAGCATCCCACAACAAATCCGCCGTCAACGAATCATTCAAAGTCGCAGTAACAGTCAACCCACCAGCAGAAATCTTAACAACACGATCACTCATAAACAGCAATTCCCAACTTTCAAGCCGACAACCACGACCAACCCACCAATAACCTCACGCCTCAGCCAACAAATAAAGGGCGAAAAAACGTGGCCAACCCACCTGTCATCGCGAGGAAACCCTACGCCGCGGCAACCATGCCAAACCCACCAACAACCCAACATCCCAGCCAACAGCCGAGGGGCGACTAACCCTCACGAGTGAGCCAGGCAGCGTGAATCTTCTCCGTCTCATCGTTGAACGGATAAAAGAACTTCGGCGAAATACCCTCACGCTGCGTGTGCCACAAAATCGCAGCCTCAACCTCATCGTGATGCACACACTCGTCATAAATCTCCTCAGCCAACTGCGAAGGCAACACCACCACGCCATCCTCATCGCCAAGAATCACATCACCAGGCCAAACCAAAACCGTCCCACACTGCACCGGCTCGTTCACCTCGTACGGCAACACGTTCGGCTCGCCAATCGTAGGCGTACTTCCGCCGCCGTAAACCGGATACCCATACTCAGCCACCTTGTGACCATCACGAACGCCACCATCCGTCACCAAACCCGCAGCCTTCTTCGTAAGAATCCGTGAAAACACAACGTCACCACCAGTCGACGTCATGCTCATGCCCATGCAATCAGCAACCAACACATCACCCGGCGTCAGCGCCTCAAGAGCATCCCACCGAGGCGTCTCGTTGAACCCCTCGCCATGACCACCACGAGTCACACGCTCCTGCAAATCAGGCCTAGAAGGAAGATACCGAAGAGTCACAGCCCGACCCACCAAACGACGACCCGGCGACAAACTGTGTACGCCGTACATAAACACCTTCAAATACCCGCGCTTCGCCAACGCCCCAAGAACAGTGGCATTCGAAACGTCCTCGTACTTCTTCAAAAGGTCATCAGATACTCTGACGGCTGCATCAACCAATTTCGGTCTCCTAAATCGTGATCGTCACTGTCGTTGTCGCTAAAGCTGGGCAAAGGCGAAATACCACCCACTCAACGCTGGCGAAGTATAACCGCCCGAACCCACGCCCATAACGACGCGAACTCCCCCACCTGCCGATAACATCAGAGTTCAAAATTTTTACTAGAAACGATCACTCCTACAATCGCCCAAAGCAAGGAGAGTGTCATCCTGAATTTATTTCAGGATCTCTCTCCCCCCTCTGCAGCGAAAATAAACCAACCAATCCACCAACAACCGAACATCTCAGCCAACTACTAAATGGCGATAAAACGTGCCACTGGCACCAGCCAACCGCTACATGGCAAGAAAAAGTAGCCTCTCTACCATGAAAATCTACTGGAACTCACTCAACCCCCGCCTACGCGCCCTCATCGTCTTCATCGCCGCGTTCGCCGTAACCCAAATCGGATTCGCAGTCTCCGGCCCGCTCGCATACGTCGACCAACTATTCGGCGTCTACATCGGCGGATTCGTCGTCTACTTCCTCGCACGCTGGGGATTCTTCGCCACTCGAATTTCACTACACCTCCCGAACCAGCAAGTCGTAATCTTCGAAAAGTACCGAAAGAACCCCGGCAAGCGAAAACTCGGACCCGGCGAGCCACCTGAATTCATCGACGCCGAAGAAGCCGACGAAGAACTTATGCCCGACGACCGCGTAGTAGGCATCTACTTCAACGGAGAAGCCGCCGCATACCCACTCGCAGCCATCGGCATTCGCGAAATCTCAAACGAAAAATTCGGCGATACGGAAGTCATAATCTCGTGGTCGCCAGTCACCTACTCCGCCAGAGCCTTCTTGGCGAAACCCGGAACCAACGAAGCAGTTACCCTCAACCGACACACCCACACCGTCTTCAACTCGCCCGCTCTTCCCGATAACAACAACAGCAATTTCGTCCAGTTCATCGGCCAGGCAGTCACAGGCGAACTCGCCGGATGGACCCTCGTGCAAGTCCCGGTCATCACAACAACTTGGGCAGCATGGAAACAGGCATACCCCGACACCGAAGTCATGTCGACCGAAGGTGGACCCGAAGCCGACATTTTCGAACGCTACTACGCCAACGATCGAAACGGCATCCACAGCCTCATGCCAACCGATAAACGCCTCCACGGCAAAGACGTCGTACTGGGCATCGATATCAAGGGCGAAGTGAAGGCATATTCCTACCCTGGCCTAATCGACACCCCACTCGTCGAAGAAGACCTCGGCCGTGAACCCATCGTAGTGCTTCACGAACGCTCGTCCGCAACCGCAGTAGCATATTCGAGAATCGTGAACGGCCGAACCCTCAACTTCAAAGGCAAAAGCAAAAACCCGCACCGACGCAGCGTCGAATCAACAACCTCTGGCGAAGGCGAACGAGCCGACTACCAGCCATGGTTAGTTGAAGACACCCAAACCGGATCCGTCTGGCGAGCCGTCTCCGGCGAATGCATCGAAGGCGAACTCAAAGGCAGCCGACTCGAAATTCTCACCGGCATGACAGGCTTCTGGTACGCATGGAGCCGCTTCTACCCCAACACCCCCCTATTCGGAGCAATAGGCGAATTTGAAGAGGCAGAAGAGGATGAGAACTAAATCTCCTGACTCACTCTCCCACTTTCGCGCAGCGATAATACGACCAAGTGCGAATGCGTCCCCGGAGAAAAAAGTCCACCTCCGGATCCGGGGAGTTAGAGCCGCGTCGCAGACATGCGCGAGCCCAAGTCGTTCGACGACGCCCGGCTCAGACGACACTGCGACGCGCGACCAAGTCGTCCGACGACGCCCGGAGCTAACGATGAGGGTTGGGGTGAGGGAGAAATCGCTAACCACGAAACAACTCTCATCATCAGGAACACTGTCATCCTGATGAAAATCAGGATCTGTGCCAACGCCCAACCCACCAACAACCTAACGACTCAACCAACAACCGAATGGGCTAGAAAACGTGCCCCCGGCACCTGTCATTGCGAGGAGGCACGACGTGGCAACCACGACCAACCCACCAGCAACCCACATCCCAGCCAACTGATCAAAGGCTAGAAAACGCCACCTAGTGGCCCACCCAACATGCCAGCCAACACCACAAAGGCAAGAAAAAGTGGCCTAGCCACCCTCACCGGCATCGTCCTCGGAGGTGGCCTCTCAACTCGATTCGCCCAAACGAACCAGTCAAAACTCCTCACCCACCTCGGCGGCAAACTCGTCCTAGCCCGCGTGGCCGACACCCTAAAATTGATCTGCTCCGAACTCGTACTCGTAGTCCGACCCGACCAAGCCGACGACGTCCCCGACCTCGGCATCGCCCTCAACATGCACGTCGTCGCCGACACCTCGCCGTACGAAGGCCCCCTCGCCGGAATCCACGCCGGAATCGCATCCTCGACCACCCCTCTCAGCTTCGTAGTAGCAGGCGACCACCCGTTCGTATCCAGAAGATTAGTCACCGCAATGGCCGCAGCTGCCGTAATCGACGGGCCCGACACACCCACAGCGGTCGTCCCCCGATCAGAAGGCATCCTCAACCCGCTCCACGCCATCTACCCACGTGAACACTGGGTCCCATACTTCGCACACGCACTGTCCGAAGGCGATAAATCACCCCGCTACGTGATCGAACAGGCCATAAAAGCCGACTACCCACCCGTCACCGTATTCACCGACGACGACATCGAAAAAGTCGATCCCCGCAAGCTAAGCCTCATGAACATCAACACACAGGCCAACCTAAACGAAGCCCGGAAAATCCTCGACGACCGCCGCTTCACACCCCGCCACCACTCCCTCGGCTAGCCACCAACTACTCACATCTCAGCCCACAAATCAGCGCGCAAGAAAGCGTGGCCTAGCCACCACTGTCATCCTGATGAAAATCAGGATCTATGCACAACTACCCACGCGCCAACAACGAACATCCCAGCCAACAAATCAGTGCGCAAGAAAGCGTGGCCTAGCCACCACTTTCATCTCAGCCCACAACCCTTAGGTCAGAAAAAGTGCCCTCGGCACCCGCTTAGCAACTCACTCGCCACGAACCGTCCAAATCCAACGGCAAAAACACCGTATGAATCCCCAACCGATTCACCACACCACACTGCTCAACCGCCAACCCCGCAGCAGCACCCTCATCATCCGGATACTCCGCATTGAAAACAGGCTTCCCCGCCTCAACAAACAACGCCAAAGGCTCGCACTCGTCGTACTCATGGCACTGCTCGATCACAGCAAAATCAAAGTCATTAACCAGCTGCTCCCCAATATCAAAAGAATTCTTCAACCCAACAGCAAGCCCACGCTGGCGAGCAAACTGGGCGACCAAAGTATTGAACCCAATCTGATCCGCTTCAGAAAGCGAAAACCCGGTCTTATTCGTGAAGCCATCAACGTTGTCCGGCTCAACCGCATCGCACCCCTTCTCGGCAGCAAGCGTCATCCGACCCTCAACCATGCTTAGCACCGAATCAGCGCGAACATCCAGCCAATGCTAGCCCGGCCAATCATCCAGCGGAAAACCTATCGCCGAATCCTCTATCCCACCAACGTCCGGGCGCCAATCCTCGATCGAACCAGCCGAGAAATAACAGATCACATACCGACCATCCGCCTGAAGCTCAGCAATCACATCAGCAGGAGTTTCGAATAAATCCACATCCCAAACTGCAACATCCACCGACATATCCAACACCCCAGAAAGCTGCCAATTCCAATCCGAATCAGGCGGCCCAACAATCGAATCACCCAGGGTCGAGGAAGGCGAGATGGGCGAATCAGATGAAGCGGGCGAACCAGGCAAGGTCGATTCACTCAACACAGGCGAATCACCAGAAACGTCTTTGATCGCCACCTCACCGCAGCTCACTGAAGCAGCCGCAAATACGATCAGCGTAATCAGCACCCTGAAACGAGTCATCGAATCCCAACCACTCACCAAACGCAACAACCCACCAGAAATAAAACGTCGCTAGCCACCACTGTCATCCTGATGAAAATCAGGATCTGTGCCAACGCCCCCACACCACGAATCAATCATCCCAGCCAACAAACCAGTGGGCTAGAAAAAGTGGCCTAGCCACCACCCTAGTACCGTAGTGCCTCGCTCGGCTTAATCTTCGACGCCTGCCTCGCTGGAATAAACGTCGTAATCAACGAAAATACCACCGCAACAACCACAATAATCGTCACGTTCAGCCACGGAATCGAATACGTCAGGCCATCAGCCTCAGCACTGATCGACAGGAAGATATTCCAACCGATCAAAGCACCCAAACCAATACCAATCGCCGAACCGAATATCGCCACAATTCCCGATTCCATCAAGAATTGAATCTGAATCATTCTGCCCTTGTAGCCGAGCGCCCGCAGCATCCCAATCGACTGCCTGCGCTCGACAACCGCTCTAAACGAAACCACGCCAAGCGCCGCAACACCGACCAACAAACCAAGTCCCATAAAGCCCTGGAACAACTGGTTGAAAGCGGTGTTTTGAGATTGTTGCTCCGCAATGTCTGCAGCAGTAGTCGTAGCACTCAGCCCATGCTCAATGAACACGGTCTCAAGCACCCGAGTAATCTCCTCGGCACGTGAAGAATCCACAAGTCTGAACTTATAGTCGACAAACGGAACCGGCTTATTTGATATCTCGTCGAGAATGCCAGGGTTCATATAAATATCCGACGTTCGGAATTCAAACGAATCAGCAAACTGATCTAGTACACCAATTACTTTGCGATCCACCAAATCTCCAACGCTCTGTCCAATCGGAGGGCGAATCGTAATATCAATGCCGGTAATCTCCCCAGGTTCAGTCGCTTTAATGCCCTTGATACCGAACGATGGACCTTGTACAAATTCTCCATCTCCACCGAATCCGCCGGTCTCGATCATCGCCGCGTTTACGACAGCCAACGTTGAATCGGCAGCTACTGCTGCCCAAATCTCGGCGGATGTTGAACCGTAAGCAGGATCCCAATGGGTCAGTTCGAACACATTGTTCAACAACCACGCATCATCCGAAGCCCGCACTCTGGCGCCCTTGAACGCTAGTTCTTCAACCCCGTCCTGTCGGGCTTCGACAGGCAAACTCGCCTGTGCCGAAATCACAGTGAAATCAGAAGCCGAAAGCTTCCCACCGCTTGCAGCGATCACAGCATCGACATCGTCAATCGGCAACTCAGCATCGATCTGACCACGAATATCAAATCCCCCAGAAACCAGTTCCGGCTCATCCTCAATCACATTACCCAGATTCGTAAGAATTGCGAAAATCATCATCGTGAAGATCACCAACGAGAACATCGCCAAAGTCAGTCCTGTCCTGAACCGAGCGCCCATAGGGTACGCAATCGCCATCTTCACAATAGGACGCAAGCTACCGAATCGACCGATCATCTTCGAAACAATCCAAACAATAACATCAGCGTTATACATCACTGTCCAAACAGTTGCTGCTACCAATGAAACACCCGAAAGCAAGAACATCTCAGGTCCGCCCGCAAGAGTGCCTGTAAGTACATCCAAAGTGTCGAACGGCAATCCCCAGAACACCAGCATCGCTATGCCGATGAACGACATCGAAACCCGCTTCTGAAATTCCTCGCGGTACCCACGTCGATCTAGCAGTCGTCGCATAGCCAATCCAAGGCCGATGATTATAAGAGTCGTACCGCTAGTAAATAACGCTGCGTTATCAATGCCGAAACCCCTAATCCCATGCTCAGAATCAAATCCGAGCAACGCTACAAGAACACCAAACGGCAATAGAGGCCAGCCCGAAGCCAACCATGGCTGCACAAACTTGAACATCTTCCAAATGAATACCAAGAGCCAGTACAAAATTACTGCACCAACCGCTTGGGCCTTCAAGCTCTCGTCTGTATCAGGAGCGAAAAGTGAGGCCATACCCCGCGCTATGATCAGTAGCCACAGTATGTTAAGAACGATCCGAACAATAAATCCCTGACCTGTTCTCATACGCTGCAACGTGTCGTACGCATAAGTGAATGGACCACCCAGCCAGCGTATTGCTGACTTGAAACGCCTACCAGTGCTAGGAGTCTCGTCATGGACGAATTCCGCCCCAAGCCCACGAATAGCAACAACAATATTTAGCTTACTGACTCGATACGCCGATACTGCGACCGTAATGGCAGTCAGTACCAATCCAAGTGAGAACGCCACAACAACCGACTGCAATGTCACGTTGTAGCTAAAGGCAAATCCGTCGTCATCACTAACCAATCCGCCCATTATTCCAATGAGTGCAACCGAAGCCAATAGACCCAGAACGGAACCTAGCAATGCCGCACCTATAGAGTAAATAATTCCCTCGTACACGAACATCTGCACCAAATGCCGACGCTTCGTGCCGACAGCTCGAATAATTCCCATTTCCGTCGTACGAGCCGCAGCCAACATCACAAATACGAGAAAGATAAGCAGTAATCCAACGATGATCGAGAACGATCCAAATATGCTGAATAGAGTGACAATAAATCCACCGACCGAATCGGCGATTGCTAGCCCTCGATTCTTGATCGCAACTACATCAAGCTCCACAAGCTGCGAAGCCGGTACTAACAGCGACTGAGCCAATTCAGGGTCGCCTATTTCCTCGATCACTCCACCAAGAATAGCCAGCGTATTAGTGTTCGTTATCGCAACCTTGAACTCATCTGTAGGAGTGTCGTTATATAGTTCGGCAACCAGATCTTCAAGTGTGTCGCTTGAGAACGGACCTTCCGAAGAGCCACCCTCGTCCAACCTCGCCTGAAGAGCCTCAAATACCATTGGAGATTTCAAAACATTAAATAATGTGGTCGCTGCTTCATCATCAATGAACAACAACTGAAGTTCTTCGGTTAGGTCGTCTGAATCGTCTTCATCGACTCGCAGACCACCAGCTACCGATACTTCGATCATGTTGTACTGACCTTGACGATCAAGCACACCCTGCAACGTCCCTACCGAGAACAACGCAGACGAACGAATCTCTTGGTCACCACCTGCAAGTCCCTTGTCATCGACAATATCAATCACTCTGTACACGCTGCGTCCCGAAGGCGCGACTAATGTGATGTCATCGCCAATCTCAGCTGCAAGTTTTTCAGATAGAGAACGGTTGATGATCGTAGAACCGTCACCAAGCACAGCAAGATCCACAGGATCGCCACCAACGTTCTTTAGGCCATCAAACCCGGCAAGTGAATCAAGATCGATTCCAACCACCGAAGTTTCTGCAACCGTCTTATCAGTGAGTTCATTCAGCACTGGTAGGCGCTCGCGAATCATCGGCATCACACCGTCAACACGCTCATCGCCCTCAACAGCTACCCGTACGCGATCCACAAGCGAAGCTTGCAGATAATCGTCACCGAATCCAGCAACAACAGGCGACGATAACCGAACGTCGGTCTCGCCCACGGAATCCAATACGCCTGAACGAATCGAGCTCGTAACCGAATCACCAATCGCAAGAGCCGACATGATGATCGTCGTGCTCAACATAAGTCCAACCACAATCAAAATCGATTGCGCCTTACGACGTGGAATGTTGCGGAGAGCCAACTTCAGCAACACTTTGTTGCGAAGGGCAAGTAAAAATACGGTGATAAGAACAAATGTCGTCCCGCCAGCCAAATAGCTGGCAAGAATGTTCATCTCTACACCAAAGAGCTTTTCCAAATCAGTAGCCCCTTAGGCGCTTACGGCATCTCTAGTTGAAACAACAACACCATCACTCATTCTCACGATTCGATCGGTCATTCCACCGACATCCTCAGAATGAGTCACCAACACGAACGTCTGACCTTGCTCTTTGTTCAACCGAACAAGCAAATCCATAATCTCGGTTGCATTCGTAGAGTCGAGGTTTCCTGTTGGTTCATCGGCCCAAACAATAGCAGGGTCGTTCGCCAGTGCTCGCGCAATCGCCACGCGCTGCTGCTGCCCACCTGAAAGCTCCGCAGGAAGGTGACCAGTTCGATCACCAAGACCGACAAGTTCAAGCTTCTCATGGGCCTTCTCACGAACCACTTTCTGAGAATTCCCAGCCAAAACCAGCGGAAGTTCAACGTTCTCCTGAGCACTCAACACCGGCAACAAGTTATAAGACTGAAATACAAATCCCATCGAACTCGCTCGATAATCACTTAGAGCGTCATCCGACATCGTGCGAAGTAACTGCCCCGCAATGCTCACATCGCCGGCATCTATCGAATCCAACCCTGACATGCAATTCAGCAACGTCGTCTTACCTGAACCACTCGGCCCCATAACGGCAACCATCTCGCCAGGCATTACTTCGAACGAAACATTGTTCAAAGCCTCGACCACGACATCTCGTGACCGGTAGGTCTTCATGACTTTAGCAGCTGAAATAATCGGTCCGTTATCCATTAAAGAGTCTCCAGACCGTCATGAGGGTCAAATAATTACAGGCTAATTTTGCAACCATCACGTTTAAATATGTATGTGCCACTCCAACTAAAAAATTGTACCTCGATAATATGAAGATATTATGTAATCTTGGTGTCCATTCTGTACCCGCACCACAATCCACTCCAAATCCGAGAAAACAATGACCCGACTGATTTTGATTCGACACGGCGAAACAAACTGGAACGTCGAACGACGCAAACAAGGGCGTAACGACCAGCCACTAAACGAAAAAGGCGCAGCGCAAGCAAAACTAGCCGCCGAATATGTAAAAGCCAACTACGACGTTAAAAAGGTCTGGACCTCCCCGCTTCAGCGCTGCTCCAACACCGCCGCCCTGTTCAACATGCCAGTCTCCAAGTCGGACCATCTTCTCGAAATCGACTACGGCGAATGGGAAGGAATGCTCGCGAACGAAATCGAAGAAAAGTACGCCCATATGCTTAACGGCGCACCCGATCACACGGATCCACCTCGCGGCGAAATGCGATCCAACCTCCCAGTGCGCGCCCGATACTGGGCCGATGAATCACAAATTGCCGAAGAAGGCGGCGACGTCGTACTAGTCGGCCACGGAGGCTCGATGAAAGGACTCATCACCGCCTTCCTCGATCTCCCCGACTCCGCAATGGACACCCTCGTAATCGACAACTGCTCCATAACAGTCCTAAGCCTCAACCCAAACCCAAACACCCCAAACCAACTGGTAGCCCTAAACCACACCGCACATCTGGTCTAAGAAGATTGTTATTTTCTGTCATTGCGAGGAGGCCCCCAACGTGGCAATCAACGTTCGACAGAACGCTCTTAAACATCAAGCGAACTACTTGTGAACCTGAACAATTGTCATCCTGAATTTATTTCAGAACCTCTCTCCCCCCAATGCAGCGAAAAAACATGACAAACCATCACCCACCAGCACCTCAGTCGGCAAAAGCGTCATCGCAGCCGCCCTCTGCCGCATCCTCGCCCAGAACGGCGTCAAAGTAGCGCCATTCAAAGCACAAAATATGTCCAACAACTCCTACGTCACAGCCGACGGCGGAGAAATGGGCCGCGCCCAAGTAGTCCAAGCACAAGCTGCAGGAATCGAACCGCACACCGACATGAACCCCGTGCTTCTCAAACCCGAAGCCGACTCCCGATCTCAAGTCATCGTAAACGGCAAGCCAATCGGCAGCTTCGAAGCACGTAAATACTGGGGCGATCAAACAGAAATCTGGAAAGCAGTCACCGATGCATACGACCGACTCGCAGCGAAATACGACGTCATCGTCCTCGAAGGCGCAGGCTCCCCAGCCGAAGTAAATCTCCGCGATCGCGACATAGTGAACATGAAAATGGCAGCCTATGCAAAAGCCTCCGTAATCCTCGTCGGCGACATCGACCGAGGCGGCGTATTCGGCTCCCTACTACCCGAAGAACGAGCCCTAGTAAAAGCCACCCTAATCAACCGATTCCGTGGCGATATCGCACTTCTCGACCCATTCCGGCGCGCCAACTGCCGCATCAGAATCGTCACCAACCCGCACGAACTAACAACCGCCCAGATAATCATCATCCCCGGCTCGAAATCCACCATCGCCGACCTCCGCTGGATGAAATCCCGAGGACTCGATAAAGCAGTAATCGAAGCCGCAAACCGAGGCGTAGCAGTAGTAGGAATCTGCGGCGGCTACCAAATACTCGGCCAACAACTCGACGACCCCTAGGCAACCGAATCCCCAACACCCCAATCGGAACCCGGACTCGGACTCCTACCCCTCACCACAATCTTCGACACCAAGAAAACCACCCGCCGAGTAAACATCGAAATCCCCGAAATGAAAACCGGCCCCCTAAAAGGCCAACAAGCCAATGGAACCGGCTACGAAATCCACACAGGAATAACAACAGGCGAAAACGGCAACTCAACAATTCTGGCGCAGCTCTCCGACGCCGACACTCCTTTCCCGAGCAAACTCCTCGAAGCCGAGGCAATCTCCAACGACAACGAACCACCGGCGGCACCGCCCTCTCCTTTCCCGAGCGAAGTCATCGGAGCCGAGGGACCTGGAGCGGGGACGCGAGAAAACGTAGATCCGCACACACGCCCCCCGGAACAATCGGTCATCCCCCGGAATGGGGGAGCTAGAGCAGCGTCGCAGACATTCGAGCCCAAGTCGTTCGACGACGCCCGGCTCAGACGAGACTGCGACGAGCGGCCAAGGGCGAATGCCCGCCCGGAGCTAACGCCCGACGGCACCATCCACCCCCACCTCCCAGTATTCGGCTCCTACGTACACGGACTCTTCGACTCCCCCGAAATCCTCCGCCGACTCCTCAACACAACAGCCCAAACCCACAACCTGCCCAAACCAGTAATCCAAGAATTCCCAATGGAAGCCGAATTCGACCGCCTGGCCCAAGCAGTAAGGCAATCAATAGACATGAACCTAATCAACTCCCTGATTAGCATGTAACCGCACCAGTCCCAGGCAAGGAAACCGTCATCCTGAACTCAGCCTGCCCCGAAGGAATCGGGGATTCAGGACCTCGAACGACAAGTAACACCCCAAAGCACCAAACCCAAACATTGTCATCCTGATGAAAATCAGGATCTGTACAAAACGCCCAACCCACCAACCACCAACATCCCAGCCAACAATCCAAAGCACGCGGCACCAACGGTCCTCCCCCGGAATGGGGGAGCTAGAGGGGGAGACTGCAGCTCGCGACCAAGTCATCCGATGACGCCCGGAGCTATAACGCCGAACGAGCCAACTCAAACAGCAACGCCGACTCCGGAATCTCCCCAACTCGCTCGATCAACTCCCGACGCAACCCCGCCGCCACACCGTTCGTATAGTCGCCAACCTCCGTATCGCCGAAACCGCCACTAACACCCGGCGGCTCAACAACCATCAAACTCGAAGCACCAACTGCCGCGGAAACATTGCGAACATTATTCATCCCAACCGCCATCGGCAAAAGCACCACATGATCCGCCGATTCAACCAACCTCAAATGCGCCTCATGCTGCTCGTCAGTAATACCCGAAAAAGGTGGAGCGCCAACGTACTCAATAGCCAAACGCTCAGCAGCCTCACGATCCGCATCGCCAATACCAAGCACACCCGCCGTCACCGTATAGCCCGCCACCCGCAACTGATGCATCAACGCCCGACCACTACCCGCACCGCAAATCAAATGAACCGTGCGACCCGTACCAATCAAATCCTGCTGACCCGAACCCTCAGTACCCAAAATCAACACATGCGGCTTCCCCGTAACCGGATCCGGCTCAACCAAACCCTCCACACCAAACGCCACACGCAAATTCTCTGGCGTCAGCACTTCCCACGGCGTGCCATCAGCAATCTTCCGGCCCTCGTGCAACAGCACTAACCGATCACAGAACCTCGCAGCAAGCGATAAATCGTGAAGAATCACAACCGCCCCAACGTTCCGCTCCAAAGCCTCTTCCCGCACCAAATCCATCGTTAAAATCTGATGCCGCAAGTCCAACGAAGCCGTCGGCTCGTCCATCAACAACACATCCGCCGCCTGAACCAACACCCTCGCCAAAACAACCCGCTGACGCTCACCACCCGACAACGTATCCAACTTCCGATCCGCAAACTCTGCGACCGAAGTACGCTCCATAGCCCGCCAAGCCATCTCGGAATCAGCCGACCCTTCTAGTTCGAAACGGCCTAAGTGTGGGTACCGACCCATCAGCACAGCTTCCAGCGTTGTAAACGGGTGACTCTCAGCAAGCTGCGGCATATACGCCACCTTCTGGGCCCGCTCACCGTTAGAAAGCTCGACCTTCGCTGAAGAAGCACGAGATCGAGCAGCTAGCTGTCCATCGACCCGAACCTCGCCCGATTCAGCCGTCAACAACCCCGCAACAGTGCGCAGCAGCGTCGTCTTGCCACTGCCATTCGCACCCACCATCCCAACAACCTCACCCCGCCTCACATCAAGCGAAACCGAATCGACAACAGTCACCCCATCGAACCCAATCGACAAGTTCTCAACCCGCAAAACAGGTCGATCCACCGACACGCCTTCAGCACCCGTCGAGTCACCATCTATCAATTCCGAAACACTCATTCCAACACACCCACTGTCATCCTGATGAAAATCAGGATCCATGTAAGACCGCCCAAACCACCAACCACAAACATCCCAGCCAACAACTCGTTGACTAGAAAAAGTGGCCTAGCCACCACCACCCCACTGACTGAACTCCTCAAACTCCACACCCGAGAACAACGACGGGAACAGCAAAGTCGCCAACTGCTCAATCCCCCGCACATTCCAGTGCGAAAGCGTCGTGTGATACCTCGGCGCAACGTAGTAAATCGCACCATTCTTCACAGCCGGAACCTCCGCAAGAGCCGGCGATCCAACCAGCTCAGCAATGTAAACATTCGCACCATCCAAAGGCTGAGGAACGATAATCACGTCAGGATTAATCGCGGCAATCGACTCAATGCTCACCTGCTGATGACCCTCGATACCCGAATCACCAGCAGCGTTAATACCGCCAGCCTGCTCAATAATTCCGCCCTCAGTCGTACCCGAACCCGCAGCAAACGCATTCGTCCACTTCGAAACCGAAAGCACCCGCGGCTTATCAACACCGGCAGCAAGAATGTCTGTAATGAACGACATCCTCGCCTCAATGTCATCAGCCAGCGCAATCGCCTCAACCTCGGCACCAATCATGTAACCGATCAGCAAAATGTTCGGCACATTTCCTAAAGCCGAACTCTCCAAACTCGTTCGTGCAACCGGAATTCCAGCATCACCCATCAGCGCAATCGTGTCCGCGCTGGTGTAGCGAGAAGCAAGAATTATCTCGGGCTCCAAAGCCACCACCTCTTCAGGTGCAAAGCCGATCATGGTTGCATTGGCCGAAAGCTCTGCAATGTTCGACTGTTCTTCATCGACGAAGAAGCTGTAAACCGCACTCAGACGATCAAAATCCATCAACGCCGCAAGAATCTCAGAATGACCCAGCGATACTGAGTGAAGATTCATCGGCGCCGCATCAATAAAGATCACACCCTCAGACGTCTCCACGCTGCGCGGCCAACCGAAATTCGTAGGATCGACAATTTCGTCGATATCAGCAAATCTCGAAGTATCGAACGCCTCAACTACAGGCTCAGGAGCAACAGTCGCTGCAGGAGCAACCGTAGTAGCCATCGGAGCCTTCGTCGCAACCACCACAGCAGTAGCAACAGGCTCTTCAACTTCAGCCTCTTCTGTCGCAGTCGGTTCGGCCTGTACCGCAACCGTCGCAGTTGGCGCCGCCGTCGCCTCAGGCGCAGCAGCCACAACCACAGTCGCTACAGCTTTCGGCTCATCGCTAACACCACACGCACCAAGCACCACCACCGCAAACACGGCAAGTGCCAACATCACAACATACCCACGAACACCTAATCGAAAAATCATTCCCAATCCCATTCTTCCCAATCACTAAAAACCAATCACAAGCCAACAAACACAAATAAACCCAACGATTCACGAAGGAAATTATCATCCTGAATTTATTTCAGGATCTCTACATACGCGCAAACCACCTAACATCCCAGCCGGCAAACGTTCATCTGTCATTGCGAGGAGGAACGACGTGGCAACCACGACCAACCCACCAACCACTCACACCCCAGCCAACAACCCACGGGCTAGAAAAAGTCGCGTCGCGACCTGATCAGCAAATAAATGAAGAACGGCGCGCCGATCAGCGCCGTCAAAATCCCCACCCTCAACTCAGCCGGAGAAAGCACCACCCTCGCAGCCGTATCCGCCACCAGCAAAAACAACCCACCACCCAAAGCGCTCAACGGCAACAACACCCGGTGATCCGCCCCCACAACAAGCCGAACCACGTGAGGAACAACCAAACCCACAAACGCAATAATCCCCGAAAACGCCACCGCAGCCCCCGTAATCAACGAAGCCGAAACCAACAACGTATTGCGAACCAAAGCCACCCGAACACCCAGCGACCGCGCCTCATCCTCGCTCACCAGCAGCAAGTTCATATCCCGAGCCACAAACACCGAAATCAACGAACCAAACACAATAATCGGCACCGCAATACGCACCGACTCCCAGCGAGCCGTATCGAACCCACCCGCAATCCAGAAAATAATCTGACGCTGAACATTCAAGTCATCAGTCAAAATAATCACCGCAGTCGTAATTGCCCCAAGAAACGAACTAACCGCAATCCCGCCCAAAAGCAAAGTCGTCATCGAAAAACGACCATTTACCGAAGCAATCAGGAACACCACCGCCATAGACACCGCGGAACCAATGAACGCGAAAAACGGAAGGAAAAACACCGAAACTGTGCTCAACCCGGAAGCGATAGCAATCACCGCTCCAGCAGCACCACCGCTCGAAACACCAATAATCCCCGGGTCAGCCATCGAATTGCGGAACAAGCCCTGCATAATTCCGCCGGAAATACCAAGAGCGGCGCCAACAAAGAAAGAAAGGAAAATACGCGGCAGCCGAATACTCTGGATAATCGCCTGTTCACTAGGCTTCGCTGTCGATTCGCCAATACCAATCAAATCAAGCAACGTCGTCGTCGTGTGAGAAAACGGAATCGTAAACGGGCCAACCGAAGCAGCCACAATCGCCATCAGCACCGTCAAACTGCCCAACACCAACGCGCCAACATACAAACGCTTCAATACAGAAACGCTCAACGTAACCCGCCCCACACTATGTTCTCTCGCGATATTCGCAGCCAATAAAAAAACCCCTGACTGCTTCGTCAAGGGTTCACAAGTGACTTTGTATTCCTGAAATAGGTAGGGCTGTCACCGTGAGGCCAGTCCCTAGGCGGGGAGCAGTCACTCAGATGTTCCCCGGCAGGTCTCCTGGCTTCCAGATTATCGAGCCGAAGAAAATAATCTCTTCGGCTCAGCGACTAACCCACGCCTTCCCGTCGTAATCGACAGTGGCTAAATGTGAATCGTCTTCCTGGTTACAGTGGCGCTACCGCAGCGGAATCTCACCGCCTTCCCTATTGGTCCCAAACACTCAAAGTCGTTTACACAACTTCGAACACCCAGAACACCGAGGAACCACGCATATTCAATTGATCAATCGAGGCTATCGGGCAAGTGCCGTGCTGTCAATCTTCACAAGCTCCTCAGAAGCCAGCGTGTAGACACATGTGTTGGCCTGAGGCGTCATCTCCACATTGTGCTCAGTCTTGTCACCAAGCAATATCTTGATCATCGATCGGTCGACAGTGCAAATCAGCTCATCTTCGATCGAAGCTCTTCGGTAAGGACAATTCGTAACCCGAATCCGCAACCCATCCTCATCGGTCGTTAAAATCGGATCGTAACCGCCGTCCTCAAACGCAGCCTGAACCGCATCAACAGGATTCCGACCCTTCCCGTACTCGGCCGCACGGCTCACGCCGATTCGCTCCAACGACTCTCTCAGCAAATCGTTGCCAGTGCTAGCACCAAGAGTTCCCATAGGAATTATCTTGATGTCGTTAATCAGCTCGTTCAAAAGCCGGCTGTAGTCCTTCGGTACCGAATCGTGGCCCTTTTCTGTCAGGTGGAACGAATACTGGGGACGCCCCGTAGGCTTACGAACTTCCGAATGGGCTACCAATCCGTCTCGTTCGAGAATATCGAGATGACGCCGCACGGTTGCGGGTGCAAGCTGCATCTCCTTCGCCAACCCATCGACGGTAACGCCGTTGTTTTGACGGATGATCGTCATAATGTTGTCTCGTGACACCGACATTTTTATAGCTCCAGCCCCGCACGCTCAAGTACATGCAAGGTATACGTACATCGTTAACTACTAATGCCCCCAATAAAACAACGCCATTCCGTCACACACACATCCGCTAACAATCACAGAATATTTACTTTCAGACCCAAAACTATCAAGAAGTTAAACGGTCAAAAATGCAATTATTCATTCATATTAGGCAAAAACGTTATTCCATTACTTCCAGACTAACCTCTAACCAATTCCGCAAGGATTGCAAAGATGAGTTAAAATTGTGAGGATTTCGGTTATTTCCTCATGTCTGGCACGTCGCCACTCTCAGCTAAACCGATATCGCGGAGCCAATACATATATGAGTCCAGCGTCATCATCGAAGAAAAATGTAGTAGATGCCGAAGAAACCACAGCCGATGTTTCTGATAACGGTTGTGTTCACCACTGGGTGATCGACCCGCCGAGCGGAGCTGTTAGCGAAGGACGCTGCAAGGCTTGTGGTGAAAAGAAGGAATTTAGAAACTCCTTCGAATACTCATCCTGGTACGGCAACAAGTCTCCCGCACCTAAAAAAGGAGCCGCAGCAGCCAAGGGCGCGGCCCCAGCAAAGGGCGCCGCAGCCGATCCGAAAGCTTCCGCAGCACCAGCTAAAGCCGCAGCCAAGCCCGCCAAAGCCAAAGACTAACGCAAGCAACCGAATTACCTGAAAAGATCTCGATTTGCTGGACGAAGCAATCGATCATTAGGAAATTCACCCGGATCCCATTTCACGCC
>Ga0209402_10000931_pt1 | contig 33451 bp, 20 predicted proteins | sample ArcticOcean_MG_C_3_FD_187437 | JGI IMG/M metagenome (GOLD analysis project Ga0209402, IMG submission 187437) | Marine microbial communities from western Arctic Ocean - ArcticOcean_MG_CB8_126 (SPAdes) (version 2) | ecosystem: Environmental > Aquatic > Marine > Oceanic | place: Arctic Ocean... | reverse complement strand
GGCACCAGAATGGTACCCACAACGACTGCATTGTCGCCGCTGATTATTCCGGCTTGGCTGGCCAGACAGATGTGTCCAGGGCAATGGCCGGGTGTCTCAAGGACCGTCCAAGTCACCAAACCTGCGGGGTCATCGAGGGTGAAGGTGTCGCCGTCTGAGATGTTGCTGTCGGTATCACACGGCGGGATGAGCTCGTGAGTCTCAGCGCTAGCCCATATCGGCGCTTGGTAGAGTTTGGAAATGGCTGACAGGTCGCCGATATGGTCGGGGTGACGATGAGTGAAAACGGTGGCGATTATGGTGCTTCCAGTCGCTTCGATTTCCTCAACTTTCGCCGCCAGAATCGCCAATGCCTCAGGTGATTTGGCGGCTGCGTCGACAATGACGCGTTGGCCGCCGGCGACGCCGAGGACGTAGCAATTCGTGTGAGTTGCAGGAGGTAAGGTCGCTGTAGGCAATGGTACGCATTCAACTCCGGGCGCGAACTCGATGATGTGGTATCCAGAGGGAGGGTCGGCTGCGAGCACCTCGAAACCCGAGTCAGCGATGTCCCGAATGAGGGTGACCTGCGGAGGAGGCAAGCGAACTTCGTGAGCCAGCCAAGAAGCGAGCAGATCGGCTGGCTTCCACCATCGGAATCCATCGAATTCCGACCTACCAGAGGGGAAACTCGGCTCGACCTTCGAAGCCCCTAAAGCGACGTGATAGAAGCGATTGTCGAAGCGCACGGGAGCCAGTGGCGGAGTCGTGCGCTCGCTGATCACCTCAGCCTCAAAACGCTTTACTGCAAGGCTGCCCTCCGCAGCGAGGCGAGCCCAAGCAGCCTTGTCAGAATTGACTGCATCACGAACTTCACTCGATACCTCGAGAAAGCCTCCGGAACCATCGGGTGCAATGCCAATTTCCTCGACCATCTCGCGCAGCAGAGTAATCAGCGAGACGCGGTCCTGCCGCCCCGCGAACCATTTCGGATGAGCATCGGCAGCGGTGCGGTCAACCCGACTGACGCCGCCGCCAGGAAAGGCCCAGAAGTCAGGGAACGCCGGTACCTCGGCAACTCGGTGACAGAGCAGAATCTCAAGACCATTTTGGGTTTCACGACTCAGAACGACTGCTGCGGAAGGGCGTGGGGTTGCGATGCTGGCTGTGGGTAGTTCGACGCCCTCTGGCAACTCAGCCATGAATCGCTCGAAAGGGTCTGAGTCTTCAAGGCAGCCCCGAACAAATGCCTTCAAATCCCGCCCTCGCGACGACGCCGTATGCATGAGACCATCACCATCGGCCACACCTCGGTCGCAAGCGGTGAGCAACTACACCAGATTGAGATGCCACGCTTCGGCCTCGGCGTCTGGCAAATGGCCGAAGGTGGTCAATGCAAGGGAGCGATTCTGCACGCGATCAACTCGGGTTACCGGCTTATCGACACGGCGAGGGCCTACTCGAATGAGAGCGAGACGGGCGAGGCGATTCGGGAGAGTGGGGTTGAGCGTGACGAATTATTCGTAGTCACCAAATTACGCCGTATGGATGCAGTGAGTTATGACGAGACGATTCAGCACTGCCGGAAGAGTCTCGATAATCTTGGACTCGACAGGATGGACCTCTATCTCGTCCACGCGCCACCCGAGGATATCGATACGCGTGCGGATGTCTGGCGCGGGATGGAAGAATGTCTGGCGCGCGGATGGACCAGAGCCATAGGCGTCAGCAATTACGGGGCTCACCATCTCGATGCGATGCGCTCCTATGCGACCATCATGCCCTCGGTTAACCAGATCGAGATCCATCCTTGGCTGCAGCGGCCCGCTCTGCACGCCGCGACTGAAGCGATTGGCGCTGTTCCCATGGCTTACTCGCCGCTCGCACGAGGGGACAAAGTCTCAGACGAGCGGCTCGTCGCAATCGCCGAATCAGTGGGCTGCACACCTGCACAGGCCGCCATCAAGTGGGTTTACGATACCGGCGCGATTACAATTCCGAAGTCGAGCAACCATGGGCGAATCGACGAGAATTATGCCAGCCTCAGCGTCGACCTCGCTGGTACCGAGGCTGATTTCGCAGTGATGGAAGAGGAATACATCTCCGGCTGGAATCCAACTGCCGAACCTTGAGGTGTGAGTGTGCGCGACCCAGAGACCATCGAGGAGGAACTCGCCCTATTCGCCGAGGCGATCGAGGCCGGAATCGACCCCTTTCCACCAAGGAAAGAAACCAAACCAATCGCTCGGTACGCCCTGGCTTGGTTCATGGTCATCATCATGATAACCTGGGTCTCCAAGATCCTCATGCGCGTGCTCTAGCGATTTTATTCGGCCTCAGACGACCGAATTCACTCATCTAGACGACTGCGTCGTGATTTCATTTATTCTCGTTCTGATTTCTATGAATCACTAGAGCAGACAATTACCCTGCTCAATTTCTCACTTCTCTCAACTCGGCTCATTCGCCGTGGTCTGGAATTGATTGAAAATGACCTCGGCGATGTATCTGCAGACTCAGCCTTCCGCGACTTCATCTCGCATGGCGGCAACTATTGGGTCGAGCGGTTCTGTTGAAATAGCGACCCCATCTCGCCGACTCGCTAGTCCCTTAGTGTAGCGGTCCATCATGTGGGGTTCTGGATCCCACGACCCTGGTTCGAATCCGGGAGGGACTACCAATCCTCGCCTTCAGGTGCTCAAGCGCGGAAAGAAGCGTTGAGTTCGGCCAGCGCGGCCTCGCTCGGACGCAATTGAGCCTCATCCAGATCGACGAGCGGTTTCTCGGTCAGTCCTAGTTGCTCGTCGGCGGTTTTCATCTCTGGATTATAGAACAGAAGCCCAGTAACATGTTTGCCGCTGCTCTCGGCCTCGTGAATCACTGACAGAGCAGTGACGACATCGCTGTGGTCATGTTTGTCTTCGATGGTCGCAAGACGCAGAGTCGAGCCATCGAATAGTTTGACATCCTGATACTGACCTCCGGGAATCTCGACCTCCTCGAGCGGCGTGAAGTGTGGAATGTAATCGACAGCATGGAGCTCCTCGTCGTTCGCCTTGACATAATGATAAGACTTGTAGAAATCGTCGTTGTTGGCGAAGGTGACGCAGGGTGAGATGACGTCAATGACGGCCATTCCCTTGTATGACAGGGCGGCGCGTAGCAGCGCAGTCAGTTGTTTCTTGCTTCCAGAGAATGATCTTGCGACAAATCCGCAGCCAAGGTTGATAGCCATCTTGCAAAGATCGATTGGAGCGTTCTCGTTTGGCTCCCCCTTCTTCTTCCTCGACCCAATCTCCACGGTCGCCGAATACTGTCCCTTGGTCAAGCCGTAGACTCCATTGTTCTCGATTATGTAGACCATGTTCAGGTTGCGGCGGATGGCGTGGATGAACTGACCGATGCCGATCGACGCCGTGTCGCCGTCACCTGACACCCCGATGAAAGCGAGGTCTCTGTTGACCATGTTGGCGCCAGTTGTGACCGATGGCATTCTGCCGTGAACGGTGTTGAATCCGTGGCTCTTGGAGAGGAAATAAGCTGGGGTTTTGGAGGAGCAGCCGATTCCGGACATCTTGGCTATGGTTTCGGGTGGGATGCCGTTATCCCAGGCGGCTTGTATGATGACATTGGAAATTTGGTCATGGCCACAGCCGGGGCAGAGTGAGGACTTGCCTCCGGTGTAATCGGTCTTGGGCAAGTCGATGACATTGAGTTGGATCGGTCGTATGCTCATGCACTCACCTCCTTTGCGTGTTCGAGAGTTTCGAGGACCATTTCCGCGTACACACGGGCGCGTGGCGGGATGCCATCGCTGAAGGCAACGCTGTGCATCTTGGGCAGGAGTTCGACTGGCAGTTCCTTGCGCAGGATTCCGTAGAGTTGTCCGTCGCGGTTGACTTCGAGGACGATGACTCGGTCGTGCTCTGCCATGAAGGCCTCGACATCTGAGTGGTAGGGTAATGCTCGGACTCTGCAGGTGCTGACCGAGAGTCCCGTCGATTCGAGGATGTCATCGATCTCCATGATCGTGTTCTCCATCGAACCGTAGTAGATGATGCCAACCTGCTTATCGGTTTCGGCTCGGATGATCGGCGCCGGAAGCAGGTCGCGGGCGCCGTCGATCTTCCGTTTCAGGCGCGAAACGGTGGCTTGGTAGACGGCGGGATCTTCGGAATAGATGCCGTCCTCATCGTGGCCTGAGCCACGGTAGAGAAGCGGTTCGAGACCGCTGCCGGGCAAGGTGCGATAGGTGATGCCGTCGCCGTCGACATCTCGGTAGCGGCCGAAGTTCTCGACCGCGTCGAGTTCTTCCTGAGTGCGAATCACCTTCCCGCGGTCCAACGCTTGGTCGGGATAATCGAAGCCAGCGGTTGACCAGCGATTCATGCCGAGGTCGAGATCGCCGAAGCCGAAGACAACGGTTTGGAAGCGCTCGGCGACATCGAATGCCTTCCAGCCGAATTCGAAGCATTCATCGACAGTTCCAGGGATGAGGATGATGTGTTGCGTGTCTCCGTGGCTGGCTTCGTAGAGCATCGACAGGTCACCTTGCTGGGTGCGCGTCGGCAGTCCCGTTGATGGCCCGACGCGATTTACATCCCAGATCACTCCCGGGATCTCGGCGAAGTAAGCGAGTCCGACGAATTCGGACATCAGGGAGATTCCCGGACCACTGGTGCAGGTCATTCCTCGGCCGCCAGCCCAGCCAGCGCCGATCACCATGCCAGCAGCAGCTAGTTCATCTTCGGCTTGGATGACTGCGCAGGTGGCGCCACCATCTTCGGCGGTTCGTAATCTGGGGAGCCAATCGATGATGCTTTCAGCCAAGCTTGATGATGGTGTGATAGGATACCACGAAAGCATGTTGACGCCACCGAAGATGGAGCCGAGAGCCGTCGCTTCATTGCCTTCGATGAGGTATGTGTTCGGGTTCTTCTCGCGTGCTTCGATACGATGACCGATGTCGCATTCCCAGTTCTCGCGCGCGTGCGCACGTCCCTCTTCGATGGCTCGAATATTGAGTTCAATCGCTCTTTCCTTGCCTTTGAATTGCTGTGCGACAGCGGCATGAATCGCTTCGTCGTCCAAGCCGAGAACCTCGGCGAGGCCGCCGACGTAGTACATATTCGAAATCAGGCGCGCGAGTTTCGGATTGATAGAGCGAGCCATCTTGGTCATCGGCATTCCGAGAACGATGCAATCGTCGCGCTCGACTGGTAGTTTGACATCCTCGTTGAAGATGATGCAGGCCCCAGCCGCGACTTTCTCGACGTCGGCGAACCAAGTATCTTTGTTCATGACTACCTGAATGTGTGTCACGTCACCTGGTGCTTGATATCCAGCGTCACTTGCCCGGATGATGAACCAAGTCGGAAGACCCGAGATGTTGCTTGGGAAGAGGTTCTTCCCACTGACGTTCACTCCCATTTCGAACATGGAATGCAACAGAATCAGGTTCGATGACTGCGAACCTGTACCGTTGGCTGTGGCGATGTTGAGTGTGAAATCATTGATGATACGAGTCATCCTTTTCGGTGTCTCCCGGGGTCCTTGGCGCACGACCGGAGTCCTTGTGCAACGTGTTCCGAGTGAAATCCGGTCTTAGCCGTTGCCATTCCCAAATCCCTCGCCTAGCGAGGATTCGACAGCCGTTGCGGTTTTCAAGGGGTGCGTGTTCGGGCGACGCATGCCCCCAGTGTCAAGTGAGCTGATAGCCGCCCTCAAAGAGGCTGAGAATGCGATTAATTCTGGTGATCCAGAGAATGCTTTGGAGATTCTTCGTTCTACTGCTTGGGATGCTGCTGCAGAAAGTAATCACAACAGAGCAAGGGTGCTCGCTTTAGCAGCCGAAGCTCAAATCGCCATGGGCGAAATCGAGACTGGCTCTCGACGACGCCATTGGCAGCGAGCCTTCAAGAATTACCAAAAAGCACTGAAACTGGATTCCAATAACAAGGAAATCCGTCGAAGCATGAACAAACTCGCATCGATGATGGATGAAGAATCGATTTCTCTGGGGGGGGGTTGGCAGATCTTCGACGATGGCAATCCGACACCTCTGGGTGTCGTGGTGATTATGGCGTCGATGATTGCTTTCCTGATTGCCTTCAAGGTTGCTGGAGAATTTCTCGAGCGTGAATCGACGAATCCATTCGTGACGATGGAGGTGTCCTATGTCCACCCAAGCGACCCGAACACAAGAGTCGAAGGAACGATAATCATCGAATTGTATCAGGATGCTGCTCCGAAGCACGTCGAGAGTTTCCTCTCTCTGGTCGATGAATCCAAGTATGATTTCACCATCTTCCACAGGGTGATCGACGGATTCATGGTGCAAGGGGGTGACATCGAGATGCTGAGCGGCAGTGGTGGCTATTCTGGCGAATGGTATGGATATTGCAATGGCCAGACCCACGATGGTAACAATCAACAATACACGGCAGAGACTTGCCCACTCAAGGATTGGGCGGTTCCCGGAGAACACACCAATGGTCTCAAGCACGTACCTGGCGCCCTCGCCGCCGCACATGGTGGATTGAATACCGACGGCAGCCAGTTCTATCTCGTCCCCTCTGATTCGACTCCGAGCCACCTCGACTGGAATGAGGGTAAGGATTGCGCGGCTCAAGGCAGCTCCTGCCATACGGTCTATGGACAGGTGATTTCGGGGCAGGATGTCGTCGATGCGATTAGCGAGGTTGCGACCTCCTCAGGCGGCGACAAACCAACTCAGGATGTTCGCCTGATCAGTGTCGTCAGAAGCTGATTTACCTCAAGTCCACTCACCAATTCACTGAGTCACCTTCATGGAGGGCCGTCGCGCCGTTTCTTCACACGGGTGATTGGATATGGTTGCGGACAGTGCCTTCGATTCGCTAGCGACATTTGTGAAACACGATGGCTCAACCGCTTCTTTTCATTCGTTGTCGGTTCTCGAAGAAGCCGGAATCTGCTCACTGGCAGAGTTGCCATTCACCATTCGACTGCTGCTCGAGGCTGCTCTGCGCAAGTGCGATGGTTTCCTCATCACCGCCGCTGATGTCGAGCGAATCGCCGCTTGGTCTCCGACCATGACTCGCAAAGAGATCCCTTTCAGTCCTAGTCGGGTTCTGCTGCAGGATTTCACTGGAGTTCCTGCTGTTGTCGACATCGCGGCGCTGCGCAACGCGATGGTCAATCTGGGCGGCGACCCCGAGAAGGTCAATCCACAGGTCCCTGTCGATCTGGTCATCGATCACTCGGTTCAGGTCGACGTATCGGGACTCTTCCCAAATGCCCGCGAGCGCAATCTGGAAATTGAATACGAGCGAAATCTCGAGCGCTATCAATTCCTCAAGTGGGGACAGCAGAGCCTTGACAATTTCCGCGCTGTCCCTCCCGGTCGTGGCATCGTTCATCAAGTGAATCTGGAATGGATCGCGAGCGTGGCGCGTGAGGATGATGGCGTCTGGCTGCCCGACACGCTCGTCGGCACCGACAGCCATACGACGATGATCAATGGGCTGGGCGTTCTCGGCTGGGGAGTAGGCGGAATAGAGGCCGAAGCCGTGATGCTCGGACAACCGATTTACATGCTTCTTCCCGAGGTCACAGGATTCGAGTTGACGGGCTCACTGCGACCCGGTGTGACGGCAACTGACATGACCCTCAGAATAGTGCAGATGCTCCGCGCTCATGGGGTCGTGGGGAAGTTCGTCGAGTTCCACGGTACTGGCCTTGCGAACCTGAGTCTGCCGGACCGTGCCACCATTGCCAATATGTCTCCCGAATATGGGGCGACGTGTGGCTTCTTCCCCGTCGATGAGACTACTTTGGAATACATGCGATTGTCTGGTCGAGATGAGTCGCACGTCGAGGATGTGAAGCGCTATCTGAGCGCACAGGGACTCTTCCTCATGGCTGAAACTCCGACTCCGAAGTTCACCTCCAACCTCTCGCTTGACCTCGGCACCGTAGAGCCCGCACTCGCTGGTCCGAAGCGCCCGCAAGACAGGGTCGATCTGACTGCGATGAAGACGCATTGGCGCGAGACTCTGAACGCGCCGGTCGGGCATCACGGTCACGGAGTCGATCCGGCGCGCAACGACGCCTCGGCTGAGATCGCCGGAAAGGGCGTTGACCTGAACCACGGAGATATTGTGATTGCAGCAATCACCAGTTGTACGAATACCAGCAACCCGAGTGTGATGATCGGGGCTGGGCTTCTGTCTCGGAATGCGAGGGCTGCGGGTCTGTCGATCGCACCTTGGGTGAAACCGAGTCTGGCTCCGGGTTCCCGAGTCGTCACCGAATACTTCGACGCGGCTGATTTGACGAAGGATCTCGACGCACTCGGATTCAGCGTCGTCGGCTATGGTTGCACCACTTGCATCGGTAATTCGGGACCTCTCGATCCTGCCATCGCGGCGGCGGTCGACGAGGCCGATCTCGTGGTCGGCAGCGTTCTCTCGGGCAACCGTAACTTCGAGGGGCGCATCCATCAGATGGTCAAGGCGAATTATCTCGCCAGCCCGCCCCTCGTCGTCGCTTATGCGCTCGCGGGAACCCTCGACATCGATTTCGAATCGGACCCAATCGGCCACAGCCCAAGCGGTGAGCCAGTCATGCTCGCCGACATCTGGCCGAGCGATGAGGAGATCCATACCACAATGAGCGCGGCCATCAATCCACAGATGTTCAAGGATCGCTACTCCGATATCCTCGAGGAACCGCGCTGGGACGCCATCGTCAGCGAAGCGAGCGCGCTTTACCCATGGGCAGAGGATTCGACCTACATCCGACTGCCATCTTTCCTCGAAGACATAGAAGCGACACCCTCACCGATCGAGGCGATCGAAGGCGCACGTGTCTTGGTCAAATTCGGCGATTCTGTCACCACCGATCACATCAGTCCAGCTGGCGCCTTCCCTCACCACGGCGAGGCTGGCCAGTACCTCATTTCGAAAGGTGTTGAAGCGCGTGATTTCAACTCCTTCGGAAGCCGCCGCGGCAACCACGAAGTGATGTTGCGGGGAACTTTCGCCAACGTTCGGATCCGCAATCAGATAGCACCTGGAACAGAAGGCGGATTCACCACTCATTTCCCCAGCGGCGAAGTCACATCTGTCTACGAAGCCAGCATGCGCTACCAAGCAACCGGCACTCCACTCGTCGTCCTTGCCGGTACCGAGTACGGCACCGGCAGCAGCCGCGATTGGGCGGCGAAAGGAACCCTCCTCCTCGGTGTCAAGGCTGTGATAGCGACCTCATTCGAGCGCATCCATCGCTCGAACCTCGTCGGAATGGGAGTCCTTCCACTGACATTCCTGACTGGCGAGAGTGCTGACTCGCTGGGCCTTGACGGCACGGAGAGTTTCAACATCCCAGCTCACGCCGACCTCGAACCACTTGCTACCATCCAAGTCACGGCGACCAAGCCGAGCGGCGAAGTGACCGAATTCCAAGCGAAGGTCCGTCTCGACACGCCAGTAGAGGTCGATTACTACCGTCACGGTGGCATTCTGCAGGCGGTTCTGCGCAATCTTGCGGCATCCTGAGGTTCAAATCGAGTGACGCAACGGGTGAGTTGATGAGCGACGAGGGGAACATCCGATTCAGCTTCCGTTCCAACGACCACGATGTCGAAATCGTGATTCAAGGGCCGGCATCGTGGGTCGAACTCTATCGTGAGAGGATTGGGCTGGATGGAGACATCGGATATACGCATCCAGTATCAAGAATCAATCTGTCATCTAGAGAGGAATCTGCGCCTGAGGAACAGGTGCCTGTGCTGCCTGGACCCCCGCCCGACCCAAGCCGTCTACCCTCGGTCGTCCGCACCATCGGCGACCTCGATGTCGACGCGGGAATGGAGCGTCTCGGCACGCCCTCTCGAACCGAACCTGATCTCGCCGAGATCAGTCTCTTCCTCGATGAACTCGACGAACCTCTCGAACCGCTGTCCGACAATATCTCGGGCGATCCGATGGCCGAGGCTTGGATTCAGTTGGTTCTCACCCTCGTGGTCCGTGAACACGGCCATACATCACTCCCGATAGGATCGATCGAGGCGCTCCTCGGCGAGCGCATCAATCGCACGGGAATCGATCTGAAGATATTCCTCGATCGACTCTGGTTGCTTGGCAGGCTGGAGCGAATTCATGGTGGACTTGAAACCCAGTACGCACCGAACCCTAGTTGGCTTGAAGCACGCTGAGTTTTTTGCATCATATTGCTCCAACTCCTATGGAGTTGTGTCTGTCAGAGCAGGCCAACACATAAGAATCGACTGAATTTCGGACGAGCCATGTTAGCCTCGCTTAAGAATATCAATTCGAATGCTCGAGACGGAAGATTGGCAATTCTTCTAGTCATGATCATGCTCAGCTCACCGATGCTCTCACTGATTCCAGCGGTGTCTGCATCCGGAATCACTCAATACGCTGTGCAACGAGATCCAGCTTACATCTCAATCGGCGATCTCGACTGTGACGGGGACAACGATATCGCCGCAGCGAGTTCGATGGGCCACTTCGTTTCGGTCCTCTATAACGATGGAACCGGCGGGTTCAAGGACAGACAGGATGTTTTCATCTCGAATAACGATTCACACCGTGCTGGATTCCGCGATACTGCAGACGGTGTCAGGATCGAAATCGCCGATGTCAATGGCGATGGCACGAACGACTTGGTCTACTACCAACAGAACATCCGCTTCGTCGGTGGCCCGCACGTTCCCGGCAACCTGACCATACTCTGGGGCGACTGCCAAGAGCGTGTCCACAAGTGGGACTCAGCCGATCCGATCATGATCAACGATCCATATCTCAGCGACATGGCTGTCGGCGACATAGATGGGGATGGCGATGCTGATATCGTCATGAACGTCCACGATCGTGCATTCACCAATAATTTTCTGAAGATCTTCAGGGGTCCTGATCCCTCACAGATCACCGCTCAGCAGACTCTGCCCGTGCCGCTCACGAATGGACAGTACACCGATGTCATGCTCGGCCATTGGGGCGAGAGCGTGCAACCTGGAGGTATCGGTGGAGTCGGAGACTGCGAGGATCTCGATATCTGGCTTCTACGCACTCCTCCGTACAACACCGGAGTTGGTTACTCGCAGGGTCACTACGACAACATGACCGTCTTGGAGTATGATTGCGTTCTGGACCAATTCCCTAATCCGCTGGATGCCAGCGCTCAGGGTGTTCACCATTTCAAACTCGATGCCGAGCACAACTTCCCTCTCTACGGCATCGACATCTCTGATACCGATGACGACGATGAAATCGATCTGATTGCTGCCGTCGACGGTATCACAGGTAACATCTCCTATGCGACCAAGAACGGCAATTCCTGGAATACCCAGAATTACGTAGAACTCGGTGATTACCTCGGTGCTTCAATTGCCATCGCTGATGTCAATCGCGACGGTAACATGGACTTCTTCGTACCGACTGAGGTCACTCTCACGAGAGTACAGGACTCGAGCGCGCAGAACCAGACATTCTTGCTGCTGGACAATCTTCGTGAGATCAACACAGTCGAGATCATCCTTGCCAATCCCTCGGGCACGGGATACCTGTCTTCTCTCTCCTTCAATGTTGGACGCCGCCCGACCATGGCGGTGCCCGGACAACTCGCAGGTGGCGAGGACAGCGCTCTCGAAATCGCAATCGGACAGAGTGACCGCTCCTACCGTTTCGCCAACAGCGCCATGTGGCTCGATACTCAAGGCTGGGCTGGCGCTGGTGATTTCCTCTCGGTTCTGTCTTTGGACAACGAGGACATGGGAATCACCGAGGTTTCGATTGCCCCAGCTTCCTATGATCCTGCGACTGGGCAGGCTCGTCTGGGTGAGGGCACTCGCTGGGTGAATCTCACGGTCAAGAATACCGGATTGAATCCGATTTCGGGTTCGATCGATGTCGATCTCGAAGTCAAGGAGGTCGTCGGAGGAATTGACACTCTGGTCTACTCGAATGACTTCGATGGTACGGTTGTCAATACCAATTGTCCAACTTGTTCACTTTCTCTACACTCTTATACTGGAGAATATGGCCCGAGTTCCTCTTCCTGGCACGTCGAATCGAATGCTTCGGTCGATGCGAATGGAAGCGCAACTGATGATTGGTGGGAGGCAGACGCCAACCCGACCAATTACATGTGGGCGGGGGTTGATCACGAAGGCGACGACAACCAATCGGGCTATTACAACAATGTGGATGAGGCATTCATCATCGAGAATGTCGATCTGACGGGCTCGGATGCTGCTTATCTGGACCTCGACCTGCTCTGTACCACAGCCTTCTTCGAGCTCTATCTCGCTGAGCAATACGCTGTCGTCGAACGCTGGCTGTACGAGGACTCCTGCGGTATCGAGGTCTGGAGCGACGGCAACGGTTGGGAGCAGGTCTTCTTCAGTGGAGGCTGGGATAACGAGCGCTACTTCAGACTCTTCCAATTGGGTTACGATCCTGAATACAATACCTACAATAATAATTTCTACACAAGCACCACGACCGGCTGGGCTGATTTCTCAGGCGATTTCGCAATCGATCTTACTCGCTATGCAGGTGAGGTCATCGACATCCGCTTCCGCTTCCGCAGCGGATTGATGGGCAGTGTTGGTCCACCTGGTTCGAGCCAGGGCACTGGTTACGATGGATTCGCTTTCGATAATATCTCGATCAGGAAGACCGACGTGCAATTCGGCAGCGAGGAAATCGTCAGTCAGACTTTGAATTTCAACAATATGGCAGCGGGTGCAACTGAGGAGGTATCACTGACTGCTGATTTCGTCGATAATACAACCTATTACATCAAGACGACTTTGACCAACCCAGTCGGATTCGATAACGCTGACCCCTACAATGATGATGTCAAATTCCAAACCACAGTGAAGAACCTCTTCGACCCTGGAATCGCAGAAGAACCATGGGTCGGTCTTGAGAACGGTCTGCGCTATGCTTCAGGCGAGCGCGATATCGAAATCAAGGTTCAGAACTACGGTAATACGATTACTGATTTCCAACTTGAGACAAAGGTTCAGAATGCTCAACCAAATCTAGTTGCCATCGAGGACTTCTCGGGATTGGAACCGATGTGGGAGGATGATGGGAATGAGAACGGCAGCAGACTTGACGATACCACTGGAGACCATCCAATGCTGCCACAGAGCCGTGGTGTGTTCAATTCCCATGCCTACTGGCTGGGAGATCCTGACGCCGGCTACGGCGATGATTGGAATGAGACCATCACTCTCGACCCAGTCCAGGTCGCTACCAGTGGAACCGACTTCACCTACCTGACCTTCGATTACTTCGCCGAGGGAGATTTCCTCACGGACAGCGATGGCAACATCCTCGCCATCCGCGACGCTGCGAACCTCGAGATTGAGTGGTCGAGCGGCGGCGAGGTATTCCACGGCGTCGTCTGGGGAAGTTGGACCGATTTGAATGAGAACGGACAACGCCCCTTCGATGAGTGCGAGGATTTCGACAACAACGGACGCTACGACGAGGTCGAATACATCGGAGATCATTCCGACCGTTACGAATCGGTCGTATGGTTCGATTCTGAGAGCCTTGTCAAATCAGTCATCATCGATCTGACACATATCACTCTACAGAACCAAACAGCATCTGAGACTTGGCTCTGGGGAACTGAGTGCACCGACCTGTCGGGTACTGAAGTGACGCTGACTTGGAGATTCCAGTCGAATAGTGATGGCGTCAACGGCAATGCTGGCCTCGCCGGCTTCGCAGTGGATAACATCCGCTTCGACGAATTCACCTTCGAAGACGATGGCACATACCTCAACGACGTCAACGGAATGGACGCTTCCGAGCGAACCAAGGTCACGGTCGCAAGCCACGACTTCCAGAGCGGCATCTATCGAATAGATTCGACGACGATATTCGACAACTCAATCGAAGGCACTTCGTGGTACAATCACTCCGAAGTGAGTGCCGCCAACAACCACACTTCGATAATCTTCAGCATCGCCAGCGCTGACATCACACTGATGCAGCCTGACATCCTTGAGTGTGTATCGGACATCACCTACGAGTGCGTCTATGCTTTCGATGACGAATCCGGTCACAGTTACACGGTTCCACTACTGAACGGTGTCATCGCAGGAGAATACGAGTTAACCATGAAGGTCGTCGATATGAATACCGGTCAATCGGTTCACGAAGCGGCCGCGGATAACGGCCCCTTCGATCTCGACGCCCACGCGCGCGACTTCGCCAATTGGTCGACTCCCTACAATGACTGGTATGATGGTCACGAGTACAACATCAGTTTCTACGCCACCTTGACTGAAGATGGAGATCGCTCTGGCAATGATCGATACTTCGAGATCGTCTTCCAAGAAACTGTCGACGTCGTCATTCTATCGAACCCGACCGACCAGAACCGACTCCAGAGGGTCAAGCAGGATCTGCAAGCAATGGGCATGACCTACACTCAACTGACTGTTGAAGACTGGGAGCGCTACGCAACTGAGGATTGGCTCGACCATTACGTGAAGATCCTCCTGCCATGGCAGACTGATTACAACGTCGTCTACGGAGAATACTACGAGACTCTGGCCGAGACTAGGGATTCTGATGGACTCTCGGTCACCGAGATTCTCGAGGCTTACATGGTCGACGGCGGAACAGTCCAGATCCACCTCGGCCCCTACAGGAACGAGTACCAGCCGAATCGCCTGCCTTACGGCATGGATATCGCCATGCGTAACCAATGGAACAACACCGTCACCTACGAGGATCTCGTCATCGTTGACGCTTACCACCCACTGATGAGCAACGTCGACACCGCTGCCTTCGCAGGCGTTCACGGTGGTTCCTACGTCGCTCTGGCAGGACTTGACACAGCTCAGGTTCAGTTCAATCAGATTCCTCAGGTCTGTGGTGGTCGTATCAGTAATCCGATGGGAACCTTCCACACGCTGATGCGCAGCGACCAATTCGAGACCCAGTCTCTGCTCTCGATCTGTAACCGAGGAGCTGGTGGCATGATTGTCACCACGATAGACGTTGAGAATCCAAGCGTATCGCAGCCTTATGGCGGAACTTCGATGCCGTTGTTGTCGAATATGCTCGATTATCAGGTCACACCTTATCCTGCTCAGTTCGGCATCGCTGGCGATGGCTTCGATTTGACGGTGAATGACCAAGCGCCATCGATCGATACGGTGACCGGCGCTTACGCGACGATGTACATCAAGTCGAATTCGGATATGGATTTCAGTTTCATGACAGCGGATTCCTCGCTTGAGGGTCTTATCATAGCCGATTGGACTCTCACCTCGACCGATGAGAATGAATCCGTCACCGGTTGGATGGGCGAGATCATCGACTTCGGTGAGATAAGTCACATTCAGCAGAACAGCCCGAGTATCCCAACTCCAGGTAGCTTCTGCGTCGAAGACACCAGTTCCTCGACCGGTTGCAGAATCGGTGCTGAGTGGCTCTTGACCCTCTATCTGCACGATGAGGCGGGTCACACCCGCATCACTCACATCAGACTCGTCACCGATGATGCGCTCGCTGATGAGTTCCGGCCCGAGGCGAGCATGAGCCTGATTGAGGATGCCGTTACAGACGAATTCCTGACCATGGACGGTACCAAGACAGTAGGTGGAGTCGATTGGCCGATTTATCGAGTCAGGCTGACCGACACAGGCGATATCAGCCTGTCATTCGACCCTTCGATGAGTCACGATGCCGACGCGCCAGATGGCGAGGATGGAATCGAGATGTACGAGTGGCGTGTCTTCTTTGATTACCCGGTTGACAGCCCAGATCCAACACTTGAGGGTCACGAGTACCAGATACCCCATGCAGCAGGTGGCGACACCTGGTCGTACGTCTTCCGCAACATCACCAGTGATGGCACACTCGAGAATCAGATTCGTCTCGAACTCATCGTCTATGACAGAGCCGGAAAGCAGTCCGAGAAGGCGAGGATGTACTTCATCATCGTCGGCGAAGACTTCGGCGACGACCCACCGGACGTCGCAATAACTTCACCAAGATCGACAGATTCCCAATCGGAAGATCTTCTGACGATCAATGGAGTAGTGAACTCAGGCGCAGAGAACGGCGTGATGATCGAGGTCGGCTTCGACATCGCGACCTTCGAACTCTCTCCTACACCGAAGGCGACGAAGAAATCGATTGGCAAGTACAATTCGACGACGACTGCGCTTGGTGATGGAGACTCCTTCACGTTGACTCTGGACCTCTCAGACCTCTACCTAGAGCAAATCGGTGTCCAAGTCACCATCTATTGGCGCATCGTCGAAGGCGATGGCTCACGCTACACAATAGATGACTCGTTCGTCATCAATCTGCTGCCACGTTCGAATGACCCCTGTGTCAACAATCCCGATTCAGATGGCTGTGGCAGCAGCAGCGGCAACACGAAGATGATCATGTTCGCTGTGATTGGAATCATCGCAGTCATAGCGATCGTGGGCGTGACCATGGTGCTCCGTGGGCGCGGCAAGGACGACGATGTCGGCGACACCGTCGAGCAATTCGGTGGTGTCGAGCAGATGGACCCAGTCGAAGCCTACGTCCAGCAGATGGTTGGTCAGGGTTACGATGAGGCGACTGCAAGAGAGTACGCCGAGAAGTATTACGCAGCATTTTACGCCCAACAGGGCAAGCAAGGCGACGGAAATTGAGGGCGCTCCCAATCAAGGGGCTTCGCTAGCCGCACCTTGAAGACGGGGTGTCAACCACCGCTGGGCATGGACACGAGCGAGCGCTACAGCGTGGCTGACATCTCGTTGGCTGACGCTGGTGGATTGAAGGTCGCTTGGGCTCGCAGCCGTATGCCAGCGTTGGCCGCATTGAGGGCGGAGGCGGAGGATACTCAGCCCTTGGCTGGACAGCGAGTCGCTGGTTGTCTGCACGTCACGAAGGAGACAGCTGTCCTCATCGAGACGCTCGCCGCAGCCGGCGCAGAGGTCTCCTGGTCCGGCTGCAACCCGCTCTCGACCCAGGACGACGTGGCCGCTTGGCTGGCCCGAAGTGGCTACAGCGTCCACGCCTGGTACGGGCAGAACAGCGAGGAGTTCTACGACTCGATCGATCGCACTCTGGCGTTCAAGCCGACTCTCACCCTCGATGACGGTGCCGACCTGATCTATCGTGTGCACACGACCTATCCCGAATTGACCGATTCAATCATCGGCGGCACTGAGGAGACCACGACCGGAGTTCATCGACTCCGAGCGATGGGCGAGGCTGGAGAGTTACGTTATCCGGTCATCGCGGTCAATGACGCCTCGACGAAATGGGATTTCGACAATGTCCACGGCACAGGACAATCGACTCTCGACGGCATAATCCGAGCCACCAGCGTTCTGCTCGCTGGCAAGACCTTTGTCATCGCAGGATACGGCCACTGTGGCAGAGGGCTCGCGATGCGTGCGCGGGGAATGGGGGCCAATGTAGTGGTGACGGAAATAGATCCACTGGCGGCACTGAAAGCCGTCATGGACGGTTTCCGGGTGATGAAAATGGACGAAGCGGCTGCAATCGGCGACCTCTTCTGCACAGCCACTGGCATGAAGGACGTCATCGTCGGTCGCCACTTCGATTCGATGAAGAACGGGGCAATCGTCGCCAACACTGGTCATTACGATTGCGAGATCAACATCCCGGACCTTGAGTCGCGCGCTACTAACTCCTACACGATTCGTGAAGATAACGAAGCCTTCGAAATGGGCGACAATCGAACCATCCACTTGCTGGCGCGCGGCCGGCTCGTCAACCTAGCAGCCGCCGAAGGCCATCCCAGTGAAGTCATGGACATGTCCTTCGCAAACCAATTCCTCGCACTTTGCACTCTAGCAGCCGAAGGACTCGGCTACGACAATATCGTCTACGACATCTCAGCCGAACAAGACCGAGATCTAGCAGCCCTCAAACTACAAGCAGAAGGCTTCAGCATCGATGAACTGACCGCCAAACAGATCGCCTACGCCAGCGATTACAGCGCCGGCACGTGAACCGGGTTACTCAATCTTCGATGCCATCGAGTTCCAGAGGCCCATCCTCTTCCGATTCATCGATCTCATCCTCATAGTCAGCATCAGTCAGAACCATCCAATTGGGAAGATCAGGCTTCCATCGATATGAGAGCCGTTCGCCAACCTCAGCGATTTTCTCGAGGCGCTCGACGAAGGCTGGCGGACGCTGAGCAAGCATGGCATTGTACAACTTGCTACCTCGGATATCATCCGGAATACAGGTCTTTCCTGTGCTCATCTCGACATCTAGAGCTCGGTCGAGATCCAATGCGTGACGATTCAGTTTATGGAGCAGGCCCGTAGCAAATTTGCTGACAACCATGAACAAGCCGAGTATGACGAAGAAGACGAGGACGAAGCCGAACAACGATCCTCCCACCAAGGTCATGGCGACGGTACCCAACAGGAAGACGATAGGAGCTACGAAAGTGAAGAGAAACAAAGTCGGGGATACCGGTTTTCGAGTCTTCATCCGATCGATGATGGCCCAACGCTTGTGTTTGTGATTCGCTGGCCTGAAGACCTCATCCTTCTCCATCTTCGCTGCATTTTCGACCACACGTCGAACCTTATCCATCCCCATCAATTCCTTGTTATCCGGCGGTTCCATCTCCTCGCTGAACATCTCTTCAAGCCGCTCACCAGCCTCTTTGTAGAGGCCGAGCCGAGTCAGGACTCCAATCTGCTCGATCAATGGCATCACTTCTCGCGGCTCGACATCTCGCCGCTGCTCCCACCACACCAATGACTCCTCCATCATCCCAAGATGGTCGACGAGTAATGCGCCCCCGAGGATCCATGCTTCCTTGTTATCGTGGTCGTGTTGTACGACGCGGCGCAGGGCTGAGAGTGAGGTCGCTGCCTGCGCCAGCGTCGGCATCACCTGTTTTCCGCGATTGAGAGGTGGTAGGCTGAGCCGTGCTATCATCATCCACGCATCTGAATGTCTCGAATCAATCTCGACGATCTGACGGGCGAGTTCGAGCGCTTCCTGGATATCGCCCGCCTGATCGAGTTCGAGCGCGTCAATCCACAGCATCTCCGCGCTCTGCGCCATGAATGCCCCTCATGTCGAGCGGAGATGAATGCTCGCATCGGGAAGTCCTGAATTTCAGGTGTCGAAGCGGTGCTGCAGGCTCGCAACTCAACTCTTGTCTTTGCCTTTGTTGCTGCCGCGGAAACCACTGCGACGAGGACGATTCCGACTACCGGGGGATCGGCCTCGAGATGGTCCTGAGCGATCACTGCGAGGCTGAAATCCACCACGATCACCGCCGCGCGGTCCATCACCACTTCGATCGTCCCGTCGGTAATTGCCTCTGCTGTCGCCGCCTCGATTACCGCCGCGGCTGTCTCCACCTCGGCGATCTCCAGCAGCGCGATCTTTGCCTCGGTAGTTGCTTCGACCGCCGCCGCCTCGATTACCGCCGCGGCTGTCTCCACCTCGGCGATCTCCAGCAGCGCGATCTTTGCCTCGGTAGTCGCTTCGACTGCCGCCGCCTCGATTACCGCCGCGGCTGCCTCCACCTTCGGGCTTCTTCGCATCACAGCGATTGCACTCCGTGCGGAAGGCGAAATTCGAATTATTGCATTTCGGACAATGCCAGTCGCCACCGCGGTCGTTTCCTCTCTTCTCGCTGCGGCCTCCGTCTCGACCGCCGCGGTCGCTGCTTCGGTATCCCCCACGGTCGCCACCCTGACCGCCACGATCTTTTCGACCGTGACCTCGGCCACCATCACGACCTCGGCCACCGTCACTTCGATCACCGGCTCCTTCGGGCTTCTTCGCATCACAACGATTGCATTCGGTGCGGAAGGCGAAGTTAGAATTCTTGCATTTGGGGCAGGTCCAATCGCCACCGCGATTGCCTCGATCTCCGCCGCTGCGGTCGTCTCGACGCTCATAGCGCTGGCCACCACTCTGATGTCCTCGGCCACCACTCTGATGTCCTCGGCCACCATCACGACCTCGGCCACCATCACGACCTCGACGATCGTTCCGTTGATAGCCACCGCTATCTCGACGGTCACGACGCTCGTAACCACCTCTGCGGTCATCTCGCTGCCTACGCTCGTTCGGTGCGATTTCGACAGGCGAGCCGATAGCGCTCGCTGCATCGACCTCCGAATGCATAGGATGAATGTGAATCAGCGCTCTGTCGACCGCTCCTATGACCGTGTTCACACGGCCCAGAGATTTTCCGCCAACCACGCGAATCATAGCGCCGAGGCGCGGTGCACGCCCCTCGAAGGCAACTAGAAGCCCACCTTCGTGAGACTTCTTCTCGACGTTGCCGGAGAAACTCATGTTCTCAATCCGCGTCGCCCCGAGTATATGAGGGCCACAGATGCAGCGAGGAGCAGTCCTGGCAGCCCCATCGCTGGCAGTGAGAATCCCGGATTGTTATTCACGGGCGGTTCGGGCTCAACAGGTTCAGGTTCGTCGAAGAGGTGAGAATTGTCGACAGCACGCTCTACGCTGGCGCACATATTGGATTCATCACAGCCGCGGATCACCACCGTATGAACTCCCTCTGACCAGACCGAGAAATCTATCGCCGGTGAAGACCAGGAATTACCACTGACCGCGACCGAACCAGCCAGCGCACCATCGATGTATTGCTCGAAAGTCACAACCTCTCCATCGGGGTCGGAGAACTGACCGCCCATCGACCATGAATCACCATCCCAACCCTCCGAATTGACGACAATCGTCGGCGCTTCACCTATTTTCCTGACATTGAGATAGATAGAAGCGAATGAGGTTTGAACTCCCTCTGCTTCGATTTCGAATCCAAACAAGACCTCTCCGGGCGCCATCGCCGAAGATGGAATCCCGAGTTCAACCTCCGCTTGTCCCAGGGTGTGCGGTCCACTCCTCTGAGAGCCACTGTCTTCGCCTGGTTGGCTCAGAATCACCCAGATTGACAGATCTGGCCAACCACCACTGGGGGTGAATGTAAGGGGATGAGGGTCTAGCAGGTCGTAGGAAGTGGTGCTGACACTGAATGGAATGCCTATCTCCCACGAGCGAACACCCGAGGATTGGTTGGCCGAATCGACAGCCTCGCAAGTGAAGACGTTGATGCTTCCATCGCTTGGAACATTGACGTAGAGGCTGTTAAGATTCAACTCGATGTCACCCTCACTGTCTTGACAGCGAATGTCCAGGGAAGCCACTCCAGCCTCGTCACTGAACCATGTCGAGATGTCATCCCAGTCCGCAACCCATTGACTTCCAGAGCTCAATTCGGCAAATCGAATCCCATCCGCAGGAGCCGATTCGGTCCATTCTGGGGGCTCATCAACTGGAATGGGCGCAGTGGTGAAGTCCGCGAAGATGTCTTCGCCATAGGGCCAGTTAGGCATGTTCGGCGCAATGATGTAAGTCAGTGAACCGTCTTCATTCTCGATCAATTCGTAAGTGCTTGAGCCGTCACCGACGCAACTGCCTCGAATCGGCGCCGAACCAGCAAAATCATCTCGATCTGCAGATACATCGCGCCCCTCGCACTCCCCCCACATATCGAGTCGCAGATCTGGTGTGGCGGGGAAAGTGAATCGGACTTCGATATTCGATGTGTTCGACGCATTGTAAGCGATTGTGAATTGTTCAGGCCCGGAGATTCCGTTGAGGTCCAGACTGGCATTCAACCAGAGAATCAACCTGCATTCATCAGCTCCGGAAGAGGCATCGATATCGGTGTCGCAATCTCGATTCTCATCGGGAAACACTGGCACTTCAACACAATCACTGCTGCTGCCTAAAGATGTGCAATCCCTGATTTCCGAATGTCGCGCAGGAACCAGATTCCATTCCTCGACCGTGACTTGGTTCTCTGTCCACGTCGTGTTCTTCCATGAGGTCCCAACACCTCCTCGGTGGGGTGAATCACCTCGAATTCCGATGCGAGTCAGCGTGTGCTCGACGCACTCAGAGGCGATCGCGCGTACGCCCTCCCTCTCATCGGTTGACATCCAATCGTCATCTCCACTCGGATAGACGGATGCGACATACTCGTCCAAGGCGTCTCTGACCACATCGGCGAGGCTGTCATTGACCCAAGCGACACCCTCGACCTCAGCCGAACTCCAATCTTCGGAGATGGTGATGTCGAAGATAGCCGAGCTGTACTCGAACATGTCTTCGAAGGTGATTGAACTGCATTGTTGTTCCAATGTCCCGCCACCTCCAATCTGCTCTCGGCGTTCATCCAAGTCGTCGAGAACATAGAGGGGCGAACTGATCGGAAGCCAGGATGTCAGCATCACGAGGATAGTCAACAAGACTGCAAGACGCAATACACCCTCGCCGGTCATGAGGATTGACGGCGGGTCACGCACGATATGGCTTTTGGCGGCACGTAATGGATTTTCCAGAAGTCTCGATAGACTACTAGTACTACGATTCAGTAATGATTTAGGGGGCCCTAAACCTTATATCAATAAAATTGGTGGCGCGGCTAGATATTGAGTCAGTCAATCGATGGGCACACTTTGAAAAAGCACAGGAAGTGAGACCAAAATGAATCGACTGAAAATACTCAATGGTCTACTGGTGATGCTTCTGCTGAGCAGCGGTATGGCCGGATGCTTGAGCTCGAATGACGATGATATGGTGATTCGAATCGCCTTCAAGATTCAAGATGATTACGATGACCCAACCGTCGACCCACAGACTCTCGCCGACTTCATCGCAGATCAATCCGGCTATGATGTCGAACTCTACCCAATCGCTTCCGATGTCGCTGCGATTGAGGCTCTGCGCTTCGGGCATGTCGACATCGCTTTCCTCGATGGTGGTGCGGCTTGGCTGGCTTGGCAGCAGCACGGTTTGGAGGCGATTCTGGCTGATCAGAAGTCGGACGGCAGCACTTACTACACCGCGCAGGCTTGGGTGTTGGCTGATTCAGATATTCAGACCCTAGAGGATCTCGAGGGTCGTGATTCATGCCACACCGGTTGGCTGAAGTCCGCTGGCATGCTGATGCCGATGGGTTATATGATCAACAACGGAATCGTCGAAGTTTCCGGAGATGCTCAAGACATAGACTCCCTCCGCACGACGATTGAGAATCACTTCGGGGATGCGACGATTCCGGCGAAGGGTGATCTGTACTACGGGTATTCAGGCGCTTTCCGTTGCATGACCGAAGGCGTGGGTGACGTCGCCTTCGCCAAGACGACTTCTTACGAGGATCACTGCGAATGGAATGATTGGTGTCTCGAGCGCTCGGAATACCGACCGCTCGACCCGGTTTTTGGACAGGTGCCGAGCCATCCTGTGATGGTCAACACCGAGGAGACCAGTTCTGAGAAGATCGAGGCGATTGTCATGGCTTTCATGGCTCTGAATACTGAAGAAGGCGGAGCCGAGATTCTCGCAGGAGTGCTGAACACGCCTGGAATCTCGCAAGTCAACAGCGAGGATCACCTCGGCAGTTACAGCTCTGCGGTAGGATCTATCCCCGGCATCGCCGCCTACTTCGATGAGAAGTATGACGAATGAGACTGATGGTGTGAATGAGTCATGGTAGTCGAAGGCCTGCCAAGACTTCGCTTCTCCAAGGCGAGCATAGGCTTCGTTGGGGATACGCCGTTGATCGAAGACCTCGAATTGACGGTCAATGCTGGTGAGATCGTAGGACTCACCGGCCGTTCGGGCATCGGCAAGACGACACTTCTGCGAACCGCAGCTGGATTGATACCGACTCTTTCCGGCACTGTCGAGTGCTGTTGCACGGAATCGACTCGTGCCGAGCGAGGAGCAATCGGATTGATTCCACAGCGGCTCGGCCTCGTCCAGCATCAGTCAGTCGGATACAATGTCATCCTCGGTGCATTGGCGAAGGCGAGTCTCTTGCAAACCGCCTTTTCACTCCCGAATCGGGCGATGCGCGATGCAACGCGCGATGCCATCGAAGCGGTCGGCCTTTCAGACAAGATACTCGAATCGGTCAACCGCCTCTCGGGTGGCCAACAACGCCGAGTCGCCATCGCCCGCGCCATGGTTCAGAATCCACAACTCCTGCTCGCCGATGAGTGCCTCGGCGAACTCGATGCTGAAACCGCGCGCGAGATAATCGATCTGTTGCGCAGCCTCGCGCGGGACCATGGAATGGCAATCCTCGTCGTCGACCATAATCCAGTCCGCGTTCGAACCTTCTGCGACCGCGTCTTCCAACTCCGCGGGCACAGCCTGATACCATTCGATGAAGAACCAGCAGACAGAGGCTCGACTCTTCCCCTCGTCAAGGAGGATTCAGCATGAGTGAATTGACCTTTCAAGCAAGGCTGATGCAGCTCGTCACACGCCGCCCAGTTCTCAGAATCGGATTGATCATCGTTGTACTCTTGATTCTGATCATCAACCATCTAGGAATCACATTATGGAAACTCGTCGAGGGTGCTGGCAATCTCAAGCGCCTCGGTGCCGAAGCACTCCCACCTGATTTCAGCGTCCTCACGGAGAGGGCGGGATGGGCTTATCCAGCCTGTACCTACGAGAGTGACTTTCTCTGCAGCCCAGCAGTGATAGGGATGACGCAGACCATCGAAATCGCGATTCTCGCAACTGTCTTCGGAATGATTCTGTCTCTGCCGCTGGCAGCGATGGCAGCGACCAATCTCTCACCACCATGGCTCGCACAGTCAACCCGCCAAGTGCTCGCCGCGATGCGAGTTTTACCATCACTCATCTGGGCACTGATTTTCGTCATCGTTGTCGGAATAGGTCCCCTTGCAGGCGTCCTCGCGATGACGATGTACACAGTCGGCTACCTTGGAAAACTGCAGTACGAAGCCCTTGAAGGAGTCAGCAAGGAACCTCTCGAAGTAGCGCGCACGATGGGTCTGCCCCGTTGGCAGGTCGCGCGCTTCTTCGCAATACCAGAAGCCAGCAATGCACTACTCAGCCAGATGCTCTTCATGTTCGAGTATAACGTCCGCCACGGGTCGGTGATAGGCCTTGTCGGAGCCGGTGGAATCGGTTGGTACATGAATCACTATCTCTCACCATTCCAACAATATGACAAGGTTCTGGCACTGATCATCGTCTTGTTCTTCGTCGTCGTCGCGATCGATCAGATATCACTTCGAGTGCGCCGGAACTTCATCGATGGAGATGGAGAATATCGCAAGCCGCGCTGGCGAGATGTGCTGATCACGCGAGATATGCAGGGCTGAGAGGAAGGCTCTGGAACAGTCAGAATTCGTCACTCGCGACGATTCGAATCGCAGAATCTTCGTAGTAGATCTGGATGTTATGAGGTACTTTCACCGTCAAGGCCGAGAGCGCCTCGTAGACGGATTTCTCATCGACCTTGAAGGCTTCAGCAGCTCGTTTTGTCGACCACGGCACCTCTTCAAAATCCGAGGCAGCGAGCCACTTCAATAGCCGTGTCTCGAATTCGTTGAGGTCTGCGGCGGCCATGTCCTTCGCTTGCTTCTGGGGGCTGCCGGCAATCAAACATTGCGCGCGAAGATGTGGGTTTCCTGAGGTTCTACTCTCAGACTTCGTAGGATTCGACCATGCGCCGTACCGCTTCACGGACTTCGACCTCGCCGTCGAGTAAATCTCCGAGCGAGGTCAAGAATGGAACGTTGACTTCGAGCCGCCTCGCCCTATTGAGGAACATCCGAGCGGCTCGTACCCCCTCTGCAACCATGTGCATCTCGCCCAGAGCCTCTTCCAAACTCTTGCCCGAACCAAGTTTCTCACCGAGCGTTCGATTCCGAGAGCGTGGGCTCGTCGCGGTAACGTAGAGGTCGCCGATTCCGGCCGGACCGAAAGCCGTGCTCGGCTCAGCCCCCATCACTTCAAGCAGACGAATCCCTTCACTGAATCCGGCGAGGACCAGCGCAGCCTTGAGATTGTCACCACCGATTCCGCCGCGCAGTCCATCGACAAGCCCGCAGGCTAGCGCGACCGTATTCTTGTACGCCCCCCACAGTTCAGCGCCATCTGGGTCATCGGTCGCCGCCAGAATCAGAGTTTCAGTCGAAAGTCGCTCGGAGATCCTATCGGCCACCGAGCGGTCATGGCAGGCAACCAGCGCCGTCGTCATGACACCGCGAGCGACCTCCGGCGCAATCGTCGGACCGGTCAGAACCACGACAGGATTCGATTTGCCAGCCACCGCGAGCCGCGCCTCGATCTCTTTCGAGATCATCCCCGACTCACTTTCATCGCTCGGAGCAAGCCCCTTCGCCAGATCCAAGAGAACGTGGGAGGGTCGCAGAAGAGGTATCAATTCATTCACCACGGATAGGATGACGCTACTTGGTAAAGCGAGAACAATGATTTCACAAGTTTCTGTAACATCGGACATCTCCATCGTCGCTTGCAATTCCGGAATTTCACTTTCTGGCAGATATTTTTTATTGATATTCTCAGTCATCAACGACTCATAGACTTCGGTCTCAATGGTCCAGCCCATTACCTTGTGACCGTCCTCACACCAGACCTTTGCCAGCGCTGTGCCCCAATTGCCGAGACCGAGAACACCTATACGAGCCATGACTGCACCGGATTTGCCTCGCCCGAACCTCCTGTTAAGACCCTATGGATTCAGGAGTGCCTCGCCGTTGGATTCTTGATGTGGTCGCACCGCCTCGGATTCAAGCAGGGGTACCCGAGTGGTCAAAGGGGCTGGGTTTAGGTCCCAGTGCGTAGTGCTTCGTAGGTTCGAATCCTACCTCCTGCACCAACAATCGATTGTAAGCGGTGCTGATCATCAATCGCCCCTGTTTTCGGTTGACGCCACGATGAAATATGGATGGTCATTCGCCCGGAACCCAAGCAGGGGTTCCCGAGCGGTCAAAGGGGCAGCGTTCAGGTCGCTGTGCGTAGTGCTTCGCAGGTTCGAATCCTGTCCCCTGCACCACCCATCTATGCCAAGCGATGCAAGGCAGGATTGGAACCTGAGCGCGAACTGATCAGATCTCAGTGTATTGACCGTTCGCGCGGTAGGTGCGAGTCAGACCCGCCTCTGGCTGGGAAACTCGCAGCAAGAAGCGCCTGTCCCCTACAGCATCAAGACAGGATTATTCGGCGACGAGTCGAGGGCCATCCTGTGCGAGAGCGAATCGATTCCCTGCTGGATGACATCGCGGGCCATGAATTGGTTCGCGATGTGCCACGGCCAGCCTTGGCCGCAGGTGCGATTGGAATCGTTCTGGTGTTGATTCTCGCGACCATCTTCAGCGCTAACACACTCAGCGATGTTCTGTCAAACGATGACTCGAATGAGCCGCTGCCTATCGGCCCGCCACCATCGATGCCCGAAGCGAGCCGCGTCGTCGACGACATCGAGACATTCGCCGACTTCGGCTACCGTAAGATAGACACTGTCCCGCACGCGAACGCTGGTGATTTCATCCAATTCCGCCTCGAGGATCTCGGCTACGAAGTCGAAATCCAGAACTTCACCACAGAACTGTGCGAGGATTGCCGTAACTACATCGCAACCTACGAGGGCGAAGACCCGAATTCATGGATTGTAGTCGGAGGTCATTACGATGCGATATGCTACAGCCAGCAGATTATCATCGGAGTCGAGTACCCCGGCTGCACCTCACAAGGCGCCTACGACGACGCCACAGGAGCAGCCTCGGTCCTCGAATTGGCCCGCCTGATGAAGCAATGGGGCGGGACCCCGCAACACACGTGGAAATTCGCCACTTGGGATTACGAGGAATGGCAAGGAAGTGGTTCTCCCGAGGGCGCGGGTTATGGCAGTGAGACCTTTGTCACGACGCTGCCCGAGGGGGTTGAGATAGCGACTTACATCAACTTGGACATGTACGGATTGAATTGGCCTGTCGAAACCCAACTGATCAGCAGATTGAGCGGCTGTGACGAGGATTATTTCCACCTCTATCTGTTCACTTCGCCCGTCGAAGATTGGTCCTATTACGAAGATCGTGGGACGAATGTGACGGATGAGATGAGGTCTGAGGCCGCCGCACTTCAAGCGAGGTTGAACGGCGTCCTTCACGACGAGCTCGCCTATCCCGATCAGTGGGTTGTCGTGCTCGACGACACCAAAGGGAATTCAGATCATTACAACTTCATTTCGCGGGGTTGGCCGGCTACTTGGTTCCGCGGAATGCACGAGTTTCTGCAAGAGGGTGATGACACCTGTGAGCAATCGCCCAAACATGCGCCTACCGACAGGGTCGACGTGTTGTATCAATTGGCGGGAGGGAGGTCTGGGCTCGAGGCTGGGATGAAGACTGGGCTCGATGGGCTTGCAATGCTGATGTGGTATGATTTCACCGGTCAATGGTGAGGTATGCCGGCATAAGATTCAAAGGGAGTGTTTTGGCAGGTTCTAGGTAATGACACGAGCATATGCTTTGCTTGCAAGCCTGATTTTGATTGCTACCCCCTTGGCCGGTTGCCTGTCTGGTGAGGATATCGAGGAAATCGTCGATGACATCCTCGGTTGTATGGATGAGAACGCTGAGAACTACGACGATAACGCCACTGCGGAGCTGTTGGGTGACTGCATCTATCTAGCCTCTATGGAGATATTCATCACTGCAATGACCGAGCAGATGGAAATAGACGAGATGCTCGAAATTATTCCACGCGCGGGATATTCAATGTCAATCACGATGAGTGAGTGGAATACCGACATGAACATGCAGATGGACACAGTCATCGAAGAGATGGTGATGGCCGATTTGGATACCGATTCGATCTATCTCAAGAATGCCATGTCGATCGTGCCTTTACTGACCTACGAGTACACCCAGATCCAGGTCGGCGAGCTTGTCAACGTCCACTACACCTTGGGTGGGATGATGGCTGGCGAGGGCGCCGGAATGGGCTCGTACCAGACCAGAGATGCGGATCCCAACGTCATGGATGTCATCTCCTCGCTGGTGAGTGTGTCTGATGCAGGCGACACCGGAGAAGAGGTAGGGCTCGATCTTCCGACGGGCGATGTTAGCGACCTGTTCAGCGAGATGCCTGCCGATACGGAGCCTGTGATTACCTACGAGGATGAGACCGGAGTCCAGACCATGACCCTCGAGTACACCAACAACACCGGACACGACACCTCTATCGTCATCCTGATCGATGAGAACGAGGAACTCATGTCCTATCACATATCCACCGACAACGGCTCTGCCACTTCATCAATCAGCTACACAGTGATGTGGGGAGACGCCGTGGTCATCGAGGTCGACGACACCCTACCAAGGACCTCGATACCAATCGATTTCCACGTCGAGGGTATGCCCGAGGACGATGGTGGCGATGACACATTCTACTGCGACAACGGCAACGAGATTCCGATGGACAGTGTCGACGATGGCTGGGACGACTGTGGCGATGGCTCTGACGAGTCTGGCGATGGCGGCGACGATGAAAACGACGTCTCTTGGCAGGACTACTGGAGCGGCTATTGCGAGTGGAATGGAAATTCAGGCGACGAGGAAACCGTTTGGTGGTGTAAGGAATCACAAGATGATGAAGATTGGGACACTTGGTGGTATTACTGTGAGGACCACGAGGATGACGGCTGGCACTGCACTGACGACTTCGGACAAAGCGAGTCCTACGAGTGGGAATCTGGAGGAGATGAGTGGTCGGGATCAGCCGATGATGGCCCGCCGACTCCTGAGGAAGCCATGTACGTGACAGACACGAATGGCGACGACAACATGTCTCTCGATGAGTTCGTGGACTTCTGGAATTCCGACAACCCTGATGCCCAGATAGACTCTGATAACTCGTTCCTGACAACTTCAGACGTATCTGACCTGATAGGGATGTGCGACTACGATGGAAACGAAATGATAGACATCAACGAGATGCAGTGCTTCATTGACAACCTAATGGATATGATTCCCGACGGTGACGACGCGTCTGCCGACGATGTCTTCGAATGGATGAACGCTGACGGTGACGGGCAGGTCACACCCTCTGAGTGGGCCGACTTCGCCAACTCTACTGGTGACATTATCGATGGAGATGACTTTGACAATCTCAATTACATGATGGACATGTACGACTACGATGGCAGTGGCGGACTGGATATGTACGAGTTCGCTGAATTGTGGGATGAAATCAACGACGATGACGATGATGGCGACGGTGGCGACGGAGAAGACGATAGCCCCTTCCGAGTCACCATGATGGTCATCGACCAGACCCTGAACGCTCCTATCTCGGACTTCGAGGTCAGGTTCCTTGGCGATTGTGGAGAGCCGGACGAGGAAGGCAACGAGCCCCCGATCTCGAACTGCACGGTCGTCGCCTCGAACGGACTTACTGAGGGCTCGGCTACAGTCGATCCCGCGATCTCCGAGTACGAGTTCACTTACCAGTACCTAGATCTCGATGGTGATGGGATGATATCGACCATGGACACTTTGGTCATCGACAATCTCATGCCAGACGTCCGGGTTGAACTGTACGACACTTGGGCAGACCAGTACACGTCTGATTCGTACGCCACTTCTCAAGTACCCGGCTTCGGCGCGCTGATGGCCGTGGTTGTGCTTCTGGGAGCGGCTTTCGCAACCCGACGCGACTGAATAGGCTACGAATTGTATAGTCCCTGTCCCCCTTTTGGGACTGGGCTATGTGGCCCTCCTCGCCTGCTGCGAGCGTGACGACATCGAGTTTAAGGCATCAATTCAACCGCAATTGTACGATGACAAGAGCATACGCTCTACTTGCAAGCCTGATTCTGATAGCCTCACCATTGGCTGGTTGCCTGACTGGTGAGGATATCGAAGAAATCATCGATGACATCCTCGGGTGCATTGACGAGAATGCAGAGAATTACGATGAAAACGCTACTGCCGAGTTGGTCGGCGAGTGTATCTATCTGGCCTCGATGGAGGCTTTCATCGCCGCTATGGCCGATTCGATGGATATCGATGCGATGCTCGAAAAAGCTCCGAGAGCAGGATATTCCTACCATCTGATATCGGATGAATGGAATGATGAGGCTGGACAGATTGTGATAGACCTTGAGAAAATCGTCAAAGTCGACCTCGGAAATGATTCCGTCTACACAAAAATGCACCTTGACATTTCCAGCATGATTGTGATCGATTATGAGGTCACTCAGGTCGGTGAAGTGGTCAATGTGGCATCCTCGGTTGGCGGTCAGTACGCTGGAATGGTCTCTGGTGATGCAGCGGGCACGTCGAATGTTCAGACTCGCGATGCTGACCCAAATATTCTCGATTTGGCATATGCGATGGAAGATTCGACTGGAGAAGAGACAGTCGGTGATTCTCCAGGTGATTTATTTGATGAATTGCCAGTCGACGCTCAAACGAATATCACTTGGGATTCGGCGGAATCGAAGCACACATTGGTGATGGAATTCGTCGATGAAGAAACGGGACATGATGTCCGAGTCGTCATCGGTTTGGATGAGGGTGAAGAGTTGCTTTTCTACTCGATGACTTCCTCAAACAACACCGATTCAATGCAGATGGATTACACCGTGATGTGGGAGGGTGCAATCGTCATCGAAATCGATGAAACTCTACCTCGAACCTCTCTACCGATATCCTGGGAGGGTGACGAAGAAGGCCCCGATGAAGGTGGTGAAGATGTCTTTGTCTGCGATGATGGACAAGAGATTCCTGCAGAATGGGAGAACGACGGCGCGATTGATTGCTCAGATGGTTCTGACGAATCTGATGACGGTGAGCCGGAGAGCTGCGGAGGTTTCGTCGGCACAACCTGCTCGGACGGCTACACCTGCGCGGACGATTCCAACGACGATTGCGATCCTGAGAATGGTGATGCCGACTGCCCCGGAATCTGTGTAGAGGAGGAGGAGTGGACGATGAATCACTTCTGGGGCTGTGGCCTCGTTTTCGTAAATGCAGACAGCCTCGATGACTGGGAGGACCAGACCATCATCTATGCTCTATCGACAAGGCCTGATTACCCCGATTGGTGCGGTGAGGTCATCGGCATCGACGATCTTCCTCCATCGACAACAGATGCTGTTGCTACCCTGGCTTCAGGGACACAATGGGCCTACCACGATTACAACAGTGGTCAATCGTACATCCGCACACTCAATGAAACCGTAGAGACGACTTACATCTTGGCATTCGACGAGATGGAGTGCTCGAATTCCTCTCTCATCTGGTTCGAGGACAACGCAGCCTGCGGCACGATCGAGCAGATATCGCTTGTCAGCGACGATGAACTCATCGTCACTGAATATCTGTCTGATGGCTCGATGGTTTATTGGCGCTACGAACTCATCGGCAATCACTTGTTCATCGGAGAATTGAATCCGACCATCGAAGAGCCCGAGCCTGAGCCTCAGGAGATGACGTTGATAGTGGCTGAAAGCCAAGTGTTCAATGCGCCAATCTCAGACTTCGAGATTCACGGACTCGATTGCAGCGCTGCTCCTATTGATTACGATGATGAGGGCAATCCTCTGCCTGCTGATCCGAACGATTGCTCGGAAGTTGAATCCGCAAACCTTGGAATGATGACTGGAACGTGGGTTTACGACGATGGCTCTTGGGCGAGTTTCGTTTACAACGACAACGATGGTGATGGCCTCATCTCAGCGGGCGATTCGATCGACCTCTCGAAGACCACCGATGATTTCGACTCGGTTGAATTCTACGACACCTGGGCGGATGAGTACGTCTCACAGTCTAAGGCAGCAAGTATGAATCTCCCTGGATTCGGCGCTCTGCTCGGTACGCTAGGACTTCTAGGTGCTGCCTTGGCTGGCCGCAGAGATTGAATCCGTCGATTGATTGACGTCACGAGTTCCTACGGAACTCGGACTGAAACACCGTCGAGTTGATGGCCTAAACTTCCCCTGTCCACTCTGTGACGGCGGCTGCACATCCCGACGAGGCTGAGAAAGACCGCCTCGACCGAGAATTAGATTTAATTCGAGCTCGCCGCGAGGGTGATACGCGCTTTTTCCGCGGCGCTTTCGAAGATTACACATTATTACTCGGCGTCATTATTGGGGCGGTCTTTTTCGGCGGTGTTTTCGTAATGTCCTCCGGCTGGATTGCCGGAGATTCGGTCGTAATTGACAGCGCCCTCTCACAGACACCTCTCGATCCAGGTGGCGATTGCATAGACCCTGAAGGGGAGATTTGGATCAAGGTCTATTTCGATTATGATTCCCATCTGATCGTTGCAAAATCGAATAATATCGGGGATGACCAACCTACCGTTATGACGATGATTATTGAGTCTGAATCACCTCATCCGAGTACCGAATATATAGGAGGAAAAGGCGACCTTAGCCGACACTTCGATCCAACCGATTTAGCCGATGGTGAATACAATGCCACCTTCCTCGTTTGGATTGTCGTTACTGATGAAGACCTGAGTGTGAAGTCGACGTCTGAATTACAACAATTCCTCAACAATTCTGAATTAGTCAAAAATCCTGTGGA
>Ga0209402_10000927_pt1 | contig 33576 bp, 31 predicted proteins | sample ArcticOcean_MG_C_3_FD_187437 | JGI IMG/M metagenome (GOLD analysis project Ga0209402, IMG submission 187437) | Marine microbial communities from western Arctic Ocean - ArcticOcean_MG_CB8_126 (SPAdes) (version 2) | ecosystem: Environmental > Aquatic > Marine > Oceanic | place: Arctic Ocean... | reverse complement strand
TCCAAGTAATTTCATATGGTGTTCCTAGATAATAAATTTGACCATCATCAGACTTATGATGAAAATGTCCACTAAAGACAGTATCAAACCTACGAAACATTTCTTTTTTATGTCCCTCTAATGAAATTTGGCCGCTATACATTTCAAAACCAGATATTCCCAAGTGGCCCATAATAATATCTGACTTTGCAGTATTGAGAATTTTTACAGACTTATCATAATTATTTGCGTTAATCCATGGCATAAACAAAATAGGAGTTTCATCAAATTCTACAATCTGTGGTTCAGAATAAATTGATGTAAGCATATCTTCACCAACAAGCTCATTCATAGAATTTACTTCATTGGTATTCTTATAATAGGTATCATGATTGCCAATAATAATATGCAAATCAATACCTAGTTCTTTGAACCGCTCAATGAACCGACTACGAAAATCATTCGCAATACGATAACTTATATATTTTCGACGATCAACAACATCTCCCATATGAACACACGTTGTAATATTTCTCTCTTTTAATGTAGGAAAGAAAATATTATCATAAAATTTATAGAAGTAATCGTTGAAGTTTAGATTGTCGTTGCGCGCACCGAAATGAGTATCAGTTACTATTGCTATCTTCAATATTCGACTCCATGAAAGGTTCTAAGCCTTTAGACTTATCTGTTGGTTTCTTTTTTGGTTTATATACATCTTCCTCTGGAAGCATTATACTGGGATCAAACCCTTGTACAGAATACGATGTATCATCACCATCCATAGTATTCCAAGATACATATGCGGTTTTCTCTATTATTTTGTTTCTGACATGGGTTTGTTTTTTTTCTTTGGAGATTCTTCGCAAGAAGGCGTAGTAGATGATTTGGGTAAAGTATGCGAAAGGATTCTGCGACTTCTCTGGATTGAAATTTTTAACATATTGTAAACAATTCTCGATCCCATCTGATATCATTTCCTCTCTATATGTGTAATTAATAAAGTTGGGACGATAAGATAAATGAGTAGCAATTTTTAAAAAACATTCGCCTATATAATTTGTAACTGGTGGTTGGGGTTCACCAACATTCTCAGCCACATCACATCTCTCTCGCCATTCAATCATAGCTTCTAAAAATTGTTTATTATTAACGTAATGGGTATTCGTAGTTCTTTTAGCCATTATTACTCCTTCATAACTTAAACAATAATACACCAATACAATGTAAAAGTCAATTCCCTTTTATATTTTTCAAATGGTACTTGACTTTATAAAAAAGATGTGTATAATAGCTATGTGGTGTTTTAATGTATAGTATCTTCAGTTTCTAAATCAGTTAACAAGTCTTCATAAACTTCTTCATTGCTAATATCATCTAAAGATTTTTTATATTTGGGAGAATCTACTTTTACAATTTGTTTTCTCACATGTTCATAATAGCTAGATAACCCTACTGATGCATCAGCAATTATAAGAACATGTGATGTTTTAATATTAAATAATGATTGTTCAGTATAAGGCCCAATCCATCTGGTTAAATTTAAAGATTCTACATGGCCATGTCTTGTAAGTTTAGATTCAACTTGCATTTTTAATGGACGAATTATCTCATAGGAATCATCAACAACATCATCTCCTAATTCACATATAAGTTCTTCTCCATTTAATAATTTAAGAACTTTATAAGTTGTGGTTGTATTCATTTTAATTTTACCTTACTTATTTCGTAGTTAAATTGTTGTTCGTTATAGATATTTATTCGTTCTGAAAAGTGATTAAGCGTAAAATTCCTCCTTTCTTTGTAAGACATATCATCTGCAATATCAAATACTAAAACTCCCAACTTATTTTTAGTAGCGCGCAATCCGCGGCCGATTGATTGCAAAACTCTAATTTTAGACTTTGAGGGCGAGGCGAACACGATGTTATGAAGATTACGAATATTAATGCCAGTGCTAAAAGTACCAAAGCTCGCAATGATGATGGCATCTTTTTCATTTTCAACTATTTCCCTAATTTTCTCACGTTCTAAACTATTCACGCCGCCGTATACAAAAAATATCTTTCTATCCTTTGCAATCTTACTTATCTCTTCGTATAATATTTTTCCATGTTTTTCTACTAATTGAAATAAACATAGTGTATTGCCAGAAATGTTGCAACACAAATCAATAATGAATTTATTCCTAGCGCTATTCGTAACCAGATATTCGAGCTCTTCAGCATAGGTCATTTTCTCTCGTATGGGTGAATGTTTTAACACCACACATTTTATTTTTAAATTTGCAAGAGTTTTTTTATCCATTAACTCTTTAGTTGTTACTACATTATCAACAGGACCAAATAGACCCTCTAGTATTAACTGGTGTGTCTGCGTGCCGTCTAGCGTCCCTGTAAGCCCGAATCTATACTTACATTGGTATAACTTAGTCATTATGCCCGTAAGAGACTTTGCTTTGAATAGATGAGCTTCATCTCCAATCACACAACCAAATTGTTCAAAATATTTTTTAGGCATTTTATAGATAGATTGCCACGTTGATATCGCAACGTCTTTAGTTATCTTTTTATCGTGTCCCTGATATATTTTTTGGCAGTATGTGCCGGGACTCCAACCATAATCTTCAAAGTCAGAATACATTTGTTCAACTAAAGATGTAGTAGGCACTAGTATCAAAGTCTTTAAACCCATCATATGATAATAACGAACTAACGCATATATTATTAAAGACTTACCAGAAGCAGTAGGACTAACAAGCAAAGCCCGATTTTTGGATATGGCGTGTTGTACAGCTTCCAACTGATAATCTCTAATTTTGAGGGATTTTCCTTTTGATTTTGGTTTGAGACTCCTGATGAAATTTTTAACATCCGATAGTACAATATTCCTATCATTTTCTATATCCTCTTCTATTGTATATTCTATATTGTTTTGTTTGCAAAATTTCTTTATGTATAATAACAGACCAACATAGATTTGTCCAGTACCTGGCGAAAATAATCTTATTTTGCCATCCCACATTCGATTACGATACATGGGCATAAATTTAGCGCCAGGCACTTCAAAAGTAAAGAACTCTGTCAACTCTTGTAATGTTGAGGGGTCTACATTATTTAGAGTAAGATATACTTCATTCTTTTTAGATATTCGCATTTTGCAAAGTGCCTGGTTCACCGTAATCACCTCTGAGCATTACATTAAAAGATATACTAGTTCTTGTAACAGGTGTAGGTGGCACCCAATGCGTTAACCATGATGGAAACATAAACATAGAATCTTTATTAGAAGCAAACCAAATTATAGAAGAATTATTAGTATCCATTTTTTTTCTCTTTGGCACTAATACACCTGATTGTGGTCTGGGGTCAAAGAATTGTATGTTTGATGCATCTGTATTATCACAAGGATACCAAACACCAGAAAATACATTATTAGAATGTGTGTGTGGTGGGTGGGCTTGGTTTGGTTCAGATATATTTATCCACATACCTGTAATTTCTATTTTTTTATATTCGTATTCATATAGTTGACACATTTCTTCTGTTACTTTGTATACTTTTTTGACAAAGGGTTTAAATGCATCTACTTTTTGTAGATTGTTATCCACCGATTGTCTAACAAAAGACCGATTATCTTTTCTCATTTGATTAGTTTTTATGCAATTTGTTATTTCATCTTTTGCAACAAATTTACTTTCAAATACTATTGTTGGAAAACATGTATAAAATTTTACATCAGCCATGATATTATGCTCCATCTTGTTCCTTTTGTTACTACCTTTGCTTGATGTGGAAACATAAAATTGGAAGGAAATATAATTCCAGAACCTTTCTCTGGTTCAAACCTTTTATTTGCTACATAAAACTCACCACCCTCATAATCATCATTCAAATAAAGAAGAACTGAAACTTGTGGGTATCCGTATTGTTGACCATGACTATGATGAATATTGTCAACATGTCTTGACATAAAACCACCTTCAGAATAACGATTAATCCTAAAATCTGTCATATGTTGAACACTGAATAAAGGAAATTCTTTTGAATATCTATGACATGCATATTCAAAAGATATCTTTATATCTCCATAGAGGATACTATCACTTTTTATCCAGCACTCATCCATTCGTACACGTTCATCACTATTGCCTGTTTTACCTTTATTATTTGAATATGTGGAAGGTTGAAAATTGAGATCAAAATCCATAATATTTTTACAAACATTATTTGGAATTACATTCTTGTAATATCCAATATATTTCTCTATGTCCATTACATCATACCGGCTTCAAACTTTTTCCATTCGATTGCATTTTTAATATCCCATCCACGATTGTCAATTGACTTAATAACACCATCAATATATTTTATTACAACTTCCAAATATCCAATCTTATCCATCAATGCAATAATTTCTTCGTCAGAACTAATATACATTGCCAAGTCATTTTTTAAAACTTTTAGGTCAAACGGTTTTGCAACATAAACTTTCGTCTCGGCCTTCCCACCGTAGTACTCCCATTTTTCTCTATACATACGTTGATAATCACCATTGGCCTTTTGCAATAGTAATTGATATCTTGTTTTGTGTTCAAGATATTTTGCTTTTATCTTTTGGTTTTTAAGAGATTCAGAATCAAGATGTTCCTCGTTTTCTACTACGAGGTCTTTTCTTGCTTCTTCTTTTAATTGATCTAGGTTCATAATATATCTTTTCAAAAATGAGCAGAGGTGATTACTCTCTTTTTTAATTTGACTTTAATAAAAGTCTAAGATGTGAGTATGTTAAAGTTTATCACATCTGCTCTAATTTATTTATAATGTGTTTATCTCATAAATTTGATATGCAAACTCAGCAGTTACAGTCATATATTCTACGTCAGTAACAGTTTGAGTAAAATCTAATGCACCCAAAGATATAGGAAAAATATTTTGAAAATCAATTTCTACAATAGGATTGTTTTTATTAGAAAGCACCATGAGATATGCATCTGAATATAATGCTCTATCAGGAACAGCTTTACCAACCAAATCTACTGGTGGAGTTTTGCCACCAGCTGGTGTATTTGATGTTACATCTCTAAATGTACGAAATTCTTGTCTATCTGTTGGAAATCCTATACCCTTCATCCAATTATGCAATGAAATATAATTTTCCAAATATTCATCTACTTGGAAAGTTATAGATAGATTATCGTATGTAAGTTTCTCTCCAACTGTAGGAATATCTTTAAATGGAGTTGGGTTAATAACAGTGTCAGCAGAAATGCCTGGAACATTTGCACTTAAAGTAAAAAATTCTACTTTCGGTAATTGATGTATACCAAATTTAAATTGTGTTGAACTTGCATAGTCCAACTTATCAGGTTGTCTTGCAAGTGGTGATTGTGCTGTTGCCATGTATCTATTTATATGTTATAGATAATAACTATATCACCCACAAACGTAATTGTCAAGACCTTTATTTATGACAAAAAAAGGGAGTGCCCGAAGACACTCCCCTAAGTTTACTCTAGTAATTTTCTTATTATTACATAAGATTGGTAACTTTAACCCGACGATACCAAGCATTGGTATTCGCATCAAGTGATGCATCGGAGTTAACTGTGTCACCAGCAGCAACCGCGCCTTTGGCGGCAAAAGGATTAGCAGCAAGACCATAACGTGTCTTGAAACCAATCTTGGGCTGGAAGGAATTTTCACCAACCGCACGAACCATCTGTAGAGGAACGTATGGGCAGTAGAAGAAGCCAGCGTCGTAAGGAGAAGTACCCTTATAACCAACAACATAGTACTGTGAAGCAGCTGCGTTAGCAGAATATGGATCAACATACACCTTGAAACGACCATTCATTACACCAGCAAATGTGGTGGTTGTATCGTCAATATTGAGGTTATTGTTAAGAGCAGGGGTATAATCCAGAACACCAGCCATCTGAAGTGCAGAAGCAACATCAGCGGAGCAGATGACCATATTACCCTTGCCGCGACGAGTCTCTTGACCAATCGCATTGGCATCACGCTCAATAGCGAACATTAGACCCTTAAACTTCTCAACTGACCAACGACCATTTGAGTCGGTATCAAGATCGAAGATACCAGCAGTTGTCGTATTAATCGCAGCACCCTTAACAGCTGTGACATACAGAGAACGAACTACCTCACGGTTAATTTCAGCGAGGATTTCAGAACTCAGAATATTCGCAAGTTCTGTCTCGGCGTCAAGACCATGAATTGCTTTAAGGTCTTGTGCGAGTTCCATTGTATACTCGGCCTTGAGGGCACGGGATACAGCAGTAACCGTGGACTTTTCGATTGAGAATGCCATCTGTGCGAAAGAGTTCGCAGCGCTGTCACCCAAAGCTTCTGACTGGGCCCGCGTCATACCTGTTGCAGAAACATATGTTCCAGCAGAAGGACTATCGTTTAGAACCGCAGGGTTAGTTTCGGTTGCACCAACATCACCACCACCAATAGTACCGGCGGCGTTCTGGTTCGATGCACCAGTTTTACCAGGCATTGCTTCGTCAACGAGAGCCTCAGCACCGTCTTGCGACAGGAATGAGGAGCGCATTGCAAAGATAAGACCAGTTGGACCTGTCATTGGTTGCACACCACATACGTCATACGCAATCAGGTTAGGCATTGCACGACGAACTAATGAGATTAAAATTGGATCCCAAGTATCCATCTGCCCGCCACCCATGCTGTTGACAGGTGCAGCTTCTCCAAGGAAGCCACGATCTTCTCTCATTGCTTTTTCTTGGTTCTCTAGGATGAGAGTGGTAACTGCCCGCTTGTAAGAATCCTCAATCCGTGGTAGATCGGGGTGTTCTAGGACTGGCTGCCACTTTTCTTGTAGATGTTCTGTTTGAAACATTTGTTTCTCCTTTTTAATTACATCCGTTTATATAATGTTTTATGCACTCGCCTTTTGATTACGACTGATGGCCGACAAGTACGATTTCATTGCATCTGTCGTATCAACGTCCTTTGCGGTGCTACCATCTTCATCACCAAATGTTTCCTCACTTGTACTTGATGGTTGAACTTTAGGGAAATAACTTTCTTTCAATGTGTCAAGTTTCTCACGGAAAGACTCTTCACTCCCAAAGTCAACATCTTGTGTAAGTGATTTAAACTTTTCAATTTCGGTATCGGCCAAGTCCTCAGAAACTTCGGAAATGACCTGCTCCCTAACTAGTTTTTCATTGGAAGAATTAAGGCCAACACTCTTCTGAATTGCCTCATTCAATTTTCCTTCTAGTTCGGAAATTTTCTCAGATTGAGCTTCCAGAACGTCATACTTCTCGTCTGGAACATCAATGTAGTGATCTACAAACAACTGTTTCAATCCAGAAATAAAGTCTTCTGCAATCTCGCCCTTCAAACCGCGCTCAATTGCCAACTCATTTTCCTTCGTCCATTCCTCTACAACGTAGTTGAGGTATGTGTCTACCTTTTCAGTAAGTTCTTCCTTGAAAGTATCTAATTCAAAATCTTTCTCAGACCTTACTTGTTCGTCAATTCGCTCAATCTCTGAACGAATCTTAGTTTTTACTGCAGCCTCAAAAATTGTTGCGGCTTTAACCTTGAACTCCTCACTGAGATTATCGTCAGCACCCATGAGCGCTTCCATATCCTCTTTGACAGAAATACTCTTAATTCTTTCGTCAATCTCTGCCTTCTGGTCTTCAAGCTTCTTCAACTCTTCTTCTGTTTCAGCCTTACCGGCTTCAGAAAGTTTATCAGCACGAGCAGCCAACATCTCTTCGATGTCTGCTTTCTTCATTTTACCAATCTGTTCTAGAGCCTGAGCTTTAGTCATCTTTTTATTCTCCTTGAGCTCTTCGCCATCATGGTCAGTTTCGTCACCAGCGGCCAATTTCTTCGGGCCTTCAGCTGATTTTGAACCCTTCTGTTGAGCATCACCACTCACAGGTTTTGCGTTTTTTCCAGCAACATCTGTTGGCGAGGACTTAGCATTGGGTTCGACTACAGCCTTACCACCGTCTTTTGCTTTCTCGCCATCAACTGTTTCTTTACTTTCAGCACCAGCGACATTGGGAGCAGGGTCTTTAGCGTTGGAGACACTATCTCCAGCATTATCAGAACCTAACCCAAGGTCTTTTGCCTTGCCTAAAGGTTTCTCAGAAGCTTCTTCAAGTTCAGCAAGAACTTCCGCTTCGAGTTCTTCAATTGTTTTATCTAATTCGGACATAGGTTGTCTCCTTACCTTTGTGTATACTATATTTATAAATTATAATTTTTTGAGGAACTTTGCAAACTCCAAAGCTTCCACTTTTGCATCTCTTTGACGCTTTTTAACATCAAATTTCCGCTTTAATTCAACAAGTTCTGATTCAATAAGGGCCCCATTATTCCAGACCCACTCTTTTCCCTCCATAATACCTTCTACGAAAGCATTTGGTGCGGAAGGGTCTGCAACGATATCAGCTGCGGTTGCAAGATAAAAATCATCTCTCACATAATTAGCACCATTTTTTTGATTCAAACTTCCCATGCCTCTAGAAGAAACACCCAACTTACCACCCTCATTCATAATATTTTTCACAATCTTACCCATTGGAGTTTCCATAATTTTTGCTTCACCAATGAAATTCTTACCATCTGGATACAACTCTGTAACCATATGAGATACACGCTCGAGGTTAACAGTTGGACCATCGGGATGTCCTAACTCTCCATAAGCACGTTTTTCATTGATGAATTTCTTATTATATCGGGCAACTTCTTTTTCAAGAACTTCCATAGGATATACCCGACCATTACGGTTTTTAATATCAGCTTGTAGAAAAATGCCTTTAATTTTATAGCTTTTACCACCATCTTCTTTTGCTTCAGTGATGTATTGTACTTCATCTACAGCCTCTGTAAATAATTTTACGGTATTCATGTGATATTATCCCAACCAGATACCTTTTTGAATTTAATTATAATGGTTCCAACTGATGCTGAACCATTTGTGATGAGAACATCGCCTGTTACACCTGATCCGGCGTTGTTCGGAATCGCAGGCATAGCCTGTCCACCAGCATTATAAGAACCATTACCACTTAAAGAAAGAGCAACGATATTTGATGTTGCATCCCATATAATATCCGTTTGGGATGATACAGACCACCAATAAGAAACAATTGAAACTCTAGGGTTTGTTGCAGCACCTTCTGCAACAGACACATCTAAAATGCTAGCAGTGCTGTTCGTACCTGTAGTAGTTAATTTCAAATAATATTCAAAATCTGAATCTGTAATTTCATGTAATACGACTGCCATTATCTGCTCCTAAATTGATAACATTTCTTTTTCAAAATAATCCATAAGTTCCTTTTCAGAAACTTTAAACTTTTTTGCTACTTCGCGCATAGTTTTCTCAAAAGTATTTAGGAAATCTGAAGGTTTAGAATCCATAATTTCGAAAATTTGATCAACAGCACCTTTCATCTTCGGAGATAATTTCTTATACTGTCGAGATTTTTTATGTTCATCCTTTTCTATTACAGATTTGTATATACCTTCAAACGTCTGACTCATTCCATCAACCTCTGATTTCCTCGTTTACCTCAACTTCTAGGTCTGTAGTAACAGGTGCAACATGGCCTGTAGCACTAGCTACAAAGGCTTTAGATACTTCTTTTCTTTTTATTTCCAATGCGGCGCCGACCTTGTTAGCAATTGAATCTTTAAAAGCCTTTTCTGCTCCTAAATTATTTCCATCTCCAATTAAATCTACAAATTCTCTACTCATTTTTTTCTTCCTTTCTTCACATAAAATTCTTTATCATCTTCTACTGGTTCTTCTCCGGGCGGTTCTTCACCTTCACCTTCGGGCGGGAGGCCAGCTGCCATTCTTGCTCTATCATCTGCTGGCATTTCTGGATCAATCGGCATACCCATTGGATCAACAGGTATACGTTGTATACCATCACCGCCTGGTGGTATAACAATTCCACCATCCATTGGATCAGTATCAGCCTCTTTCTTGATCTGGTCACGCATATCTTGAATCTCTGAATCATTCATACGCAACACTTTTTTCAATACATATTCCTTACTAAAGAAAGTACCAATATAAGTTTCGACTGTCTGTAATTGATTGAGTCTGTTTTCCAAAAGTTCTGCATCTTTAAGTTCTGCAAAATGACCATCTGCAAGAAAATCATATTGAATATGTTCTTGTATGTTAGGCCAATCTTCAGGCGCAATTACTCCTTTAAGGAGTAGTTGAGTTTTGAGAATGTCAGTGAATAGGGGAGAGAATTTCTTTCGTATTCGCTGTACAAATTTTGTGAATTTAAGTTCATCTCTGGTAATTTCAGTTGATCTACCAAGACTAAATCCGCCATCAGATTCCATACGAGAAATTGGCACATTAAGAGAACGATATAATTTCTTTTGAAAATATTGAATATCATCAATCTCTCCTAGATTCGAACCGCCGGGCAAAGTTGTAATCTCTGTACCTCTACCACCTTCACGGCGAGGAAGCCAAAAATCTTCCAACATACTCATGTGATTTCGGTCATCACGAATCTCACCTGTAGTAGCATCGTACACAAGTTTATTGCGATAACGATTCATTACATCCTTGAGATATTGTTCTGCCTTTATCTTTGGAAGATTACCAACATCAATATAGAAAATTCTACGTTCTGGTGCGCGAGAAATACGATAGATAACAAGTGCATCTTCAATCATACGCAATTGGTTGACTGGTTTAATTGCCTTATGTAAATAAGACATAACTCGGCCGCTATTACCATCAATCAAACCAGAAGGAACATAAGCGATAGCATCTGCTGCAATCTTCAAACCTTGATTGCTTCCACCCATTCCAGCTGAACCTAGACCTTTTTCATTATATACAAAATATTCATTGATCTTCTCTGTCATTTCAACGCCAGTTTTGTTATCAAGTTCTTTTTTAACTTCTCTGACTTTTTTAATTTTAACTGGATCAATATATCTTAATTCAGTAATACCTTTTCTTGGATTTTTGGTATCAATAACCTTATGATAGAATACTCGCCCATCCACATACCACCGACGAAAAACATCATGGCCTCTTTGTTCAAAATGCAGAAGTCGTAACACTTCATCAAATTCTGCACGAATTTTTCTTTTAATTTTATCTGGATACTGTAAACGATCTAAAGAAATTTCTACTGATTGATCATTTTGATTAGAAACAATACCCTCATTTACGATATCTTCAACAGCAGTATCACACTCAGCTTGTTGAGCAATATCACGATACCGCCGAATTAAATCTATATCGGATCGTTCTCTACCATCTGTATCAAGAATTTGTCCAAAGAAACCGCCACCAGCTACATCAATGGTGCCGTCATCAGGAGTTGGGGTGGAAAATGTTTTTTCTCCACCCCTATCCTTTATCGCCCTTTGTATTGTAAACCCAAAAAGTTCTGCCATAATATCTCCTACTGTATTACACTATTTAGTAGGTTCAAATTAATTGCTACGGCCCTGGAAAGTTTACTGCTGATGCCTCAAAATGTTGATATCTCCAAGTTACATCGAATGTTTCAATATCTCCGGCAGCAGCTGTGGTCAACTCTATAGAAGTAACACTAGTTGGCCAAGCACTTTTAAATACATATCTTTTTAGAACTGTATCATCACGATCTAAATGTTCTACTTCCATATCAGTTTGATATTCAGCAGGAGAAACAACACCTTGGGCACTGGCAGCATCATTAATACCGTTAACCCATTTTTCCATCGCATTACGAATCATAAAGTCCGTATCGTTCATGAAAGTTGTGTTCCAAGTTTCAGCAGTTGTTCTATCTCCAGCAATATATATTTCTCTTCCTCTAAATGGTATTGCAATTTCACTCAATGTTGATGCAGGAAGGCTTGAACTTCTTACCAGAAAAGATGTTCTACCAACATCAAATGGACTGATATTAATGCCGGTAGGTGGTGTAATTATTACTTTAAATTGGTTAGCGCGAGCGCCACCACCAATTAGATTAGCTTTAAAGTCATCGATCATCGCCATGATTAACCTCCTACCTCACTAAACGATACACCAGTTCGCACTGCTACAAAGTTTAGTGTTATGAAGTTAATTGCTCTAGCGGGTTTAATGTAGATATCTCCAATAAACTCGTTTCGGTCAATAACCTCACCTGTGTTGTTTGTACTGTCGCATACAACCTTGAAGTCGAAGATACCTCGGCGTCCCTGTACATCTCGCAAGAAAGGTTCAACCATATTACGGAACTGAGCCCGTGTAAACTCATCATTGAACTCAAAGAGCATGTACTTAGCAGCAGTTGCGATTGCTTTTTCAAGAACCAAGAACAACCTACGCACATTAATTCGATCAAACGCACTTGGTTTATCAAGAGCAGTCTTATCACCAAAGAGTGTTACGCCCTGGCCAGGGAAGTTAACAACGGGGTTAACCCTTGCCTGATAAAGAATATCTCTTGCTGCCTTATCTGGATTGAAGGACAATTTAATTGCACCTCTTACATTACCCCGATTATAACCAGCAGGTGAGAACCAAGGATCAGCAACACCATCTGTGTATGCACAAAGTCCAGCAATATCGCCGTTCAAAGGCACCATGCGATATACATCATTATATTTGTCATACATATATTTGTATCCGCTATCGTAAACCATGTAAGATGATGCAGGGCAAAGATCATATGCGGTCTTTACATTATTAACTGCTCTAGCAGAAGTTGCTGAAGAAGTTGCAACACCAACCGTTGCAGAGCGATATGGAGAAACAAATCCCACACAATCCTTACGACTATCAACAAGAGCTGTAATCATAGTTACATGAGTATCTTGAGTAGCAGCTGTATCACCAGCTCCACCACCCTTACCACCAATTACAAGATTGATGTCATGTAATTCTGTGTCTGCAAACTTGTCATATGCAAGTTCCAGTTCACCAGCAGTCGGAGCAAGATCATCTGTTCCGCCTGAAAGAGAATCAATTGTCGTTGGTATAACTGAAGTATAAGCAGTAGTTGTATTTGTACCCCAGTTTGAACCAGCAGTTATATGATCCGTCCAGTAAATGTAATTTGATTTTCTGAAAATTACGTCTGGATAGTAATTACTACTACCCTGAGCATCTCTAGCAACTGAACTTTTTGACACACTTGCATAGGTTTCTAGAACACTAGAACCTCTCTGACCTTTAACATCAGCATCGTATCCAGTAATATCGCCAGTTGTATCATAAACAACAATATGCATTTCATCACCAGTACCACGGCCATTATCGGTGGCCCATTGAGAAGTGCCAGGCGCATTTGGAAACAAGTCATGATATTTCCATTTACGTCTGATGTATGAATTATCTGGAATGACATTTTGTAGACCAGCACCGTTTGGATCATCTTTTAGACGAATTGTTAAAGTGTCAGTTGAGATTGAAACAACATCATATTCGTTAAATTCATCAACTGGAACTGTACCAGATGAATCGGAAAAGAATGAAATTAAATCACCTACGTTAAATGCGTTGCCAGACAAGTCTGCGTCATCAACTTCAACTGTTGTTGCACCGGCAGAATCTTCTCCAACAGTCAAGTTGGAGCCAGATAATACTTGTTCAAATGAAGTTGCAGTCGCACAAATTTGAACACCAATTGAGTTGCCCCAAGTACCAGCAGTACGAGCAGCCCACTCACCGTGAGAGCCTTGTCCTGTACTGAAAGACGCTTCATAATGATCTTCATCACGAATGAGAATACCGCTGTCTGCACCAGCATTAAGTGTGCCGGATTCGCAACGAACTACTTTAAGATGGTCTGAATACTGCAAGAAATTTGCAGCAGCAAACCAATTTTCAAACTGATTACTAGTTGTCTTGGGTTTACCAAAAATAGCAATCAATTCTTCTTCTGAGCTGACTGATGTTACAGAGGATATTGGACCCTTTTCAAATGCACTTGCAATCGCACCAATAGTGGTTTGAACTGAAGGAATTACATTTGTAAGGTCAATTTCTCTGACATGTACGCCAGGTGAAACTAAAAAGCTCATGTTCTTACTCCTTAATTTAAGAGTGTTTTTTTGTTATTGCAATAATATTTATAAAAAACTAATCTTTAAAAACTGTTTTTATAAGTGTTATAACATATAAATAATTTCATGACAAATGCACATTATGAAAAATATAAAGACACAATCAAAAAGGTAGCTCGTAGAAATTATCGAAAAAGAATCATTCTACTTAACGAATTCTTATCAGATAAGTCATGTAACCATTGTGGAGAGAGTGAAACTATATGTCTCAAATTCTATCCTCACGATTCAGAAGTACGAAAATTAACAAAGAGAGTTGGCACTAATGATAAAAGTCGTAAAGAAATATTTTATTTAGTAGACAACTCAACAATATTGTGCTCAAATTGTTGGATCAAGGCAGATAATGATTTAATTGAATTTATTTAGTTTTTTACCAGTTTGAACCGTAGTCTCGTATCACTGGATTCCATCTTGTACCATATTCATCTATAACTTCTCCAATATTTTCATCTTCTAACCCAGTAACAACAAATCCAAATGGCGCCATATCCTGTTCTAGAGCGTCTTGTTGTTCTCTCATCATGGTTTGTCGTACATCCATATCAGTTAATTCTTTAAAATATGTCTGATCAGAAGTCCATGCAAATAAGAATAAACATGCAACTAAATCATCAGTACAACCCTCATCAGCTTCAAAAGAGTGACCCTTCACAATATATGTGGATAATTCACTAATAATATCTAAATCTTCTATTATTAACTTGTTATCTTCTATTAATTGTTTAAGATTAGAACAACCAATTTTTTTTACTGCTTTGGTAGTTCTTACTCCTAATTGCGCTCGGCCACCTGAGAACCCCCCTCCAAGGACTTGTCCCGCCCGTCCACGCATAGAAGCCATAATAAGGTTGTCATACTCCAAGTCAAACTGCATAGTAGTTGCAACCTGTTCACCAATGTCATTTATTTCTATAAGTACAAATGCTTGATTGTATGCTCGTGCAATATCATATATTTTAGAAGGAAACAATAGTGGTTTTATCTCATTGTCTCTATATTTTGCAACAATTCTATAAGGCATTTCCGATACATCAAATACAACAAATGCAGAATAATCATTTGATGTTCCACGGGAAACATCGGCTGTCAATAGATAAGTATGTCCTTCCTGTGGTTTTACATACAAATCTAAACCAGCATTAGATTGCCTGGGATTTATATATGTCATTGTTCTTAACTTTTGTGGTGTAATTAATGTATCAATAGACCCAAGAAACTCACACTCAAACTCTGTATTGAACTGTGATACTGAAGTATTTTTAATTGTTTCTTCTTTCCATGCTTCATCCCGGCCTGGAATTTCACTCCAATGCACCTCAATAGGAATATATGAGTTTCTTTCATTCTCTGCATCAGTCCACAACTTATAGAACATATTCATACCGTGTGGTGTAGAAACAATCATCACTTTAGTTGTCGTACCAGAACTTATTGTAGGATAAACTGAACTAAAAAACTGTTCGGCAACATTTGCTGGGACGTAGGCAAATTCATCCAAAAAGATAATGTTGTAAGACCCACCACGAACAGCGCTTGCAGAAGTAGAAGATGCCAATATTTTACTGCCATTTTCTAACTCCAAACTTCCTTTGTTCCATGTCATTACTCCCTGCTGTAACCACTTGGGTAAATTCTCATATGCAAGTTGCAACCGACCAAGCAAATCTCTTGCAGTTGCAGCCTTGTTTGCAAGAATTGCTACGTTCACTGATGGATTGAATAAAACATAATGCAACAAATACGCTATGATAGTAGTGGATTTTCCAGATTGTCTAGGAAGTTTACAGATAGTAAACCGATTATTATGAAATGTCCCTATCATTTCCTTCTGAAAATCGTAAAGCTTAAATGGAATAAGGCCTAGGTCTAAAGAAATAATTTTAATATATTCCTGTATGAAATGCAGGGGATCATTCATACACTTAGTATATTCCTTGACCTCTTCCTGAGTCCACTCTTGAGCAACATTGGCTTTCTTTAGATTAGGATTTCCTAAGTATGTTTCCATTCTCAGCCACTTTCATCCTTTAATTTATCCTTTAACATAGTTTGAAGTTCTTTAGTAGAGCCAACGAACAATGCGTTTGTTACGCTCTTCGGTGCATTACTTGGCACCTCTTTTAACCTACGCATTTTCTCTTGCAAATCACCTAATTTTTCAGTTACCTCTGCTACCTGTTTGATAAGATTTCCAGCCACCTCATACGTTCTGGGATGCTCACTTTCTTTTGCAAGCTCAAGTATTCCATCTATTGCAGCTGAACCTTTTTCAACCAAATTGTAAAAGTTTTCCCTTTGGTATTCATAGTCTTTTTCTATATCATCCCCACCCTCAATCTTATAGGGTACAACCTCAGAATTATCAGGTATAATCTTAGGAACAATTTTATCTATAACACCAAGCTCTTTGTCAATTCTTAATCTAGAATCTTTCGTCATCATGATTTATTATCATCTTCACCTGTCTCTGGATTATAACCCTGAGCATCTTGATAGAACGATGTAGTTTCACTAAATCCAAAATCATCATCAGCATCAGCAGTTGAAGGTTTCGGAGTAACTTTATATCTTTGCTCACGTTTTGGTGATTTATCTGGCAAGTCTGTATACTGATCAACTTGCACAGTTTTAATAACTTTAGCAGAAGTTACTGGTCCGTATAGATAAAATTTAGTAGTAAATGATAACGTATATATTAATGCTCTACGAGTAGTAAAATCACCGTCATAGCTATCTTCATATCCAATACCGCCCAAAACAATAGGAATATCTCTAGTGATACCCATATCAGCCATATCATTAATAGTTAATGCATAATCTGGTTGAAAGTAAGGAAGTATTTGCTCTACAATTTGCAGAGCATCATCAGATTGTTTTGCCATAACATATAATTCAAATTCAAGATTATATGGAACAGGCATATACTGTGTGTCTAATTGTTTTGTATTTGCTCCCTTTACTTTCTTAAATCGTTGAACTCTACTCATTTTTCGAGCAGAATCATATGAAAGATTTTTAATTTCAAAACCAATTCTAGGAAGAGTAATTGCAACCTGTTTTGTCAAATCTGCATCTTCACGCAACCGCACAAGAAACTTCTCTCTTGGTCCATACGCAAGAGGAACCTTCATGGTTTGTGTTATTGTTCCAGAATTGTCTTTACGAACAAGCTGAATATCATTAAACATCGTACCGAAAGCAACAACAATGTTTCGTATTGTTTCGTGATAAAATTGTTGTCCTAACATTATGAACTACTCCCTACATCGCCAAATGGATTTGATTCACTGAAGTCCAAAACTGTTCTACTCTTAATTTCAAACATTTCATTTTGAGCTGTCTTGTCTTGATCAAAGTCTCCTACTATATAGTCCTCCTGTATCAGATATGCATCATCACCCGTGTCAGCAGGCCTTTCCAGAAGTATACTCTCACCAACAGAAGTGCTATCACTTTCACCAACTATATTATCACCATCTGTTTCTTCAAGTAACAATCCAGAAGCAACATCGTCATCAGTACCATATTCCAATTGAATATCTTCATTGACAGCAGAAGATTGTTCCAGAGTAAACTGGTAGATAAGTGCGCTTTGTGTTTGTTCACTTTCAATCGCATCAATATCTGAAATACCAGTATCAATAATTTCAGAACTGTAATCGTACAAACGGCATCTCATCTTATAGACAGGATTATTATCTAACTGATAAAATGGCTCATCGTGATCCACAAAATTTATTTGGAACATCTTATCCAAAACTGGATGATAAATTACATCACCCTCTTGTGGTCGATCAGAGTCCGTTGCAGCTGTATCTAAAACAATATAAAACTCATTACCACTTTCTTCAGATAATATTCTTCCTTCATTATCGTTTTCTAAAACTACCTTCTCACCACTTTCATCAAAGATAAAACTTTTTGTAACTGTACTTAATGTTGATGATAATGATGATTGATCTATGGTTCCAGCTTCTAATTGTATTGAACCACCAGAACTAGTATCTGTTCCATCTTGAATTTGTATCTGTCTATCTAATTCTTGAAAACGAGACTTATTTACAACAAAGGTTGCTTCACTTAAATTCTGCAAACCAAACTGATTCATTAATTCTTTTTCACCAGCAAATCCACCATCAGCATCTTCCATATACATTTCTATGGGATGTTGTGTTCTAAATTTAGAAAGAGAATCTTCTCCCCATACTGTATCTTCTGCCACAAGATCACGATCCATATAGTAAACGTCATGGCCATAAATCTGTATAGCCTCTTTTATTAGGTCACTATATAAATTTCTTTCTGTTGCAATGGAATGAAGATTGCTTGTATGAAATGCTGTATTAACTGCCATGAGTTATCCTATCATATAATTTATTGGCAGTTCAAATGCAAGTTGAATTAGTTCCTCAAGTTTGTTTTGTTCTTCTAATGCTTGAGTATAAAGCTGTTCACCATTCATGGTAACTCCACCAAGCATAGTTACACCATTAAACTTACTGAGATTTGCTCCCCATTGTTTTTTGAGAAGAGCAGTTGTGTATCGTTTTAAATAAATGTCATCGTAAATATCTGTGTATGAAGTGGGGTCAAGTTTACGATAACATTCAATAATAATATAGTCAACATCAGCTGTCACATCATTTTCCCAATCCATGTCAACATAAAGACGATTCTGGTGTTGATTAAAACGAATAGGAGTTTCACCGATAAGAATATGTTCTAGAAAATCAAGATTTTGCATAGTCATTTCGTATTGAATGACGGATGTTGAAGAGAAATCAAATAAATCATTCAATCGCAATTGATAACGAATATCGAACATATTACCACCACCACCTGTATCAGTAAATGGAAATACTTGCACTACAGACACAACAGAACTTGGAATTGGAATAAAGTTCTTTCCTTCTTTCCAAGTTGCGGTGATTGAACTATCAGCAGTATCAGTTGCAGTAGTCGAGGCGTCAGAACGAGCTCTAGTTACTTCATCAGAAGTAATTAGATGTTTCAGATACATTTTCTCAATACCATCGTAATGATATTGAGCAAAATATTGAAGTGCTTCATCTAGACGATCATCAGCTTGATCATCGGATACGTTAATATCAATAACTCCAAACCCTAGAGCTCTGAGACAGTAACTTTTTAATGTAGCTTTTGTTGAAGGCGTTGCCATACTATCTTCCTTTTCTACATATTTATATGTAAACTAACCTCAGTAATTGCCCCCCAAGTTAAGAATGACTAATCAATAGTTCTTTTAGAAGGTGTTTAATCTCATGCATTTCTGATTTGAGATGATTTATTTCTCTAGTTGTATCTCGTATTTCATCTCTTTGTCTTTGTGCAGATGCAGCACGTTTTTTTGCCTGTTCATATGCATCTACGTTACGATTAATAATAGCATGAGATTTAGTATCTCTTACTAAATCAGAATGGCCCTCGACCTTCTTGTATACTCTCTCCATTCTATGTTCCTAATGCTATAGCCCTCAATGCTCTAATTCTAGGTGGTTCTGCACAGTTAGTTCCCTGCATAATAATTTTAATCTGAAAAGATATGTACTCTTGCAAAGCATTACCAACACCTTCATCAGTTACACCAGCGGTATACTCGTATTCATGAAAATCATTAATAGAAGCAGATGCTGTTATAGGCGCATCAGGAGAACCATCATCATTAAAATAAGTATAACCCAAATTATCAAAATCTTCAGATTCATCAATCGGCAAAATTTTATACATCACTTTAATGTCATTTGTAGATGGACGGTGAGCAGCAAATAAAAGTTTTATTCCTGATGCTAAATTATCCAATGTGACTTGTTTTGTGATATAAATTGCAGCATTTTCATCACCCTCTGCAGCAAGAGAACCAACATGACCAGAGGTGGGATACACATCAGATGACGAATCTATATTATTAATTCTATTTGCAACTGCAATCATAGATGTTCTACCAAGATCAATAATAGGAGAAATTCTTGGTGTATCTGTTTTCATTGTAATTTGAGTTTCAAATGACCTTAGTGAAGATAATTCATTTGTCTCATTAATCGCTGAACATACCATATAAGGAACTTCAAACTTATAATTATCATTTAATGGAAATTTAATTGTCGGAACAAGTTCATCATCACGGGTATTTTCAAACGAGGTTTGACTACCTGATGGACTTGTCGCTCTAACCACCAAAGCTTCAGCGGCAAGAGAAGTGCCGGGCATTTCCAATATACCAATAAGTGTTGAAAACACATCCATTATTGCATTTTCTGTTGCAACTACAACTGTACCACCAATTGAAGATAAACTACCTGCTCCATCTACAACAGCTGTTGTAGATAAACTCAAAGTATAACTATCAATTTCTAGATTTGCAATTGAAGTATGAGTCTTATTAATTTCTGTAAACGGTACTTTATGTGCCTGATAAAGTTCTACTGTCGCACCAGAAGCATGTTCTGCAGCAGTTGTACCATCCACTGCCCTAGAAAGACCTGATACAGCATTAGTACTAATGGTGGTATATGTTAAAATCTCATCATCAATTTTAATATACCACAGATTATTGGCTAGTTTTGAATATATTCCAGAAGTATCATCAAAATTAGTTCCACTGGTTAATGTCAAAGTAGTTGTTGTGGAATTAATTGTACCATTCAAAGTTGTTGTCGCTGGTGACTTGAGTCCAGAAATTGTCACATTATTACTTGTAGCATACATATGATGGTTGGGATGATTAACTTTTATCGTAGTACTAGCATCGGTAATGATAAGTGGGTCTGTACCTAAAGTTTGTGTTGGAACATCATCATTCGTTAGTGCTAAAACACCAGCAGTGGTAGAAAATTCAGCAGCTTTCACAGTGAACTTTGCATCTTCCATTGGACTCATTGACCATCCACGATTATTACCAGACTTAAATAGAAGACCAACATGAGGTTGTTCAGATATAGTTCGTTCACTACCAACATCAGTTTCACCCATTCGGGAAATCCAAATCTTATGACTATCTGAATTTGTCATTACAACAATACAGTATTCAGTTTCAGCTTCTACATAAACTGGTGAAGGAAATGTATATGTTGTTGCTGTAGCAGCAGTATCAGAAATGTTAATATCTGCTGGATTTTTTACTACTCGACCAAAGGGTAAAACCTTAGGGCCGGGAAATCCATTTACAACATTTCTTATCTCCACAGTTACAGGGAGAACATCATCCTTTGCTTGGTGATAAAAATCAACTGAAGTGATAAATCTTCCACTACCTGAAGCGTCACCTTCCATCATAAATGTTTGAGCTAACGGATCGTCGCCGCCGCTGGGTCCGCCAAAACCGCGGCCGCCGCCAGGCGCCCAGCCGCCAGTGAAGACAGCTGCGATTTGACGAGCTCGCGTTGCCGCAGCGGCGGCGGCGGCCGCTGCTTGGGCGGCCGCAATTGCTGCTTGTTCATCATTCCAATTACCTGTTGCTCGCCGAACATCATTTGCTGTAACAGTATTAAAAGAAGTTTCTTGTGATACATCAATTCTCGTAACAGTAGCATTTCTTGTTGCAATAATCGTTTCTTGCTCTGTTTCCAACATTCCAATTGCAGAATATATTGCAGTTCCAGCTGTGCCCGGGCGCTGTTCTGTATTAACTACGCCATTATAGTCACTTGAAGTAAGTCTAAACTCAATATCTCCCGTAGTAAATCGAGGATTACCATCAACATTTGGATCAGGTATTAGAAATGTTCCTTCTACTTTACCTGTCGCAGTTGTAACCAAAGGACTCTCAGCTATTGGTGTCGCATCAGTAGTATAATCTGTACTTGCAGGCGTAACATGAGAAATAACATCAGTTTTATTAAAGAACGAATATAATCTAGTGTTAGGTTTAAAATTTTCACCCGTGAAAGCTATACTTCTTGAACGAACAATTGGAATAGCTGTTGTTGAAACAACTCTGAACCCTTGTGATTCTCTGTCAACCCTAAGTGCAACTTGAGTATTAACACCAGTTCTCGTTTGATCTGTTCTCACCGTTTCCGTAGTTCTTGTTACGTCAAATCTATCGGGCGAAAATTGTATTCCACCTTCTGTCCAATTATCAGTTCGTGTTTCAACAACACCAGACCATTGAGTTTGCCAAGAATTCCAAATAGAACCAAGATTGTTTGCTTCTTGAGCTAAAACTGAGTCATAATCACCTTCTTCATTAATTACTAGTTCTGGTATAATTTCAGTTTCAAACCATGTATCAGATTCTGGCGATAATATTATAGTTCCCATCCATTGAGATGTTATAATTGGCCTAATCTTTTCTGTTCTCGTAGCATAAGGTTGTTCTGTTAATGTTACTTCTGTGTATGGCAGAGTAATTAGATCACCAGTTTTCTGATAGCCAGCTGCAGTTCTTGCCGCATCAGTTGAAACTGATTCTATTAAATCAATAGCTTTTGCTTTATGTTTTGGACGCAATTGACCAAGTTCAAAATCCATAGAATTTTTATAATCTCTATGTACAGTATCACCAATACGATGTCCTTTAAAATTATCAACAACAAAACCAGATTTAAATCGGTTCAATCCGTTAGCATCAGTGACTTCAAAACTTTCAGCATCTCTTTCCAGTAAACTTAACGCTGTATAATACTCAACATGATCTAATCTTTTAGCAAGTTTGCCAATGTCCTTCATAGTATATCTTTGATGCTTTACTTTTCTTATCGACGCATTTCTTGGTAGGAAAGTATATGCCGGAATAAACATAGTAGCCATTAACATACAATTGTCTGGAACTTTCGGCAATAGTGGATTTTCAGCACTTCGACCTTCAATTATATTAAAATCTCCCTTGTTATTTAAAATCAAAGATGCAAATTTAGGAAGATAATATTCAAAATCTGCTTGAATGAAAGAGCCTGGTTTTGGAGTATCTACAGTCGTACCGCCGGTTCCTCCAAATGTCCTACTATAAAAATTAAAGGATTGTCCTGTTATTTCATCAACCGTTGACAGCGTTGCAGATGCGCCTGTAACATCATCCACTCTTGGACGAAAATCATAACAATCATATAACGGAAAATTACCTGATGGTTCTGCTTCATCTACATCAATCTTTGAAGCAGTATATATTGGAATATCATCATATTCCATTTGTTTTGCAATATCACTATAAGAGTCAACCGTAAACATATCTCCAGCACCATGCTCAAGATAATCATAAACCACAAGAAGTCTTCCTATAGGTGCTGCTTGATTCCTCTTTCTTACAATTCTTGCAATATCGTAATAGTTATCACGCTGACCTGTATCAAGTAAATATTTTGAGGTAATTGTAATATCACCATCAGTTGTTGCTGTAACTGTCGCTGTTGCTTCAGAACTTGTCCCTGTAATTGTCTCAGTAGTAAAAGAAAAACTATTTGTTGAAACAAAACTCATAGGACTAGATGTGCTAATAATTCTACCAGTAGCACCACTTGTACCGCCTGTAATCTTTTCGCCTCTAGTAAATGTCCCTGTTATTGTAGTCAAAGTCAAAGTAGGTGCAACCGCATCGGTAGAAGTATCTTGTGAATCAAAAACACCAACTAACTTAAATGCATCAGCCCGACCTAAAGAAATGTCTCTATCCATTGGTCGAGTACCATATGCATCAGTTGTGCCGATAGTGACCTTCATCTGTTTCATAAGTTTAGTTGTTTTATTTTTCTGTGTTACACTTGTTTTGAGAATAGTTGCAGTAAGTTTAACTTTTGCAGCACTACCTAAAACAGTTGAATCAGTAATCGTAAGAGAGGCTGTTCCTGTCCCACTTTCTGTATCAGCAATACTAACAAGTTGGCCAGCGACTCCAGTACCACCACCAGCAGTAAGAATTGACATTACATAATCTTTTTCAGTATGTGTCACAAAAGTTTCGTTTGTACTCGCATTAAATGTAACAATACCAGAAGCATTAGTTGTACCAATAAACTGTCTACGAACAGTATATTGTGTATCAGTTGCCCCAGAATTATTAGTGGTTAAAAGAGTTTTAACAACTGATTTTGGAAGTTTTTCTAACGCATTATTTTTCTCAGGATCAACAAGTCTTGGAATTAATGAATTTTCCATAATAATTCCACCAGAAGGATCATCGTCACCTACATCCTGAGTAAAAGTATTATTTGCATTAGCACCACCAGCATCTGTTCCGTCTAATGTCAGATTATTAATAATATTTGCTCTTCGCTGCGGGGTTTCTTGAATTAAATCTGCCGTGAAATTTTGTGCAGCAGCGGAGGCATCTACCATAACCATAGAACGAACTTGTTCAAAAGTCCTTGTATCATCAGCATTAGAACCACCAACAGAAGCCAATGTCAAATCAGTATTGCTCGAATCTTCTACAATTGAACTAGTTTCAGCAGAATCAGAAGCTTCAAATTTTTCTCCGTTAGAAAATCTACCAGAAGTTTTAATTACAGTTATTTTTGTTCCAGATGTAGTAGCAATATTATTTACAACATAACCTGTAGCACCAGAATCAACACCAGTTATTTTTATACCACCAGTTGCAAAATTAGCAATCAAAGTTGGACTTGGCGTACCACTAAGAGTAAGAGTAGTAAACATTTTGATATCAAAAAGATAAATCTTATATCTTGCATCATCAGTACCTATAGTACCAGAGTCATAATCTATAGCTCTGGCCCTACATTGGCCAATGGGTTCGGGTGAAAGTCCACCAGAAATAGGAACCGCACCATCAGTAGTTATAAAATGATCATACAAACTTATAGTTTTGTATGCGGTTGTCTCACCAGATATTGCAGTTATATCTGGTGTACCGTAAACATTATTAATAACTGTGTAATTTCCTAATTCAAATGTTGTAATACCAGCATTAACATTTTCTACATCTCTTGATTTATTAATGTCTTTAAATGTTGGGGCTATTTTTTCAATCTCATAACCCTTAACTAAAGCTTTACCAGTTGATATCTGACATGCTAACAATGCATTACTAGAAATATTTCCATCATCTGTCGTTGCACCAGAAGTATATACACCAACATTTTTATTTAATGTTGTACTTTCCTTCATTACAATTTGAAATGGTCGAACAGTATAATCTCCAGACTCGTCATAAGTCCTTCTAGCAAGAGTTTCTTCTAAAATACTATATTCAGAATTACGAGTTATAGATTGTATAACGCTGTTATTAAATGCAGTTAATTCAATAAAATTACTATCTGCTGTAGCACCATAATCTAATTTTTTTAATGCCAAAGAAATCTGTAAACGATGAGCACCCTTAGCAGCATAATTTGTTGAACCTGTAGCATTATCCAAAAGACTTGATTGATCTTCTGGTGTAACCAAAGTTTCAGTAACCGCAAACCCACAACGAAAACTTTGACTTGGATCATATTTGCTAATAACTATTCTTTCTTCTGAACATTCTACAAAATGACCACGAATAAAATAAACACCAGCTTGAACATCAACAGCAACACCGGCCCCAGCTGCGGGTCCAGTAGAACTCCTATATTGTGCCAAAGTTACGGTACTATCTGTAACACTAAATGAAGAAGTATATGTTGTTGCAGAAGCAATACTAGTATCGTATGATGTAGTATGTGTTATACCAGCATTTGCAGATATATTTTCTCCATCTAGGAAAGCCTTTTCTTCTCCATCAGTACCAGTTTTAATATATTTTAAAAATAAAGTTGGTTGATCTGTGGTTGACGCAACATCATATCCAACTACTTCAGCAGTAACACCACTTGTAGCACCTGTAATAATAACAGGAGTTGTAGCACTATAATACTGTGATGGATCAACTGTTTCAGTAGCAAATGTTGAAGCAAGTTTCAGAGAATGATAATTGGAGAAAACACTGACCGCGCCAGGTATAACTATACTACCTTCTTTGAACATATGTTCACCAAATCTTGCAATTTGGTTTTGAAGTGCAGATTGTAACTGTGTAAGCTCTCTCGCCTGAATTGCAAACCCAGGCCGAAAAAGAGATTTTACATAATTCTTAGATGAATCAAAGTCATCATAATATGGTGCTACATTAAGGTCTGTTTTTTGAACCATATTTTAAAACTCCACGATAATTTTTATATCTTCTGTCTGATCTGTTGCCCGACTGATAGGTTTTCTATTTTCCTGATAAACTATATTACCGCTATCAGGTTGTAGTTCTGGATTTGCATACCCATTCGAAAATGTGATAGTATTGGAATTTGCAAGAGTTACAGCGGTATCGGCCGTTGCATCAGGTGTTCCAGCTGCAGATGAACTTGCTCCTGTTACTGCATTAACACCAGAGAAGGCAACATAAGCACCAGTTGTACTATTGGTTCCGTAATCACCATATCTTTCCTGATGATAATAAAGAATTGAAAGTGTACTGTCCCACTCTATTACTTTACCTATCGCACCAGTAGATGCTTGAGATATTTTTTCATCAGCAGTAAATGTTCCAGATACAGAAGTTAGCTTTAATGCATAAGTCTGACGATACGTTGTTGACGATGCAACTGTTGAAGTACCATAAGTTGTTGGATCAGTAATAATAGCAATGTTTCTAAAGTCGTTTCCAGCAAGAACATCATCAGCCTCTGCACCAGTAAGTGTAGCTCTCAGCATAACATAATGTCCACCCAACTCATTAACTGCATCGTTTCCATGGCCCTCTTTAGGACTAATTACAACAGCTACTGCGCCGCCGGTTCCACTTCCCATAGAAGAAGCGCTTGAAAGGTCTGAATCTGAGAAGGTATAACTTGAACCAAGATTAACAGTTCCGTATGTGTATGCAGCACCAGCAGAATTAATTGTAGTATCCGTACCAGCAGTCAAACCAAAAGAAACAATTGCCCCACCACTTACAGTAATTCTTACAACTGCACCAGATGATGTACCTTGACTAGTTCCATCTCCGTATACTGCTGCATAATATGTTCCATTTGTATAACTAGAACCAGCAGTAACAACCAGACTTTCAATTGCACCATCCGTTGCAGCTGCACTTACGGTACTGTCTGTCGTAACAGGCATGAAATCTGCCGTAAGAAACTTATTTGAATCAGATGCACTAATTGTATACATGTATTTGAGTGTATACCCACCAAGTTCAAATGTTGAAGTTGATGTGGAAGTAGGCTCTGAACCAGAATATGCTGTTCCAGCATTATTGTCTATGACTTTATAAACCCTGTTATCAGAGGTTCTAAAATAAAATGTAGAATCATATATATTTGACGCACCTGATGTCGTAGTATTAGAAGAACTTACATTATGTTCATACATATCATATGTCGTACTGTTTGCCCAATCTCTACGGGGAATCGCATAATTAATTTCAGTAGAAGCAATCTTTTTTGATGCAATCGTTTGATCCCATGTATAGAATTCCGTAGCAACGTCATCAGCTGGAGTAGGTGGTGAATCATCTGAACCACCAGAAGTTCCTGATGTAAAAGGAACAGATTTTCCAATCATTAGATAATAGACATTTGCTGACGCTTCGCTAAATGACTCGTAGAATTGAGTCGCATTGTGTTTTCTAAATTTCTCTGTTATGATTGCTGCCATTATTCGATTCCTCTAATATGTATTAGTATTTATACACCTCAACTGACTATGCGCTATGATTGCTTCGTCTCGTTCTATTTATTCCTTGTAAGTTAAGTCTGGACATAATCAGAGTTCAGTGACCAAGTTCCATCATAGAAATATTTATTTCCGTTCCAATCAGCTGGCACATCTTCAACACCAGTATGAATAACAACATCCGCAAATGTTAAGTCACCAATATTGAAATCTTTCTTTCCACGAACTTCAATCATACCGTTGCCAGAAATAGTGAGCACACCGTTGGTCGTTTTCGCTTTGAGAACGTCTGTTAGAACTGTTGATGTCATGATCCAGGCGCCACTGGCCAAGTTATGTTAGTGGGATCATCAATGTTGGCAGGGAGATCGCGCAAGGCTTGTCTGTAGACCGTCATATCAGATGACATAGTAACATCGCTTAAAGCATAAAAATCAGTGCCGCCTAGTAGTTCATTACGCAACTGACGCATATTCTGCCACGATTCCACATCACGAAGTGTTAGTTCATCAGTTGTCATGCTTCTAACTCGATGAACTATTTGTACGTCATCTTCATTTATAATAACTTGATCAGAATCAAGTACTTCATCAGAATCAGGAGTAACATTTGTTTCTGTTAATGGAAGCCATCCAAGAGATTTTAAATAAGCATTATCGTCCTTTGATAAATTAAGACCACTGATATTTCTCCAAGATGTAGGTAACTCTCCTTGGAAATCTATACTTCCATTTTCTACATGTGCATACATTATTTATTTTCCTTTTATGCTGCTATTTTTATTTCATGAAAATTTTGTAATTTTTCTTTAATGTTCTTAAAGGGTGCTTCCCAGTTCTCAAATTTTTCCTGCCGAAATAAAGTGACGCTATCATAGTATGATGTTTTCTTTCCCGGCAATGCCCACAAATAGTATGGCAAGATAGGAATAACTATCCAAGTCTCTACTCCCATAGCTGCCGCTAAATGTGCTACGCTTGTACACGATGAAATAACCAATTCACATTCGCTAATAGACTTTCTTGTATCTTCCCATGTATCCAGTTTAGCAGTCGGCATCCAATGTGGACGCAAATCAGCCCCATCATCTTTTTGTAGAGAGATACAATTAAAGTCACGCACTACATCAAACATTAAATTCGCCGGAAATAATCTATGTTGTTCATGGGCAAATTTAGGATTACCAGACCACCGAATGCCAATTCGACCCTTTACAGGATTTGCAACACGATCAATATACGGCTCACCATTAAGCATTTCATATGTATAACCTAATGGACGAATAGCAGACATGCTGGGAACCCAATAATCATGGTATGCTCCAAGAACCGCGTTATGTTCAATTACTGGAAATTTCTCAGCAAACATGGATGCCAACTCAGGACTACAAGAAACTATAACTTTATTATTTTTAGCGGCAATATATTCAGCAAACCGATACCCATGTATCTGATCCCCAAGGCCTCCTTCTAAATTCAACAAGACGGAACTATCTGGCTGGCCATCCCATATGGGCCGGGCAGAACCAATGTTACCGTTACCAAATACATTTATGTTTCGACCTTCATCCAAACTCTCGTGACCCTTTTGAAGATCACCACTGTATAATGAAAACCAACCAGAGTTAAAACGCACCCTTGAACAATCGGGACGTTCCAATAAAAGCTTATCATTCATAGCCTTTGCTTGTTTTATCTCGCCCCTCAATCCAGCTTCTAATTGGTAGTCCAACGCATCTTTTTCTTTAGAAGGGTCTAGCGACATTTGGCGCTGTTTATTCCAGAACCCACCGCCGCTGAAAAAATTAAATAATTCTTCCCCCAAAACTTCTTTAGCTGATAAGGCACCACTAAAACTAACAATCGGTCGCAAATCATGTAAACCCTTATCCTCCCATTCATTATTATTTTCTTGGGTATTCTGTATGTTATTAAAATCAAAATCATTGAATCTGGGCGCACCTATAAAATCTGCAATACGATGTAATTGATCTAACGTATCAGTTATCAAATCATCATATTCTATAAGTAACATTGAATCTGGATACGCCTCATATCCCTTGCTCATTATCTCATGGATTATCATAACTTGCCGAATTATTGGATCGTTATAACAAAAAGTCTTCACATTTTTAGGTTTAAGCAAGCGCACATAAGAAGCTACACACTCCACTATAGGCCTAACTGTGGTAACTATCTTTATATCACCTTGAAGTTCCATCATCAATTCTATAAGTTCAGAATCAGGCCAATATCGCCCTTTATCAAAAATAAATTCCTCCGGCCGGTCACGATAATGAGCAATAACCGTACCGTGCAAAATATCCTTAACTTTTCTAATCTCTCTATCATTAGAATAGTCATTAGAATAGTTCTGTCCAAATGTCCTTGCTGACGATGAGATAACTTCTCCCAAAGAAGAAGTCGGACTTACAAAGGTATCAGTACGCTGATTTAATAGAGAAGATAACAGTGTTGAGCCGGAACGTGGTATTGACGCAAGAATGTGAAGAGGTCGAGTCATCCTGTTCTCACTGCCATCGTGAAGTCGGTGCCCGCATCAATTTTGGACCAATCAGTTTTATCGCCAACCTGTTGTGGTGTGTTATATCCTGTGGTGTTGCCGAGTCCCAACTGGCCAGATCCAGAATCGCCCCACATATATAATGTTCCACTTGTAGTAACTACACCCCCATGATTGCTTCCAACACCGCCAGCCCGGAAATCCGCAGATACCGTCAAACTTCCACTGACTAAAACGGGAGAAGAATACGACGTACTGTTGCCAACCCCTAGTCGGTTGCCGCCCTGGCCCCATGAGTAAAGGGTTCCGTCAGTTCTTCTAGCAAAAGTCCACCAATATCCAAAGCAAACCCAAGTCCATTGAGCGCTACCGATTTGTGAGTAAGTGTTTATATAATGGGCGCCCCCCGAGCCGGAGGTGCCTTGCCCCATTCCAAAGAGTTCATATCCGGCAGAATATATGGTATTATCAGTTTTGACTTGATAGTTGTTATACTGATTGACACCATTTGACCCTCTCACGCCATTCGCATACCCCGTACCAATTTGGACTGGAGATAAAAAAGCGCCGGTCGTCCCGCCGCCGTGTGCGCCGACATGTCCAAACCCCCATGAATAAAGGGTGGTGCCTTTAAAACCTGAGATAACTCGGCCAGCAGTCATTACAGTAGTCCAATCTGTATCACTACCAATCTGAATTGGACTTGAATAATCCGTAGATGCACCGTTGTCCGTGAATCCATTATATCCATGTCCACACGCCCATACCGTACCATCTGTTTTTCTGGCGACCCAAGCTTTGGTGCCAAATGACACAGAGGCCCAATTAGTAAGACTACCAACTTGTGTGTATGTAGACAAATTAGTAGTATTACCATGACCTAATTGTCCTTTGTCATTCAGACCGCTGGTCCATAACGTACCATCAGCCTTAATAAACGCGGAAGAGTCCGATCCACCAGAAAAATCCGTTGGTACACTGGCGTATACTTGTATGGGACTAGTTCTATTGGTAGTAGTACCGTCCCCTAGTTGACCAAGGCCGTTATGCCCCCAGACGAAAAGGCCAGCATCGCTTTCGGTCCCAGCAGCTCCCATCATTCCTCTTTTAATACTAGGCATTATGCACTCGCCGCACTGCTGACCATACCATGCCAGATTGTGCCACCATCTGTGGTTATAAAAACCAAAATGTCTAAGCCACTAGTAGTTAAAGTTGGCGCAGTTCCCCCAGCCCAATCTACAGTGCCGGGCCAATTCACGGTTTGTGATCCTCCATTTGTCAGGAAAAGAGTAAATCCGCATAATTCATCACTTGCTGTTGGGTTGGAAAACGTAAAAGTATTAGTAGATGTATCGACTGTAGCTACAACATTATTGCCTAAAGTTAAATCAATATCTTGAGTACCACCTCCTGTACCACCGATAGCGTTAGTAACTTCACCATAATCTATAAGATTAACTCGACCTAGTTGATTATCAGCACCAGCAACAGCACCCCCTAACGTCAAAGCACCAGCAAGGACAACACCTGTTGCGCCAGTAGGAATCGTAATAACATCAGCATCAGCATCATTTTTGATAGTTACATCATTGGTTGATCCCTGACCTGTTAGAATCAAACCCTCGGCAGAAGTATAACCCATTGCGGCATTGTCACCAGCAGCAGTATCACCAGCTGCGTTAACAGTAGCGTCAGTAAAAATATCTTTAACTGCGCCAATGCCACCATCTGTTTGTAATGAACCAGTTGTGCCGCTGGTACTATCTGTTGCATCATCTGTGCGAATAACACCTTTAAATGTAACACCAGTAGTACCTGTGGGAATGCCAAAAACTTCACCATCGGCATCGTTTTTAATTGTTACATCATTCGTAGAGCCTTGACCTGTTAAAATTAAACCTTCAGCAGCTGTGTAACCTATGGCAGCATTGTCACTAGCGGCAGTGTCACCAGCAGGTTCCACTGTACCTGTAGCAGTAACATTCCCAGTTACAGCCATTGCGGAAGCTTCAACAAAAGTTTTTATACGAGCTGCGGTAGTTTTCCTATTCGTTCCACCAGCACCATCATCTACTACAAACAAATCAGCAGCAACTACAGCAGCACCTATATCTGTGCCACCATCAATATCTAAAGCTGTGATAGCCAGATTCGTTGGAGCTGCATATGTTTTAATTCTTGAGGCAGCAGTTTTTCTATTAGTACCACCAGCACCATCATCTACTACAAACAAATCAGCATCAACAATTGCAGCACCAATATCAATTCCACCGTCAATATCTAATTCAGCAATAGCGACAGTTCCATCTGCTAAAGCTGTAGTTCCTGTAACATTTAATGCTCCAGCAACCGTTAATGTCACACCACTTGGGACAGTAAAAGTATCACCAGAATCCCCAATGATCGTCTCATTTCCGATACCGGCCGGTGAGATTTTATCTACTTTTAGTTCACTCATGGTTTAATATCTCCTATTTACTATTTATTACCAACGATTAGTCCAAGCGGTTTTTGTATCATACAGGCTCCGTGGGCCAAATTATGTCATCCCCGTCTTCAGCGTTTCCGGCTGCATTTAAACAGTCTGGATAGCCCGCCGGAATATCGCGCAGCGCTTGGCGGTAAACGGCCCACTCCGTTTTCTTTTCTTCGCTTAATTGAGCGTCTGGATATTGCGTCCAATCAGAACTGACCAATTTACGATTTCGCAGAATACGAACTTGGTCATTAGTGTATACGAGGGGCGCTGGAGCGCTAAAGTTTGACCCATCCCAATCAAAGTTGGGCGCGGCCGCGTTGCTTGGGTCTTGCACCATTGTTGCAACCAATTCTGCTGTAAACATCGTATTAATGTCTTTATCTCCAGCATCAATAACTTCCATTACCTTGTTATCTTCTATTCTAGCGTAGCGCATTACTTGTACTCCTCTACAACGACAACCCCATAGCCACCGCCATACGGCGAAGCGGCGATGTAGCCACCCTCGCCAACCCCAGCAACTCTATGTGTCGCCGCATTGGTGTTAGTGGCGCTACCATGTTCATGCTTGCCTTGTATACCGCCGCCCCAATATGTTGAACCTCCCGTGCCGCCTTGTGCGCCACCATTGGTGCCTTCATCGCCTGATCCTCCACCTTGGCCAGGGAGGTTGATATCCCCCTGCGACCCAACACCCCCAACGCCAGGATATGCTTGGTTGACATGACCGTGGGGCCCGCCGCCGGTTCCGCCTGTCGCAGAACAATGACTACCGAAACTACTGCTTCCGCCAGCACTAGCTTGCTGGCTACTCACTTGGGTTCCGCCGTTTCCAATCGTAACCGTTTCAGAAGAGATAGAAGTGACATCTACTTTTAT
>Ga0209402_10000923_pt1 | contig 33709 bp, 30 predicted proteins | sample ArcticOcean_MG_C_3_FD_187437 | JGI IMG/M metagenome (GOLD analysis project Ga0209402, IMG submission 187437) | Marine microbial communities from western Arctic Ocean - ArcticOcean_MG_CB8_126 (SPAdes) (version 2) | ecosystem: Environmental > Aquatic > Marine > Oceanic | place: Arctic Ocean... | reverse complement strand
CAAAAGGGTACCTTTGCTGGGCTAAGGCCATATCGTCTTTCTGATCTGGAACTGGATCAGAAACTCCCATCTCTGCCTGGTCAATAGCCTGTGATTCCTCAACAACGTTGGTATCGACAGCTTTCTCTGAGCTGACTGATCCCTGATCTTCGACAACGTCAGTGTTTGCAGACTGAGCTTCGGTCTCTGTTCCTGAAATATCAGGCGTATCGCTGGTGGGATCTTGCTGAGCATTATTTGACTCAGAAACTTCCGTCTGAGATTCAACCTGTGTGTCACTGACCGCAGATGACCCAGAACATGCCATTACAAAAAGAATGCTAATGAAAGTTAAAGTATAGAAAAAATGTCTTAAAATAATTAAATCCTTACATCAGACGAGTTATATAAGATACAAATTGTAACTAAAAATGCGCCTGGTTATAAGGGGCCTTATTTCCAATGCTATCGAAGACAACACATCCATAGTATAAAACCACAGCGGTAAGACTATCTAATTGATCTGCATAGCCAATAGTAATAACTGGCTCCGCAGGTAGGATTCGAACCTACGACCGGTCGATTAACAGTCGACTGCTCTACCACTGAGCTACTGCGGAATAAATGCAAATTAATAATGATTTAGGTTCATTATGATGAACGAAAATTATACCATCAGATATTAGTCTACCCAAGGCAAAGCTTGAATACCATAGTAGCAAGAATATGCGACTATTAATCCTTTAAGAATCTTTCCGACAAATACTATCAAGAAAAACTTTTTTACAGGGTATTTTGTTGCACCAGCGGCGATGCCGACTATATCAAATAAAGGATTTGGAATGATTGATACGATGAATATTACCAATGCTCCTCTTTTCTCCATCCAATACTTAACCCGTTGATATACTCTGCTTTTATCTAAAAGACCTTTACCTCCAAATCCAACAGCGTATCCAGTAACTTCTCCAATTGTTTCGCCGATAGCCGCCAATAATCCCAACGTAAACGGGTTTAGTATCGCACTAACTGTACATAGCGAAATTAGCCCTGGAACTGGAAGGATCATAGAAGCGCTGCCAAGCAAGCTAAGGAAAAATACGCCTGGGTAGCCAAATGTACTCAAACCAATCGCGACATCTTTTAAAAAATACGCGCCAATAACCATGCCAACGCCAAGCAATAAAAACGCAACTTGGACATATCGGTTACTTGTGAAAGTACTACTTAAGTAAACCCGACTTAAAAATTTGCTTGCGCCGTCCCAAGATAAAGTTTTCATTAAATAACTATGGCCTTAAAACTTGATCAGTGGTCATTCTATTTCAATAAGCAACAGAAACACATAACTATTAATTTTTAAAAGGTAATTTTCTTTAAATTAGAATAGTTATTGAACCTTCGCAGTAGTCTTTGACTTCCGGAACTTAAGCTTGCCATCGCTCACATTTACGGTAACTGAATCGCCTTCACTTAATTCGCCTGACAAAATCTGTTTAGACAGCTCATTTTCTAAATTCTTCTGTATGGCGCGCCTCAAAGGTCTCGCTCCATATACCGAATCAAACCCATGGTTTACAAACCATTCTCGAGAAGTCTTAGTCAATTTAATACTTATCCCATGCTCGTCTAACCTGTTAGAAACGTCGGCTACCATTAGATCAACAATCTGTCCGATCTCATCTGTAGTTAATGCATCAAAAACAATCACATCATCGATTCTGTTAAGAAATTCAGGTCTAAACTTTCCTTTTAGGGCTTCATTTATAGCATTAAGTCTTCGTTCGGGTTCACGCTTTGATTCATTTTGTGCAACGAACCCAACTGACTCTTTACCTGCCTCGGCAGTACCAAGATTACTCGTTAGAATTACAAGGGTGTTCCTGAAATCCACGCTACGCCCATGGCTGTCAGTTAAACGGCCATCTTCCAATATCTGTAAAAGTATATTAAATACGTCTGGATGAGCTTTTTCAATTTCGTCAAAAAGCACAACCCTAAAGGGGCGTTTTCTAATTGCCTCAGTTAGTTGTCCTCCTTCATCGAAGCCAACATACCCAGGTGGGGCTCCAATCAATCTAGATACTGAATGTTTTTCCATGTACTCAGACATGTCTAAACGAACTAGATTCTGTTCATCATCAAAAAGGTACTGTGTCAAAGCTCTGGCTAACTCCGTTTTTCCAACGCCGGTTGGGCCAAGAAAAATAAAACTACCAATTGGTCTATCAGGATCACTCAATCCGGACCTTGCTCTCCTGATAGCATCCGATACTGCAGACACCGCTTTATCTTGACCAATTACGCGATTATGCAAACGGTCTTCCATATGCAGTAATCTTTCGCTTTCGGCTTCCAAAAGCCGATGTACCGGTATGCCCGTCCAGCTAGAGATCAAACTTCCGATTTGGTCAGCAGTCACTACCATATCGCCATCAATTGTAGGCATTGATTTACTTTTTTTACTTTTATACTCATCTTCTAGTCGAAGTCGTTCAGCCCTGAGTTCGGCTGCCGTTTGGTATTCTCCTCTTTGTGCAGATGCCTGCTCCTCGTGTTCCAATCTACGAAGCTGATTTTCAGTTTCTTTTAAACTTGGAGCCAGTGCCTGAGATTCAATTCTAAGCTTGCTCGCGGCTTCATCGATTAAATCTACGGCTTTGTCAGGTAAGTTACGTTCAGTGATATACCTCTGACTTAACTTAACCGCAGCATTAACTGCTTCATCGCTAACAGAAACCTTATGGTGTGCTTCATACTTTGGCCTTAACGCATACAACATTTCAACAGCAGTTTCTCTATCAGGCTCTTCTACCAATATCGCTTGGAATCGTCGTTCCAGTGCTGCATCTTTTTCAATATATTTACGGTATTCCGTCTCGGTAGTAGCGCCCATGCACTGAAGTTCACCTCGTGCTAAAGCAGGTTTCATCATGTTACTAGCATCAATCGCTCCATCTGCTGCTCCCGCCCCTACAACGGTATGGATCTCATCAATAAATAAAATGATTTCCCCGCGTGCTTCACGAATTTCATCAAGTACTGCCTTTAGCCTATCCTCAAATTCGCCTCTGAATTTACTTCCTGCAACCATCGATCCCATTTCGAGGGCAAGTACACGCCTGTCTTTTAACTCTTCTGGTACATCTCCAGTAACGATTCTTTGGGCTAATCCTTCAGCAACAGCTGTCTTACCAACTCCTGCGGCTCCTATAAGCACCGGATTGTTTTTCGTTCGACGTATTAATGTTTGCATAGCCCGAGTTATTTCTTCATCACGGCCTATAACGGGATCAAGTTTTCCCCGACGAGCTAAGTCCGTTAAATCAACACTAAATTTCTCTAGAGACCTATATCTCGATTCAGCTCTCTGATCCGTAACTCTGTGGCTTCCTCTAATAGATTGCAAAGATTGATAAACTTTTTCGAGAGTGATGTTTGCCTGGCTAAAAAGGTTATCTAAAGCTTGGTTATTGTTTTCTTCAGTCTTAACCACTGAAAGTAATAAATGTTCAACACTTATGTATTCATCATTTAATCTTTCTGCTTCTTTCTTAGCGATTTCCATAACTGTTGCAATACGAGGCGTCATATAAACCTGAGCTACCGGCCTATTTACCACTGGAACAGATTCCAGTATTTGCTTTATCGATGATTTAAATGACTCTATTGAAACACCTAGTCCATCAAATAAATCATATGCCACGCCGCCCTTTTCATCCAACATTGCTAACAAAAGATGTTCTGTATCCCACTGAGCATGCATATACCCTGCAAGTATCTCCTGTGATTTCTGTATTACTGCTAATGCTTTCTCTGTAAATTGTTCTGGTCGCAATACCATTTTTTCTAGCCTCGTTAATACTTCAGTTCAAAACTGTCAATTAAATACGTGTTATATTTGTAATAAATGCGAAGTCGTTGCGAGTCGATTATAGCTTCATGCTGCGAATTAGTCAATAAAGTTTAGTCGTAGCATATCAAGTAAGTTTATAAATTAATTAAGTTGCAAAGGTGTAAATTATTTAAATGCCAAAAGAGTAAATTCTTTCAGTTAAAGATCTACATATCCATTTTGAGAGGCCTGGAGGCACACTAAAAGCACTTCAAAACATTTCTCTATCTCTATCGAAGAGAGAAGTACTAGGAATTATTGGTGAAAGTGGATCTGGGAAAACTACTATCGGTTTATCAATCATGCAGCTTCTTGGTATGGACGGCCACATTGATAAAGGATCTATTTATCTAGCAAAACAAAATCTGTTAAGTCTTTCAGGAGCTGAAATACGATCTATCAGAGGAAAGGATATTTCCATGACATTTGAAAATTCCTCCTCAATGCTTAATCCTTCTGATTCTATTGGAGATCAGATAAGAGAGGTTGTTCGAATTCACACTAACCTAACTTACAAAGAATCTAACGAATTGACTTTAAAAAGTTTAAATGAAATAGGAATACAAAACGCCCTTAAAGTTATGGATATGCAACCCCGAGAGCTTAGTGCAGGGGCATGTCAAAAAGTGATGCTAGCAATGTCGACAATATTGCAGCCGAAAGTACTTATAGCAGATGAAATAACGCGCAACATAGATATTATTGCACAGGCCCAAATATCAGATCATTTTAGAAACAAAATTTCCAAAACGGATATCTCAACCCTTTTACTGACAAATGACCCAGGGATTCTAGCTCAACTGGCCGACACCGTAATGGTTATCTATAAGGGCCGCAAACTTGAACAGGCTCCGGTCAAAGAAATATTTAAACGCCCAATGCACCCATATACATTTCACCTTTTACGTCCCCTGGAAAATAGAAAACTTAAAACCATGCGATCAGAATCAATCGCTGAGCCTACCGATACAGACATGTGTCCGTTAGTTGAAAAATGTCAAAGGGCAATTTCAAAATGCAGAACCTCTGAGATGCCCCTAGATAATGAAATGGGCAAGGGCCATCAAGTAGCTTGTTATAACCCTATATCGGTATCAATAGACTAATTATTAAGCAATACCAGCTCAGCCAATAACATTTCTAAAGCTAACATGTCTTTGAGTTTACCCAACTTTATTTTCTCATCCGTCTTCACCAACAAGCTATGAACAGACCTCAGCTTAGATAAACTGTGACGTTTAGCTTCCTCTAATAGCTTATCCATTGCGTAACCACGAAGATTTAATTGTCTCGATAAATCATTACGGTTCACATCTTCGCCATGAAACATCTTGGCTGTAATTAGAAGTCGCACCTGTCGATGAATCATGGCAAGAATATACCCTGGAGACTCTGAGCCGTTTAATATTGTTTTTACAGATTCCATTGCATTTAGATTTCCATTCAGGGCCATATCGACAGCTTTAAATATACTATCTTGGTGATTATCCGTAGTTAAGAGATCGATATCATTTCTATTTATCTCCCTATCTGCTGCATATAGGACAAGTTTTTCGATCTCGGAATCTAACGCCCACGTATCGGAACCTATAACATATACCAGTCTAGCGACCGCACTGTTATCTATATCACCGCCTTTATCTTTTACCCTCTCTTGAATCCATCTGTTAATCGCTGCTCCGCGTGGCATCGGGAATTCTCTGACTGAAATCATCTCAGCAATTTGATTAAACAGGTCATTGTTTTTATATGCATTTTGAGTTTCTCTAAACAATAAATCATTGGTTGGAGGCATGGTTTCCACTATTTGCCGTAAATTGCCCCAATCTTTACCGGCATTACGCTTACTCTTAGTTTTAGAAAAAAAATCGGTGACTATAATTAATCGTCTTTCGGATAAAAATGGAACAGATGACACTGAAGAAGTTAATTTTTCTGGAGTAATCGATTGTTTATCTAGCCTAATAACATTATGGTCTCGTAAATCATTAGTTCCAACATTTCGTATAAGATCTTGCATCGCTTCCAAGATCGATAATTCGTCATCACCGTAAAATAGATATATCAACTATGTACTTTCATTTAAATTAAGGATTATGTGCACTGAATGCCTTACTTGTATAATGTTCCATATTAGACTAAAAGAACACTTGGTAAAACCATAATTGTTTTCAATATTACGCTTACTTCCATATACAAAGTTACCTAGACTTACAATTCGCCTTCTCTTAGACCGGCGGGTTTCATTACGTTCAAAAATAATAATACCTATTGCATTAATATATTTTCTTTCACCGATTGACCTGATACCAGATATTATTTTACCTTTTGGTAGAATTGACGATATCATCTGCCTTGTTTTGGCGCCAATCTTTTTTATATGCACATGCCCAATTGAGGTTATTAAAGAACACATAGGTGGAAACAAAGATAAAGAGCCAAAAGACTCTGTGCTTGAGGCACAGTACAGGCACGTAGATAATACTCCAGAAGAAAACGAGAAATAACATATGCAAGTTGGAATTGTAGGACTACCCCAAAGTGGTAAAACCACTTTGTTTAAGGCGGCAACCAGAGGAAAAGTGCAGAGCGGCGGCAAGCACGATTTGTCTCGTGGCATCGCAAAGATAGATGACTCTAGATTACATCTTTTAAGTCAATTACATGACTCTAAAAAGACTACACATGCAGAAGTGCTCTATCTTGATAGCCCGCCATTAAAGGAGGGTTTCGGAAAGCATGTCGGAATTGAAGGCGATCTACTAGCTCACCTCCAAGGATGCGACGAGCTAGTTATTGTAACAAGAGAGTTTAATAACGAATCTGTTGCTCATATTCATGACACATTAGACCCATCAAGAGATGTGGTGGAATTTTTAATGGACCTATCATTCGTTGACCAAGGGATTTTGGAAAAGCGACTGTCTAAACTAGCCGACAGCTTGAAAAGCACCAAGACTAAAGATAAAGAACCGGTAATCAAAGAACAAGAGCTACTTTGGAGAGTATCCGAATCTCTAAATGAAGGCAATTTAGCACATCAAGCAATTAAAACCGAGCAAGATGCAAAATTAATCAAAGGGTTTGGATTACTAACTACTAAACCTTTAATAGTGGCTGCAAATATAGGTGAGGCTTCAATACCCGTATCTATTGATATTGAAAATAAAATTACTCAAGCAATAGGAAACAACACAAAGGTAATTGCAATATGCGCTAAATTAGAGCAGGAGTTATCGGAAATGAGCCCCGAGGATGAATTAGAGTTTAGAGGCGAATTAAATATTAAAGAATCAGGAATTAATCGTCTTGTTAGTGCTTCATATGAGTCTCTGGGGCTAATAACTTTCTTCACAACGGGCCCCGACGAATCAAGAGCTTGGTCAATTAGAAACGGAACTGAAGCACAAATAGCAGCGGGGCAGATTCATAGTGATATACAACGTGGATTTATAAGAGCAGAAGTCATCTCCTATGAACACCTGATCGAGTCTGGCAATGAAAGTAAGGCTAGAAATAACGGATTACTTAGACAAGAAGGTAAAGTCTATACTATGCGCGACGGGGACGTCGTAAATTTCTTATTCAATGTTTGATTTGAAACTCGAAACCCTAAGAACACTAGCTCTATATATACATATACCTTTTTGTGCTACGAAATGCGTTTATTGCGACTTTAATACGTATGCAGGCATCGAAAAATTAATTGAACCCTACTTAAAAGCGCTACATACAGAAATCCAACTTTGGGGCACAAAGCTAGATAAACCAAAATTATCAACAATATTTTTTGGAGGAGGTACGCCTTCATACTTAAAAGAAGATCAAATTGCAAAGCTAATCGAATCCATATCACAACACTTCCAAACTGAAGATACGATTGAAAAGACTCTTGAGGCAAACCCAGAAGATATATGTATTACAAAATTAGAAGAATATCAAAGGTCTGATATAAATCGATTAAGTATTGGTGTTCAAAGCTTGGATGACAGGCTTCTGAAATTATTAGGCAGAAGACATGATGCGAAGTCAGCTCTGGAGTCTATTAACAAAGTGATCAACTTTGGATTTTCAAATATAAGTATCGATTTAATGTATGGCCTTCCAAATCAATCTTTAAAGGACTGGAACCAAACCTTAGAAATAGTATTGAGCCTTGGGTTACCTCATTTATCAATCTATTGTCTTGGACTAGAAAGTGGCACTCCAATGCAAAAATCAGTGGAATTAGGGGAATTACCGAAACCAGACCCAGATTTAGCTGCTGACATGTATGAATTAACGACAGAAAAATTGGCTAACTTAAACTACCGACATTATGAAATTTCCAACTGGGCCAAAGCTGGATATGAAAGCCGGCACAATATTAACTACTGGGAAAACCAGTCTTTTCTTGGGTTGGGTCCAGGCGCGCATTCATATATATCGGGTATGCGATTTTCAAATATAAAATCCCCAAGAGAATATATTTTACGGTTAAAAAACAACAACAAGAGTATAAGTGCTGCTAAAAGTTTAAAGGATATAAGCCAAGTAATTGATCAAATAGAGAATATTTCTACGACAACTGAAATACTAGACACCTTAATGATGGGGCTTCGTTTAGACACAGGCATCTCAGAAAAGAAATATTTTAGTAGATTTGGCCATTCATTAGATGAAAAATGGCACTCCACAATAACAGCTACTGTCACTGATGGATTGGTTAAATGGAGTGAAGATAGTAACAAGGATTTACATAATAGGTCTTTGCAATTGACTGAAAAGGGCAAAATACTGAGCAATGAAGTTTTAGCAAGGTTCTTTGCGGCAGCCGAAAATTAGATAACCTTAAGGTAACACTTGGATTGATTACTGAAAGCCACACTTCTGCTATTCTTGTGGTCTTATGTATATAATCGGAACTGCCGGGCATGTAGATCACGGCAAATCAAATCTAGTGAAAGCCTTAACTGGAATTGATCCTGATCGCCTGCAGGAAGAAAAAGATCGTGAACTTACAATTGACTTGGGTTACGCTTGGTTTGATCTGCCTGACCACAAAAATGTAAGTGTTATTGACGTTCCGGGCCATGAAAAATTCATTAATAATATGCTGGCCGGAGTTGGGTCAATTGACATGGCTCTACTTGTAATAGCAGCCGACGAATCCGTAATGCCTCAAACCCGAGAACATTTACAGATTCTAGAGCTATTAAAAATAAAGGTTGGAGCGATAGCTATAACCAAAATAGATCTAGTTGAAAAGGGCATGGTTGATTTAGTTAAGGAAGATGTCACAGAAATGATAAGGGATACTTTCTTAGAAAATGCGTTAATGGTCCCTGTCTCAAGTAAAACCGGGGATGGGATGAATGATCTAAAAGTAGTTATTAATAAAAATTTGTCTAATATAAGAGATCCTAGGGACATCGATCAAGCTAGACTGTCAATAGATCGAGCCTTTAGTATGGATGGGTTTGGCACGATAGTCACAGGCAACTTACGCGACGGCAAACTACTTATTGGGCAACAAGTGGAAATAGTTAACTCTGGTAAGCGTTCTCGGATTAGAGGACTACAAACCCACAATACTAAAGCCACAAAAGCAATTCCAGGCACGCGAGTAGCAGTCAACTTATCTGGAATTTCAATCGACGAGGTTGCCAGAGGGGATGTTCTGGCGCCTATTGGTGTCTTGTCTCCAACAAGTGCTTTTGACATTCATTTAAAAGTTCTTAAAAACATACCGAACAATTTAAGGCATAACATGTTTGTAAACGTGCATTTAGGTTCAGCACAACAGATAGGCAAGCTACGACTATTGGACTGCGACACCGCCAAACCAGGAGATGAAGTGTGGGCTCAAATTAAACTTAACCATAAGTTGATAGCAATTAAAAACGATTATTGCATCATCCGTTCAAACCAGGCTACCTTAGGTGGGGGCGTAATAGTAGAACCGCATGCAAAAAGATACAAGATAAAACATGCTGAAACAATCGATGCTTTAAATTTAAAATTGGCAGGTTCTACCGAAGATTTAATAGTTTTATCCACCGACAAAACAAATCCTGTTCAGATTCAATCTATAGTTAAAGAAACTCATCTAAGTGACACAGAGATTCAAAACAGTTTAGTCGGCATGATTAAATCAAAACAAATTATAAGGCTGGTGTTTAATCAAAGCTTTTATTACCAAACTTTCGCTAAATGGAAAGGAAGAGTTGAAGAAATTGAAAATGAATTGTCTAATTACCACACAAACTTCCCTGGAAAAGTTGGGGTTACCAAAAATGAACTCAATAAAAACTTAAATCTTTCTCCAAAAACCACGGATATAGTTTTAAATAATATTAAAGAATCAAAGTTAATTATTATCGAAAATGGATACATAAGACTTTCAAGTCATAAACCTAAATTATCAATGTTAGACGAGATCGAAGCCAACCTATTTTTATCAATGCTGAAAGAGAGAAAGTATTCTCCATTAACTGATTCTGTGCCACACACACACATAACAGAAGATTTGATTTCAAGAGGTGAAATAATCAAAATTAATGAACAAATTTTCTACGACACGAGCACATATGAAGTCATGTTAAGTAAATTTGTGGATTTTCTAAAAAAGCATGAACAAATTAATATTAGCGAAATAAAAGATTTATTTAATGTAAGCCGAAAGTATGCACTGGGTTTCGCTGAGCATTTAGATCAAAAACAAATAAGTAAACGTATGGGAGACATACGCATCTTGAAAACATTAAAAAGAGAACCACAGTGAGTTTAGATTTAACGAACACCTTACAGCAAGTTTCAGATATGGCGCAGAGCATCAGCGCTCGAGAGAATGAACGCTTAAAGCGAATTGAGACTGCAATAATCGCTTCAAAAAAGTTTGACCTTAGGTCATATGAATCGGTTAGAGGACACCTCGCCGAATTAGGGCAATCAACAACTGTAATCAACGACCCTCCTACTAAGTCTTTTATAACACCTAATATCCCTGAAAATCTAATGGTTGCTGCAGTAGATGGTTCACATATAGATGTAAACCGACATTTAGCTGCCGAGTGTTTTTTAATCAATATTGGCACCTGCCTTATTAAGTACGGAGATGATTCATATGCAGAGCTTCAATCCATACCAACTTTGTATGCATCTGATGAAAATATGACAATAAGAGGAGCCGACAATAGATTTCAGAGAATTCAAGGATCTGTACTAGGTATAAAAAGGCATATTGAGGAATTAAAAAGCCTATCAAACTTAATTAAAAAATTACCTAAAGACATCCCATGTTCTTTATTCTTAGACGGCACTTTATTTCCAATAGGAATATCAATCTTTCCTCAATTTGTTAGAGATCAATTCTTTGACGAAATAAATGAAATAATGAATTTATTATTCCAAGAATCTAGTCGTCGGAAAATGTCCGTATCCGCATATATTAGCTACCCTGGTCATAATGACATAGTACAGGCATTAAGATTGTTAATTTGCGATGAAATATCTGGATCAGGCATATGCAAAGGATGTATTGAAGGCGTTAAGGATAGAGATCTTTTTTACGAGCTACTTGAACCAGGGCAAAGGTCTCCAATCTTTGTCAAAAACACCACTCCAGGGCATACCAACATATCTTCAGACATAGCCTTTTTTTACCTTTATGCTGGTAATGAAATAGTAAGAATAGAGATGCCTTACTGGTCAGTAGAGCACAATGATATTATTGATTTGGCTCACGGGTCCTCTTTTGATCAATCTATAAGAGGACCTGGTTATCCCACAGTATTGATAGAGGCACATGAACAAGCAATAGTCACAGCAGTTGATAGAGAGTCTTTTATAGAGTTAGTTGAGTTAGCGTTAAACTCAAATGGTATAACTACACCAACATCTCAGAAAAATATTTCTAAAAGAATCCGTAATATTTAAATGAACTCAAAAAAACAAAATAGAAAAGAAAAACTCTCTAAAGAAATCATCGGAGAGGTAATAAGAGCGTCTAGCACTGAGTTTGAGACTCAATGTTACGACCTATATGGATTTCCTCCTTTGGGTTCACTTGTACTTTCAGATGATGAGAATCCTATTTTTGGAATAGTGTCACATTCTGTAACTGAGAGCTTAGATCCCTCAAGAACCCCTCGACCCAGGGGGCCAGGATTAGCAGATGTTAAATCTATATACCAAGAAAGTCCTCAGTTGAAGAATCTACTGAATAGTCGATTTACATCGATCACGGTAGGGTATATACAAAGCCAAACGGTAGTAAGAAAATTATCACCGGTACCACCCAAAATATTATCGATTACCAGAATATCTACCGAGTCAGAATTAATTGAATTTTCATCAAATTTTGATTTTGTTGCCCGACTACTAAACTCCAGTTTTGCGTCTTCAGACGACGTGCTAGCATCATTTTTGAGTATCGCCGCTAGGCTAAGACCCGAGCCTGATCAATATCTTATAGACACTGGCAAAGAGATAGCTTCATTGCTCCCAGGACAAATGCGAAGAGTTAACTTGATATTAAGGAATGCTTCTATATGAATTCTGACGAGAAGTTTGAACAACTTAAGCAAAACGTTAATGCAGAAGACGGTTGGTCAGGAGTAATAGTCGGAGGTTCATTATCAGACGGCCTAGAAGTACGTTTATCCAGTGAGTCATCTATTGAAGGTGTCAAGGTCGGTAGACTTGTAACTATTGAGGGGAAGACACATAGGTTTTTTGGACAGGTTTCTGATGTAATCTTGGAATCATCAGACAGGAACCTAAGTATTTATTCAGAAGAGATCTCTGAAGGAATAATGGCTAAAGTTGCTACAGGCACAGCTGCTTATGGCAAAATTAAAGTGCAACCTAAACTGTCAATAAAGACAGGTGATACAAGTTCCAGTCCACAGTCAGCCAAGACCGTGCCTCCTCATTTTTCAAAAGTGGCTGTCTCCGCACACTCTGACATTGAACTGATATTTGGGAAAGAAGCTCCTGGGAAATTCTGGATCGGTTCACCTTTAGACATGGAATCAAAACTTTGTTTAGATATCAATGAATTTACAAAAAGAAGTAATGGAGTATTCGGGAAAAGTGGCACAGGAAAAACATTTCTGACGAGACTATTATTAGCCGGCATACTTCAAAGCGGTAAAGCCGTAAATCTAGTATTTGACATGCATAGCGAATATGGATGGCAAGGGTATTCTGAAACTGAAAACCATCAAGTAAAGGGTTTAAAGCAATTATTCCCCTCTAAAGTGGCGATATTCTCATTAGATGAAGAACATTCAAAAAGACGAGGGCTGACACCAGATTATGTCGTCAGAATCGGATATAAAGAAATTGAACCAGAGGACGTTGAAATTCTAAGAGAATCTTTAAGCCTTTCTCCTCAGGCTGCTGATGCTGCTCACTCACTATACCGACATTACGGTAAAAACTGGTTATTGGAATTTCTCAATACTTCTGGAACAGAATCTTTCAACTCCCTAGCAAGTCAAATAAATGTTAATCAAGGCGCTTTATCTACTCTTCATCGAAGGTTAAGCGGATTCAGTCGTTATGAATTCATGGATACCACATCGGTGCACGATTCAGTTAACCAAATTCTAAGATACTTAGATCGAGGTATAAACGTTGTGTTGGAGTTTGGTAAATATGGTAGAGATACAGATGCATATATATTAGTGGCGAACCTTTTGACACGCCGAATATACGAGAGGTATGCTGAACACAAAGAAAGGGCATTGTCTGGAATTGGCGATGAACCAACACCCTTGGTAATAACTATTGAAGAAGCCCATAAATACTTGACACCCGAACTGGCAAACCAAACAATATTTGGAACCATAGCTAGGGAAATGCGTAAGTATAACGTCACCATCCTGATAGTAGATCAAAGACCAAGCCAAATAGATGAAGAGGTTATGAGTCAACTAGGTACAAAATTAGTGTGTTTATTAGACAACAATAAAGATGTTGATTCTGTTTTATCGGGGGTATCCGGGCAAAGAAAACTAAGAAGCGTTTTATCCAGCTTAGACTCACGGCAGCAAGCATTAGTTTTTGGTCATGCCTTGCCTATGCCAGTAGAAATTAGAGTTAGAGACTACGGGACTCCTGAATCATACAAAAGTTTAGGATTTACAGATCCAACAAATAAAAAAGATCTCTCTCAAATAAATCAAGATAAATCTGACCTGTTCGGATAAAAGCATTATAGATCTATGAATTACACATCATGCATATCAAAATGATGTGTAATTTCCTGAATTACGATCTTTTTAATCTCATCACGAATTTCATCTTCATCATTACAGATCGACTCTATAGAACTTTGAAACAGACATATTCTGTCAGGGAGAACGTCCGCATAGTCATTAAATCCAGTTACAGGCACTCCTTCATACAGCCCAATTAAACAATCTTGATCTTCGAAATAACTACCTACAATCTGGTCTTTTGACGGGACATCCTCTACAAGTACATCTACATTTTCCAATCGTTCTTGGAATTGTTTGGGAATGTCAGTCAAGGCATCAGTGACCAACAACTCAAATTCTGATCTTTTCATTTAAATACTCTACCTATAGAACATCATTTGTGATAAATTGCACACATAGGGCGCTACATGTCTTTGATAATTAAACAACACTCAAAACTTACGTCCCAGTTAGTAAACTGGACACTTTTCATCTTAAGTTTAGCATTAATTATTATTACTCTATACTTAATTTTTATAAATGTTCCAACAGATGCGAATCTTGGAATTTCACAACGTATATTTTACATACATGTACCTATTGCTTGGCTCGGTATGATATCAATTGTTGTTGTCGCAATAGCCTCAGCATTATATCTTTGGACCAAAAATAATAAATGGGATGACCTCGCGTACTCGACTGCTGAATATGGCATGATGTTTGCAACTTTAATTATTGTTACAGGCGCTGTATGGGCAAAGCCAGTTTGGGGGGTTTGGTGGACATGGGACTCAAAACTCACAACAACATTAATCTTATGGTTTATTTATGCAAGCTATTTGATACTAAGGGCATACGGGCCTAAAGGAATACAACAAGCCAGATACGCTGCAATAATTGCCCTTATAGGCGCTATAGACGCTCCTATAATATATTTAGCGACTCAGTGGTGGAGAACTGCACATCCCAGCTATGTTGTAGGGCCTCTAGAATCTTCCGGTGGCCTTGACCCACAAATGCGGACTGCATTTTTAGTATCTATGATTACGTTTACAGTACTGTATGTCTTCTTATTGTCCAATAGATATAAAATAAGAAGATCGGAAACTGAGCTAGATGAACTATATCAAGAGGTTTTAATAATTGAATAAACTTAGTTTAATATCAATATTCATGATTTTGTGCACTATGCCATTCTTTTTGGACACTCAACCTGTACATGCGCACAACTCTATGATCAATAATATCGAAAATGAATCTTTCGCAGACCCTCAGCAAAATGTCGAAAATGAATCCACCGACAATGAGTCTGGAAATAATTTAGGGTATGTGTTTGCTGTATTTGCAATTGTATGGGGTTTATTTTTTGCTTTTATGATACTTTTAATACGAAAACAAACCCACATAAGTTCAGAGATAGCATCTCTCAAGCAATTGTTAAAAAAAAGAGAAAACCCTTAATAGTGTAAATAATAATCAAAATGCCTGAAGATAAAACACTCGAATCACAAATGTCTGAAACTAATTTCGTGTCCACAAACCGGATTAAATTACTTATATCTGCTTTAGTATTACTCGGAGCATTATGCTATTTTGCTTTTATGGCATTTCAGGGAGCTACCGTATATTACTATACTGTCGGTGAAGCTAAAGACATCAATACTTCTAACTCTGAACAAATGTTGCGAGTAAGCGGCAAACTAGTACCTACTTCTTTTACAAGAAAGGTTAAATCAACCAAAGCATATTTCGAACTAACTGATGGTACTTATACTATGGAAGCTATCCATGACGGATTGCTTCCGGACTTGTTTTTCAATGAACACTCAGAAATTATTCTCGAGGGCTCATTTTCAGATGATCACATATTCCATAGTCAAAATGTAATAGTTAAATGTCCGTCCAAGTATGTCGCTATAGAAGAAAATCAAAGTTAACATTCATTCGGTTTGCTTACATTAGTTTTATGTTATATAGCGAACGAAGCTAACAACTCTTCTGTAGACTTAGAATCAGAAATCTTGGTCACTGCGTCAATTCTAGATTGAAAATCAGGCCTAGTTGTATCTTTATAAAGCACACCCAATGGGATTCCTCCACGATTCAATAACTCTGTTGCAGCTTTTATATCAGCAGAATCATGGCCTTCTGGTATAGGCCATGCTAGCGGTTCAATTCCTTTTTTGACACTTCCTTTTAGTAATTCATAAGTGTCATTATAAGTAGTACATGGCGATTGAACATGGACAATTGAAAATCCTGGGTGCTCCATTGCCTCAACGATGGTGTTAGCGAGGCTCTTCACCTTAGATGACATTGCTGATGCGACATATGAAACCCCCAATGTCAAATATAGTGACAATGGATTAGTTTTCTCTTCTATCTTTCCATATGGTGTAGAACTTGTGATCATTCCAGTCTCAGATGTTGGCGAACTTTGGCCTTTAGTAAGTCCATACACTCCATTATCCATAACTACAGCGCATACATTTAAATTACGTCCTGCTTGAGGGCCAATGTGCTCGAATCCAATACTTAAGAAGTCTCCATCACCAGCCACAACAACAACATTTAGTTCTGGGTTAGCCATTTTTACCCCCATAGCAATTGGAAGTGTTCTTCCATGTACTCCATGAATTCCAAACGGTTGGTCTCCTTCAAGTAGATGAACCATATTGCCTGAACAACCTATTCCTGCGACCACAACATTATTTGCCACAGCTATTCCAGTTGCGGCATGCCTTTTCTGAATTGCTGATTCGAGAGCTCTCCTAACCCCAAAATCTCCACAGCCAGGGCACCACTTAAAATCATATTCGGGATTATTTACGCTCATATTTTTAAATGTCCTTGCTTGTAACTTTCGATCTGTTGGTTTACACGTCCTATTAAATCTTTAACCGTGAATGGCAATCCCGTATATTGAGTTATCGATATTGCATTAACTCCTAAAGATCTCAGAATCATAGAGAATTGTCCTTGGTAGTTAAGTTCAGGCACTAAAACAAGTTCTTTTTGCCTTAAGTTTTCGATCATTTGAGGCGGAAGAGGGTTTAAAAACATAGTATATAACCAGGCAATATCAGCTCCCGATTCAATTAACTTGTTATAAGCTTCACGGGTCGGCCCTTTTGTTCCTCCCCATGGAACAAGCGCGATAGGTGAATCAATAGAATCAACCTCAAAATCTCCATCTTCTAAAACTTTTATTTTGTTCCATCGACGATGCGTCATCTGTACATGTCTCTCAGCAAGGTGTGTGGTATCTCCAATTCCATCATGCTCACTACCATTTGCTACATAGCTACCTGGGCCACCTGGTATTGGCATAGGAGATACATCTAACTGATCATATCTTTGATATTCGTTGGTGTTTTGATTAACAATTCTGTTTTCTACCGGAACTTTGGAAAGATCTGGCTTAGGCATATTTTGATTACGCTCTGACAAAGCCATTTCGCTGAGCAGTATAACTGGACCTTGATATCGTTCAGCCCAATTTACTGCAGTTACTGCAGCATGAAAGCATTCTTCGACTGAACCAGGAGCTATAACTGGTAACCTAATATCGCCATGAGCTGGAAACATTGTAGAAATTAAATCAGATTGCTCTGTTTTTGTTGGTAGTCCAGTAGCTGGTCCACCACGCTGAACATCAACTACAACCAGTGGAATTTCCGCCATCCAAGCTAAACCTAACCCCTCACTCATAAGTGAAAAACCTGGACCAGCAGTAGCAGTCATAGCTTTCTTGCCTGCAAAGCCAGCTCCCACCAATGCAGTTATTGCTTCTATTTCAGAGCTTACTTGATGAACAAATTTATTTGGTGCGGGCAGATTTTTTTCCATCCATACCAATATGGATGTGGCAGGGGATATCGGGTAACCTGCATAAAAATCCACTCCAGCATGCATAGCCCCAAGGCATATAGCAACATTTCCATTCATTAATACTTGGTCATAATCTGGTTTTTGAGGGGGTTTCAACTGACCAATACTAATCCCCCTATCCTTGACCTCATTTCTTCCCAGGTTCATAGCTTTTATATTAGATTTAATAATCTCTTCGTCGTTAGGTCTGCCACGAGTAAATTTCTTTGTCACAAATTCGTCAAGAATATCTTGTTTCATCGTTACAAGTTCAGCTAAAGCTCCAATCACCACCATATTGGCAGCTCTTGTATTACCAGTAGATTTAGCAAGTGCATCAAAATCAATACCTATGGCGTCATCATGGCCTGAAAGTTCAAATTCAGCACTGTTATAAACGATTACACCCTGGTCGGCTAGGGATCCAGAGTGATTCGAGTATGCTTGTTCATTGAAACAAACCAAAACATCGAGTTCGTCTCCAGAACTGAGTACCGGATTAATGGAAATTCTGGTTTGTGTCCAAGTAGGGCCACCTAGAATTTGTGAGGGGAACGTTGCAAATGTCTGTGCGTGATAGCCGGTCTGTGTAGCAGCCTGAGCTAAACCTTCAGCAGAGGTAACAACTCCTTGCCCACCTTCTCCAGCAAAACGAACAATTAAATCGTTTTTATCCAACAATAAATCCTATTAGAGGGACTATTAAATAAACACAAAAGGTTTACCAAATAGATATATTTAAAATGTGTCATTCCAAAGTATCAGTTCAAAATCTCATATGTCAATGACCAAATCAAAACGTTTTCAACCCCTATTACTTACCCTATACAGGTGTTAAACGGTGTAATTCCTTCATGTATTCTTATTTCGAATTTTATTTGAATTTATATTCTAATTCCGAATAACTAATCCTGAATAATATAGCTAAATCCTATGGAGCATACAATTAAAAATACTACGTCAAATACTGCAATAATAGGCAGCCACATAGATACATCTGACCAAGGTCCACCAATTAAAGCTGGCGTCGATGCCTCAATTGATGCCACAAGTACAGGAACAATAACAGGCAAGAATAACAGTGGCAGCATAACTTCCCTAGCTTTTGTTTTCATAGCCATGGCGGAGAATAGAGTGCCAGCGGCTGAAATTCCCAAAGTGGAAAGCAACGCAACTGGAATAAACCCAGGAGATAATATTGGTAAATTATAAATAACTGCAAAAATTGGGAACGTTATTATTTCTACGACTAACATAAAAGTAAAAGTTGATAGAACTTTGCCTAAATAAATTGCATCTCTGCTTACTGGGGTTAATAAAAGTCCATCTAATGCGTTGTTCTCTTTTTCGATAGCAAACGTGCGCGTAAATCCTAAAACACCACCAAAAATAAATGCGATCCATAAAATACCTGGAGCAAACATCCCTACATTTTTAGGGTTTGGGCTAATCCCAAAATTAAAGACAACAATTACTAATAACGAGAAAACTAAAACTGAGACTAACGTGTCTCTTGATCTTATTTCATACATGACATCTTTCCAAAAGATAGCTAAACATGGATTAAATTTTATCCAACTAATTATTGGATTCATGTCTCAACCTATTTAAATTTGCCTGAGTATTTAAAATATTTTTCTCTAATCTCTGCAATTTCAACTGATTTAGTAACTTCTTCATATGCAATTTTCCCTTTGGACAAGATTGCGACTCTATCTCCTAGTTTTACAGCTTGATCAAAACTGTGCGTGACAAGCAGTACTGCACAGTTTGAATCCTTCAAATCGTTAATGAGTTCTCTTAATAAAGCAACTGCTGATTGGTCCAATCCGCTTTCCGGCTCATCCATTAACAATAGTTCAGGCTCATGCAAAAGGGCTCTGGCAATAGCAAATCGCTTTTGCATGCCGTGTGACATATCTCCTATTTTCCGGTCTAAAATGTCAGTGACACCTAATTTATAAGTCGTTTCTGATATACGATCGCCTAAGTTATCTACATGAAACATTCGACCAAAAAATGTTAGGTTATCTAAAGCACTCATGCCTGAATAAAGCATAGGGGTGTGGCCAACCACGCCAATAGAATTTCTTGCTTGATTGGGATTTTTATCTACAGATTTTCTCAATACATGCACAGTTCCTCGATCAGGTTTGGTAAGCATAGATATGATATTAATCAATGTTGTTTTTCCAGAACCATTAGATCCCAGAACAGATAAAACTTCTCCCGAATCAATACTAAGATTTAACCCATTGAGGACTCGAGAGCGACCAAAAGACTTAGTTAAGTCAGCCACTTCGAGAGCGGTTGTGTTGTGTTGTTCAATTTGCACTAAATGGGTCTTTAACTTATCACTCATTAAAACTAATACTGTAGTATAAGGCGCAAGTATAAACAACGTGTTACACAAGAATAAGTGCTGTTGATTGTTCAAATCAGGGAGTTGATCTGTGGCTAGTATAGAAGAATTGAAATTACAATATTTAAATATAAATCAAGAATTTGAAAATTTAGAACCAGTCACTAATGTTGATGGCATAAAAAAATCACTCCTATTATGTTTTGACAATACAGTAAGTGAACTGCAATCAGAGGTTGAGATTGAATCTGATGAATTTACCGCAGTTTGCCCTTGGACAAACTTGCCTGATTATGGCAATTTAAAAATAATTTATTTACCTGGTAAACATCTAATCGAACTTAAATCACTTAAGTACTATTTGACCCAATATCGCAATGTTGGAATTGTTCAAGAATATGCCGCAGACCGAATACTGAATGACCTTGTTGATGCATCTAAGCCTATACAAATGACTATAATTCTAAAATACAAGATCCGCGGAGGGCTTCTCACTACCGTAAAGTCAAGTTACCCACAACAGTGACTGATTTTGGGGTAAGTTTATTGTCAGGCGGCCTTGACTCGACCATTGTAACTTCTTACGCAGCTAGAGAAGTTGAATGTTTAAATGCTATAACGTTCAAATACGGACAAACTCATGTAAAAGAAATTGACTGTGCAAAAAATATCACATCGACTTTAAAAATTAACCATAAGGTTATCGATATTTCATTTGTTCAACACTTATCTTGGTATTCTTCACTAACCAACCCTGATGATTTTAAAACCCCAACCAAAAGACCCAAAAATGAAATTAGTAAAAAAATACCTATTACTTATGTTCCACTACGAAACACAATATTTCTATCTTTAGGCGCAGCTGCATTGGAAAGCGAAGTTTTAAATGCTATTGAAAACGAAAATATAAATCCATCAAACATATCTGCCAAGTTATTTATGGCGCCTAATGCCATAGACTACAGTGGTTATCCCGACTGTCGACCTGAATTTTTCGCATCTGCCCTAAATACTATAAATCTTGGAAGTAAACTATCCACTGAATACGATGTAACCATTGAAATTGTGACGCCCATAATTCATAAAACTAAAGCCGAGATAATACAGATGGGCATGGAGCTAAACTCCCCTATTGAATTAACTTGGAGCTGTTACGATGGGGGACAAGATCCATGCAACGATTGTGACTCATGCATTTTACGAGCTCGTGGTTTTCATGAATTGGGAATTAACGATCCTTCTTTAAGTGATAGTAAAAATAATGTTAGAAAAAACTAAATCGAAACACCTAATAGATTCTGGATTAGTTAAATTAAGCAAAATGAGCTCAGGGCAACCTGAAATCTTTATATCGGTCCAAGGCGAAGGGGTTTTTGCAGGCACTCCATGTATTTTCATAAGATTAGCCTTATGTAACTTAAGCTGTTCTTGGTGCGACACGAAATACACATGGGACTGGAAGAATTACCAATATGCTAATCACGTAACAGCGTTACATGGCGATGATATTTACTCAATAGTTAAGAAGTATAACCATAAACATGTAGTAATAACTGGCGGAGAGCCATTATTGCAACAACATGCTCTTCAGCCATTGATTACTTCATTATCTCAAAATGACTATACTGTAGAAATTGAAACTAATGGCACAATAGCTCCGATAACTCCTATTTTTAAACTAGTTAATCAATGGAATATATCGCCAAAATTAAAGAATGCCGGAAATTCGCAAAACAAACAAACAGCACTAGAAATATTGGCTACCTATAAATCACACCCTAATGCTTATTTAAAATTTGTGATTGTTGAGCAAGACGATATTTCAGAGGCTATTAGATTAGCAAACTCATTAAGTTTCCCAACTGATCGATTAATATTTATGCCAGAAGGGGCTAGTGGTCCAAAATTAATAAATAAAAGTGAATGGCTTAGGGATTACTGTATAAAAAGTGGATTGCGATACTCATCACGATTACATGTTTTACTTTGGCAGGGCGTTAGAGGGAAATAAATAGTATCATTAGAAAACGATAATTCGTATCCGATTATTCATCCGGGAGATTGTAAATTTGAAATTCACACGATATGAAACTAATGGAAATGTGGAGTATGGAATCGTATCAGGCGATATGGTCAATAAGATTACAACAGAACCATGGAATAACTATGAGGTTTCTTCAGACACACAACCTCTTTCCTCAGTTAAAATACTGGCCCCTACACTGCCGTCCAAAATAATTGCAATCGGGCTCAACTATAAGAGTCACCTTGGTGATCGAACTCCTCCATCAGTCCCTGAACCATTTATTAAAACTCCATCTTGTGTTGTTGGGCCAAACGATTGTATTGTCTTGCCTCCAGACTCAAATATCGTTCAAGAGGAAGCTGAATTAGCTATAGTGTTTGGGAAAACCTGCCGAAATGCCACAAAAGAAAATGCTCTTGATTATGTATTTGGATACACATGTGCTAATGACGTTAGCGAAAGGGATTGGCAAAAGAATGACCTTCAATGGACTAGAGCTAAATCATCTGACACATTCGGTCCAATTGGACCATTTATAGTAACTGGACTAGACCCATCTAATTTGGCTATAAGTGCGAAATTAAATGGTGAAACAGTACAGTCAAGTAATACTTCAGACTTATTGTTTGATGTGCCATCAATAATAGAATGGGTTAGTAAATTTATCACAATGGAACCTGGCGATTTAATTTTGACAGGAACGCCTGGCACTACCGCAACATTAAACGACGGAGACACTGTAGAGATTGAGGTAGAGGGAATCGGCGTGCTGTCTAATTGCGTGACAAACAATAGGAACGGATTGTGTTAAAAAATTTGGTCTAATCTCAACAATAATAAACTTCTACCATCACCAAGAGACCAATAGTAAATAAGATAAACTCCTGCTCCCACCATGGCTAAATTTCCTATCGGTTCAACAAATGGGAATACTTTAAGTAAAATTTTGCGCACCAGCTCCTTGAAGAAAACGGCTCCAAGCGCAACTGCAATCATTACTACACCCATTCCGATACCATAGCTGAGAGAACTAATTATTGTCTCTAATACACCATATGTTGTAACTGACTTCCCTGTAACGATTCCTACTGCTGCCAAAAATATTGGTAATGCACAACTAACCGAAGCAACTGCATAACCTATTCCAAATAAAAAAACATTTCTAATACCTTTTCCTTGGCCTATGTTAATCCTGCTTGCAGCTATAATTCCTGCTTTTTTCTTGAATATGATCAGAGAAACTCCAAACAAAGTAATTATTATGCCTACAAACAAACCAGCCAAAGGTAAATATTGACCCACTATAGACCCCCCAGCAGCTACAACCAAACCCACAATACCAAAAACTACAACAAACCCAATGGTCGTAACCAATCCAATTAAAATCGCCCTAAAGCTATTAACTAACAAATTATCTCTATTTGCATCTTCAGATAGTTGGTACCCTACATAAGCAGGAAACATCGCCGCTCCACATGGATTAAAAGCTGCGACCATTCCAGCAGAGAATGCGAATAATAATGGGACATCAAACATTAAAACACTCCAAAATAACTCATTAGCTTAATTTCATTAAAACCTAATCATATGATTCATATACTAAAGCAGCTTTATTAATATTTTATTAATTTTACTAGTTGTTTGCATGTAGTAGCATCTTTTAATTTTTTATTAGGAAATCGATTTTTTGAAGCTCAACTTAGAATTGCAACTTAAATAACTAAGGTTTAGTATTACATTAACTATGAAATAGATCTCATGGCAGTTGATGAAAGTACTGAATTGTTCTCAAATATATAAAACTTAAGCGTACTCATTAAAAATAAAATATTATGACTCAAATTCAAGATAAAACAGGAAATGGCAGAGTTATTCAAATACTTCCAGAGGAACTGGAAGAATTTGAAAACGAGGTAAAAAGATTCCAAGCTGGCGAGTGGAATACAGAACATGAATTCATGGCTTTTAGACTTCGTCAAGGAGTCTATGGGCAACGCCAATCTGACGTCCAAATGGTTAGAGTCAAAGCGCCATTTGGGGGGCTAACAGCCGACCAGTTAGAAGCATTATCTATATTTGCAGAGAAATATACTCCCCTTAGAAAAGGTCATATAACTACTAGGGAAAATATTCAATTTCATCATGTCAAACTTGAAGATGCTGCAGCTGGATTACATATATTAGCCGAAGCCGGATTAAGCACGAGAGAAGCTTGTGGTAACACCGTTAGAAACGTAACCGGCTGCCCGATGGCTGGCGTATGTGGAGATGAACCATTCGATGTGACACCATATGCCGCAGCTTATGCTCGTTATTTTGTTAGACATCCCTTTAGTCAATCAATGCCACGAAAAATTAAGTCAGCTTTTTCCGGATGCAAAAGTGACTGTGCGATAACTCCAATTCATGATGTAGGATTTATACCTAAAATTAAAGATGGGGTAAAAGGATTTGAGATGTTTATGGGTGGGGGCACATCTATTATGCCTCGCATGGCGCCTACGCTTTATGATTTTGTTAGCGAAAACGAATACTTAAAAGTCACAGAAGCCGCTATAAGAGTCTTTCACAAATCCAACGAATTAAGACGAAACCGTATGAAGGCTCGTGTGAAATTTTTAATCGATCGGATTGGGATTGATGAGTTTAGATCATTAGTTGAAAAGGAGATGGAGGGCGATTGGGCTAAAAAGTCATTTGATCCCAAAAATCTACTTTTTATCGAAGATGAACTTATAGATGCTCCTAATCTAGATGCGAATTTCAAGCAACCAAATTCACCTGAACCAAGGTTCGAGCAATGGCGCGAATCTAATGTAGAACTTCAAAAGCAAGCTGGATATCAAGCTGTTGGAGTTAAAGTAAAGCTGGGTGATCTAAGTGTCAACCAATTCCAAAGCTTGGCAACTTTATCTCGCAAATTTGCTGGGGGACGATGTCGAATTACTCACCAGCAAAATTTAACCTTCAGGTGGGTCCCACAAAATGCTTTATATGAATTATGGACTGAACTAGAAAAAATTGGGTTAGGCGATAGTGGTGTGCATCAAATTAGTGATGTAGTTTCTTGTCCTGGAACGGACAGTTGTAAACTAGGTATCACGTCCTCTATGGGTCTAGCAAGAGCTCTTGAAAGCGTGATCGAAGAACTAAACATCGATGATCCTTTGGTTAAAAAGATGCATGTCAAAATGAGTGGCTGTCCAAATGGGTGTGGACAGCACCATATAGCTGATATCGGGTTTCATGGAGCTGCAGCCAAGGCTCCTGGAGGACAAGTTCCAGCGTACGAGCTATTTCTTGGTGGAAGCTATGCTGCGAAGGATCCGCGTTTTGGAATTAGGGTTAAATCCAAAATACCTGCCAAAAATGCTCCTGACGCGCTAAAAACGATAATCCACATGTATGTGTCTGAGCGAAACGAAAATGAAGAGTTCAAAGATTTTGCTGTTCGTGTTGGCTCAGAAAAGTTTGAAGAAGCACTTGAAATGTATAAAGATGTGGGGGAATTAAACCGCGACACCTTACCTAAATATATGGATTGGGACAAAACCATTAAGTACGTCTTAGAAAGAGGCGAGGGCGAGTGTATGGTATAGGCCTCTACTTAAATTATATTATTACTTCATTTTAATGATCTCGAATAATATTATTGAATTTGGTATGGCCGAAAGTTAATTGAATCAACTATAAGATTTAATTTTTATTCAAAATATAAAAGTGAGGATGTTGATATGAACGTTGATACAACAATTTGCAGGATATTAAAAGCTGAGGGGATCGATTGGATAGCAGCTTTCCCTCATCAGTCTATTATAGACGTGGCTGCTAAAGAAGGAATCAAACCTGTAATCGTAAGGCAGGAACGAGCAGGCGTAAACATGGCGGATGCATTAAGTCGAGTCACTAATGGCAAAACTATTGGGGTATTCACAATGCAATATGGCCCTGGTGCCGAAAATGCTTTTAGTGGTGTTGCCCAGGCATACGCAGACTCAGTCCCGATACTGTTATTACCTGGAGGAAATCCTCAAGACCGTGTGGGCGTTCATCCTAACTTCGACTCCTTGGACCATTATAAGGGAATAACTAAATGGGCTTCTTCCATTAATTCAGCAGACCGAACCGTTGATGTAATGAGGTCAGCTTTTAGTAATTTAAGAAATGGCCGCCCTGGTCCCGTTTTAGTAGAAATTCCTATTGATGTTGCCACACAGGAAGTCACGAATTATAACTACACACCAGTTAAACAAAATCGCTCCGCTGCAGACCCTCAAGATGTATCTGATTTAGTAGATGCTATTGTCAGATCAACTCAACCGGTAATTACTGCTGGCCAGGGAGTTATGTATTCAGATGCTACATCAGAGCTAATTGAACTGTCAGAATTAACAGGAATCCCGGTAGTCACAACCCTTGCTGGCAAAAGTGGATTCCCTGAAAATCATCCTCTTTCATTAGGATGTGCGGCTCGCACTGCTACTGGAATGTCAGCACACTTTTTAAATGAAACTGACTTGATAATTGGAATAGGCACAAGTTTTACTAAATCGGTTTTCGGGTTTCCTGTTCCAGACCAAGCGCAAATTATTCAAATAACTAACCATGCCGAAGATATTCATAAAGACTATTCCATAAATTACGGAGCTGTCGGCGACGCAAAGCTCGTTATTAAACAAATGATTGAGGAACTTAAAAATAGAAAATTTCAACCTAGGGAAGGCGTTTCAAATCTAATTGATCAACAAAGAACGTTGTGGATGAATCAATGGGAACCAAAGCTGTCCTCATCTGAAATTCCTATAAACCCATATCGAGTATTCCGAGAGATTGAAAAAACTGTTGATGTGTCAAACACCATTGTTACTCATGACTCAGGATATCCTAGAGATCAACTTGTTCCTTTCTGGAAACCTGTTACACAACATGGTTATATCGGATGGGGTAAATCTACTCAATTAGGTTATGGGCTGGGCCTTGCAATAGGAGCCAAACTTGCACAACCAGAAAAAACGGTAATCAATTTTATGGGAGATGCGGCTTTCGGAATGTCTGGACTAGATATAGAGACTGCAACTCGTAACAAGATCGGTATAACTACCGTTGTTTTACGTAATGGAGTTATGACAGGCTATGCGGCTAACTACATGCCAGTTGCAGCAGACACATATGGCAGTAACCAGCTAGAAGGCGATTATGCTGCTGTGGCAAAAGGCTTGGGAGCACATGGCGAAAGAATCGATAAAATCGAGGACATTTCCTCAGGGATGAATCGCGCTTTAGCAGCGAATAAAAAAGGTCAACCTGCTCTGTTAGAAATTATAACCAAAGAAGAGCCAGAAGTATCTAAGTATTGGTAAATTATAAGTTCTAAGGAATATTAATGAAGATAAAGATTATTAGCTTTGCTTTTGCGACAATGTTGTCTCTCCTTTTCATAGGATGTGGAAGTAGCGCAGAGTCAAATGTGGAATCTAGCGTAGGAATCGCAGGTTCTAATCAAGTTGAAGAATCTACTGCTACTGAATCTGTTGATACTAATTCAATTAGCCCAGATAATACACCTACACCTACACCTACACCTATACCGCCTACGGTTATTCCTGCGACTCCGACCACCGAACCTATACCGGTCTCAACAGCAGTGTCAACCCAATCTCCAACAGCTGTTCCTACTAAAACTGTTGACCCGACCTCTTCTTCTCCAATGGAAATAGATGAATGTTCTGACATTCCTGACTTAACTCAAAGAAGCATGTGTGAAATGGCCGAAAAGATGGGAATGAGCATGGAAGATATGATGGAAATGGCCGAAGAGATGGGCATGTTAGATGACATGGATACGGATACGGATGATGTAATGACTATGGATATTGCAGATATGGAGGGAATGGGAGGAATTAACCCTTGTCTTGAAGTAGAGGAGGAATACAGATCAAGATGTGAAGAATCCATTAGGAGAGAAGTCAAACAAACAGAACTACATGAAAACCAGGAATCAGACGGCTATTACATCGATGGGGAATTTGATCCTGACAATTTGCCTAAAGTAGCTAAAGCTAATTTTGCGGAACTAGACAAACTAGGGAGAACTTCAAAACTAAGATCAGGCGTCGGGCATGACTATTCATTTAACACGTCTGAATATGACCCAACTGGAGCAAGCTGCAGAAGTATGAAGCATTATATGATTCCAGTTGGAGTTCCACGAGATAACAACTCATATTCAATTACTCCACATACTATCGAGTGGATGTCGATAAAATTCTTTGCTCCTGTCGATGGAGTTATCCAAGATGTGATATATAGCGCAAACTCATATGGCTCAGAAGCTCAGTTCACGATAAGTTCGGACGAACATGCTGGGTACTACTTTAACTTCTACCATGTCAATCTTGACCCAAGCCTTGTGCTTGGATCTAAGGTTACGGCTGGCCAATATATTGGCCACCTTGGGAATGAAGAGTCTTGGGCAGAAATAGCAGTTGAAGTTAGGGTAAATTCAAGAGAGTCTCAATTAGTATCTTTTCTGCAAGTTGCTACAGATGAAGTGCTAGAAGAGTACAAAGCCAGGGGACTAAACTCTGCGTCAGATGTGGTCTTAACAAAAGAAGAAAGAGATGCTAATCCACTGCCATGTGACAGAGATTCTGAAGCTGGTTGGTTTGAGGGAAGCAGTAGATATAAAGAAGATACGGCATACAGCATATGGGCATTTGAGAGTGATGAGAACTGGTTCTTTTTCGATTAAAAAACTAAATTATTGCACCGATTTCTTTTAAATCATCTATTTTCTTAGATGAATAGCCGAGCTCAATTAAAACTTCTTTGGAATGCTCTCCCAAGTCTGGTGCGGAACGAATATCCGTTGCCCTGTGGGAATCAAATATAAACGGGGTTCCCATCTGCTTTACGGGACCAACAAAAGTATCTGATTCAACAGTTAATCCCGTAGTGATCGCATGGCTATCCGAATGGAAATTAATAGTATGAGAAGACGCTGAACAACCAACTCCAACAGATCTTAAAGCATTTAAAACTTGATCAGTTTTAAGTTCACCAATAACATTTTCGAACTCTCTCCCAATTAGCTTGTCATTTGTCTCTCTAAGTTTAAAATCACAATATTTTCGCCACAGTATATCCAACCCTAAAGCCGCACATGCACGTTTGAAACTTTTGTTATCCTGACAAGATAGAAAAACATACCCATCTACTGTTTTGTACAAACGATATGTGGCAAATGGGCCTTCTATTCCGCGGTTTCTATTCTTGAGGGTTTGATCAAAAAACATCTGGAACTCCCCAGCCTGAACAGCTACAGCTGCATGCAAGAGAGATGTTTCTATTCGTTGACCAAGTCCATTTTTTTTCTTTTCAACTAAGGCTGAAATAACTCCGAAACTAGCCAGCATTGAAGACGCATAATCCGCCATCGCCAGTTTCAAGAACACAGGGTCTCTCAAGCTTCCAGACTGCTCTATCATGGCACCAGACATTGCCTGGATTAAAGGATCAAATGCTGCTTTCTCCCTCATCGGGCCTGCTGAACCAAAACCGGTCAATGACAAATATATTAAATTAGGATTTATTCTTTTTAGGTTTTTATAATCAACATTCAGGCTCTTAGAAACTCCAGGACGGTAGTTTTCCATAACTACATCAGCTTGTTCTACTAATTCATATAAAACCTCTTTACCCTGTTCAACTTTTAAATCAATTACCACCCCACGTTTACCATGATTCCAGGCTTGAAAAGAACCTCCTAAAGCTCTGAAGCCGTCGCCTGTGGGTGACTCAACTTTTATTACATCTGCTCCAAGTCGTGCCAAAATACTTGCAGCATAAGACCCAGAAATATAACCAGTCAAATCGATTATTTTGACACCTTTCAGAGGGCCGTGTTGTTTAAAATCAATCTTATATTCTGATCCGCTTTTGGGGTTGATAAACCATTCATCAATTTTTGTAACAGTATCTTTAAAACTGGCTTTTACTGGCGCCTCGCCAATCTTTCCTGGACTACGTTGAAATTTTAAGGGTAACCCGATTGTTCTTTTGTTCTTTAAGTTCGAATCAAACAAATGGTTAGATTGAATTTGGGGGTGACTTACAAATGACTTTTTTGTTGAGGCTATCGTGCTAGGAACATCGTATTGCTGAAAATGTTGCACCCAATACGCAGAGTCTCTGGTTATAATCAAATCTTGTATCAGTTTTATTAAAGCATCTCGATTATCAAGTTGTAGATTCCATGGAGCACCGTCAAATTTAGGGTCAGTTATCCAATCTAATCTATCTAAAGCGATACAAAGTTTGTTCCAAAATGTTTCGTTACCACAGGCAATAAAAATCCATTCACCATCAGAGCTCTGGTAAAGTCGATAAACAGGATTTGCCCCTTTTTGATCTTTTGCATATCTAATCCAAGGCGTTACATTCGGAGACAAAACTGCAGAACCACTAAACATAGCTATAGCGGAGTCATATAAAGATATATTTAATTTCAATCCTGATTTACGTTTATCTGCCGATAAAAGGGCTGCTCCGATCCCATTTATCGCAAGAAATGCCGCTCCATAACTTGCTACCGGCAGATGGATGAAAACTGGATGTTGTTCCCAGCCTCCTTGATCTCCATATAAACCAACGTGATTGGAAACAACACCTTCATCACCAGTGTAATTGGCCAGCGGCCCAGTTTCACCAAATGGGGATATTAAGCAATAAATCACATTATTTTGTTTTAGTGCCACTAAATCGAGTTCGATGTATTGATTAGTTTTTAAATTTGGCCTGTGTGTGTTAATAACAACATCCGAGAAACAAGCCAACTGCTGTATGTTTTCCATATCCTTATGGCAGGTCGGATCAGCAGTAATATAAGATTTACCTCTATTCCAAAGATTAAACATTGAGTCGTTAAGACCAATCTCTGAAAAACCTAAGTTTATTCTCGTCACATCCGCCCCCAAGTCTGCCAACATCATACTGGCATATGATCCGGCTATATCAGAGTCCATGTCTAACACTTTTAAACCTGAATATGGCCCTAAATTTGACATAAGCTTTTACCTTAATAATCGTATAAAACTCGCCAATCTATAGTATGCAGCGTTATAAACAGATTTTGGCGTTATACTTTAGAAAAATATACAATTCCATAAAGAGAGTGAGGTTACTATAATAATTTTATGGATTCATCTTACGTATTAATTGCATTTTTATCAATTTGGATTAGTATCGAATTTCTGTTTTATACTTCTTTACGCTTAGCTGTATCTAATACGTCTCAAACTAATTACAACATGTTTATTTGGTCCATTAGAAGCTTTGCCATTATATTACTCGCTACCTCGTTCATCACTATAAGATTATCAGATAAATTTGAGTTTAAAGACCTCGTTTTTATCTGCACTTTTTAAGAGGTTTCTATTGAGTGTAAACATAGAAAAAACTAAGCCAGCAGTTATTTTGGTTTTAATTTCTGCAGGAGCTTTAATTCTAATAGAACGAGGAGGTAATTTTAGTCTTGGACTTTTTCTTATCCCTATCAGTGATCATTTAAATCTTGGAAGGGAAGTATTTAGCTTCGGCATAGCATTACAAGTATTACTTAGCGGCTTAGGCGCTCCTATTTTTGGGGGGTTAGCTGACAAATATGGTCCTGCTAAAGCTCTGGGAGCCGGAATTACGCTTCAGCTTATCAGCCAATATTGGCTGACTAATGTTTCAAGTTCTGTTGATTTAATAGGATCATTATCGTTGAGCGGTTTTGGAGCAGCAGGATTTGTTGGTATCACAATGGCAGTAGTCGGTAGATCTGTAAGTCCTCAAAATCGATCACTATTTCTAGGAATAGTCATGGCTGCTGGCGGGCTGGGACAATTTATTATAGTCCCTTCTATTAACGCACTTATTATAAATTATGGATGGTTAACTGCTTTATATGGGTTACTGATCCTTAGCGCGTTTTTGTTTATATTTTCGTATTTAATAAGTTTCTCAAAAAATAATGACCAAAGTTCTAATGAAGTTAAACAAACCATCAAGGAAGCACTTCAGCAGGCGTTTAAAAATAAGAATTTTAATCTATTAACACTTGGATTTTTTGTTTGTGGTTTTCAAGTAACGTTTATTGCAACGCACTTTCCAGCTTACCTTGAAGATGAAGGTTTAAAATCTCTGGCAGGATGGTCTTTAGCCCTAATTGGTCTTTTTAATATTGTCGGCACATTAATGTATGGTTTTTTGGGTGATCGTATATCTAAGAAAAATCTACTAGTCAGTATTTATTTTTTTAGGTCACTTATATTTTTGGTGTTTATCTTTGTTCCAAAGAATGAATTTACAGTCTTGTTATTTGCTGGTGCTCTTGGGGTTTTATGGCTGTCAACTGTGCCGTTAACCACTGGAGTTATCTCCGATATTTTTGGCCAGTCATACAGCTCCATGTTATTCGGACTCACTTTGCTTTCGCATAATATAGGTTCTTTTTTAGGGTCTTGGCTGGGAGGAAGAATTTTTGATCAATATCAATCATATGACACAATGTGGGTAGCTTGTGTTGTTCTGGGTTTAATTTCTGCCTTAATACATTTTCCAATTAAAGGAACAGCTCTCGAAAGGCCATACACAACACCTGTAAAAACTTAGTGTTATAGTGAGCATCTAACCATTTATCTCAATAAACCTAATTTTCTAAAAAAGTAAATTTTTGAATGATTAGGTTTCTGTTTTAGGCCACAACCTACCATTAGAAATACTTATCAAGATATATAAATGATAAATATTATTTATATATCTTGATAGCCAAAATGCCCTTAATCATCAATTTCACCCTTCTATAAGGCAGAATTTAGCAGTAAAACGAATAAAAAATGGTTAACTGTCCTTAACATTCCAGGAATTTCTCTGGTAAAATTAGAATAGACGTTAAATTTAATAAAACGTTTTCACGTATGTCCGCTCGAGTAGTAGATTAGCATTCACTTGTCTCCCTTCTTTCTTGAATCCGGTATATGTAGAAATTTTAAGGAGATAATTTTGAGAATTTATGTAGGAAACTTATCATGGACCACTGATGAGAACGAGTTGCGAGAAACATTTGCACCTCATGGCGAAGTGGTATCAGCACAAGTAATTACTGATAGAGAAACTGGCAGATCACGTGGATTTGCGTTCGTTGAGATGGCAAACGATGCAGAAGGTAAAGCTGCTATAGAAGCAGTAAATGAAAAAGAGGTTGGTGGACGTCAGCTTAAAGTTAATGAGGCTAAGCCTCGTAACGAAAAGCCTCGTTACTAATCACAAATAGAACGCATAATAAAATAGCTCTCACATTCTCTGATTTGTATGTAAATTCAAATGGTTTATGTGAGAGCTATTTT
>Ga0209402_10000922_pt1 | contig 33713 bp, 32 predicted proteins | sample ArcticOcean_MG_C_3_FD_187437 | JGI IMG/M metagenome (GOLD analysis project Ga0209402, IMG submission 187437) | Marine microbial communities from western Arctic Ocean - ArcticOcean_MG_CB8_126 (SPAdes) (version 2) | ecosystem: Environmental > Aquatic > Marine > Oceanic | place: Arctic Ocean... | reverse complement strand
CCTTGTGATTTTTGAAAACCGGGTTTGAACAACGCATAGCAAGACCTTGCTATTGGCCCGAGGCGGTTGAGAACGAATTGAGTTTGCAGAGGAGGGGCTTAAGGTTGAGGGAGGACAGCAGGCGGCTATACCTGTCATTGCGAGGAGTGAGGAACGAACGACGTGGCAATCACGTTAATCTGCTACATCGAGCGACCAAGCTAATGTCGTTGCAGCCGCGACAACTTGGTTGGCATATAACTACATTTTCACCGGCTGCCACGTAATTGCCACGTCGCCTCAGGGCAGGCTCCTCGCAATGACAGTGTTGCCGCCAACTCAGGGTCGGCCATACATTTCCACCCGAAAACAAAAAACGCCCCGGTCGAATCGACCGGGGCGTTTTCAAATGTGATTACTTGAACTGTCGTTCTAGCGACTACACGACGTCGAGCGTGTCTTTCGTTTCAACTTCAATAACGACACCGTGCTTCTTGCCGGCATTCTTGCGAAGCTGAGAAAACTCGTCCTGAGTTCCACGCAGCAGAATTCCAGAATCGGAAGAGTGCATGATGAACCGGGCACCCAGATTGATAGCAACAGTAGAAGCCTCGATCGTCTGCTGGTGAATCATCGTTGGTATTCCGCGGTCGTCGGCGGCCCCAATGATTTTGCTCAGCGTGTCGAGGTAGATCGGGTTGGAAACTTCATCCGGAATACCCAGCGAAGTGGTCATGTCGTTCGGCCCGATGAACACAGCGTCAATCGGTGCACAGTCGATCAGTTCTTCGACGCGATTGGCAGCCGGTTCACTCTCAATACCCATGATGAAGATCTGATCTTCGTGGCGAGCCTCAAGGTATGCCTTCGACTTCTCGCTCGGGTACTCGCCGGTCTCGACTACTCGCTCGTAGTATTCACCCTTCAGCGGGTGGGTTCGCATCTTCATGCAAGTGTGTCGAACTTCATCGACGGTCTCGCAGTAAGGCACCAATACTCCGTCGGCGCCGGCGTCCATAGCCATCGCCACCCATACTTCCTGGGTGTTGGGCGTTCGAACTATCGCTGTGATATCGAGCGACTTCATCTGCGCACATGTATCGGAAATAAGCTGTCGGTCCCGCGAACCGTGCTCGGAGTCGATTACAACGAAATCAAGGGTGCTACCAGCAAAAACCTTTTCCCAGCGCATGCTTGCAGTCGCTGAGATCATAAATCCAAATACGGGCGTCTTAGCTTTTAGTGCGGCTTTAAGATCAGCTGGTTTCATTTTGTCCTCGTTAGATAACTGATAAACGTGTGACGTGCCCAATTAAACCGGATATTGGCCACTGGCACGCGGTGCTAAATAGTACTCCAACAAATAACCGTTCGTTTCGATGGGACTCGGGATATTCAAATGAAAGCCTTTAATCGGTCTTTCAGCGTATGCATCGACATGGCGTTTCAATCGGCGCTGCATACGCTGAACACGGTGCAAATCACACAATTATCCACCACGATCAACTAAGGGCTCAAAGAAAGAATCAAGTAGCCTCAACTTCCGTGATGACGAAATCTTTCGACATATTCAGTTCGCTCCGCACAGCCATAATCCTTGCAACGACCATGCTTATCGTCGTTGCAGGCTGCACCGCGACAACGGCAGATTCACCAGTAACTGCTGTAGTCACCATCGCACCAACATCCACCGTCGATTCACAACCAGTACCAACAGCAACTACAGTACCAACGCCTCTACCGCCAACTGCCACCCGTGTGCCAGCGCCTCCGGCTCCTACGCCAACGTTAGTGCCGCCGACACCAACCATCTGTTCCACCAACCCCCACGCAGCAGCCCACAGCAACAACCGTTCCAACTGCAACCGCAGTTCCGCCTACCGCCACATCTACGCCAACTCAAACACCGGTGCCTACCTCAACGCCGGTTCCTCAGCCAACAATCGCAGCTGGCACACTGCCCGATGGCGTGATTTCCGCGTTCAACGTTTCTGAAACGTTTGATCGTGAACCAACCCCAACTGCCACACCATTTCCAACTCCGATAACCCCGTTCGAAGAACCCACTCCTGTCCCACCCGGCACAGGCGATTTGAAACCATATTTCGGTAGCGGTCAGCCCGTACGAGTTCGGAATCCAAACGGGGGACCGTTTGTAGAAAAGTCCGATCTAGTAGTCGATTTCTTCGTCACCAACGGCGGGGGAGGGACGATTACAGGCGACTACTTCATAGATCTGTACATCGATGATTCGATCGCTCAGCGTTACAACGGCATCGATATTCAAGCAGGCCATTTCATCTTCATCGAGGGCGGCACAGGGCTGCTCGAAGTATTCCAGCTTCAGCCCGGTGAGCACGAAGTAGAGCTTGTTATCGATCCAACAAATCTTGTCTCCGAAATTTCGAACGGCGATAACGCTTACTCCGCCACTTTCACATGGGCAGGCCCGGCCATTCCAACGCCTTCGCCAACCGATCGATTGCCGAATCTATCGCTGACGGGCGGCCTGTCTCCCATCATTGCGGCTCCCTACGAAGGTGCCTCACATTCCGGTGGGCTGTCGACCAAAGGCGATACATATTTATCGTTCTCAGCCCTGAACGATTCACCAATTTCTATCGCACACGATTTCAACCTAAACGTGCTGTTCGATGGTGTGCTGGTGCACAACGCCCAGTACACAGGCCTGATCGGGGGCGAATACATATCGTTCGATTGGGCGGGCCTAACAAGCGCCGTTCGCGTTACGCCCGGCGAGCACACCTTGAAGCTGGTCGCCGATCCTGGCGGGGCGATCACGGAATCGAATGAATCGGACAACATTGCGGAAATTACTCTCATATGGGGAACTGGCGATCCGATTGCCGCTCCAGCGCCTGCCGTTTCCAATGGTGCGCCGATTCGCGAGGTTCAAGTTCTTCCAAATCTAACCGGCAGCACTCCATACGGTTGGGATGCCGCAATCTCGGTCAGCAATGTTTCCGAGAGCCTACAAATCGGAGCCGACGGCAAAATATGGGCGTCGGCCGACACAAAAATTTCATTTGCAATCAGGAACTCAAGCAGAGTGAATTCCGCCGAATCTGGCTCGTTCGAAGCACAGATTTATCTGGACGATGAGCTAATCGAAACTGTAAATCTCGAATCGGGAAACGATGCTGGAAACTTCTGGGCGGAATCGGTGACGATCCCCGCAGGGAGTGTAGATCCAGGTGCCCATCTGGTGAAGCTGATCTTAGATTCTCAGGACAACATCCTCGAAGCCAATGAAACGACAACTTGCTCGGCAGATGGTTCGAATTCCTTCCGGGTGAGGTCGATACCAGCAGTCCTCCGGCTTTCGAGCTTACTGACGAACAATTGTCCGAATTGCTTGCCCCGCTAACGACAACTGCGTTCACCGATCAGGTCAGACCCAGTGCTGGGTCGGGATTCGATCTACCCGAATGGTCGTCTGATATAGAAAATATCGGCAGGGCCGGTTACTACATGCTGACAGCCCGTGATCTCGAAACCGAACGAATCGTGATGCACCTGCTTCCTCATGACCAGTTCATCGCAGCCTCGTTCAACGCCTGTATGACCGACTTCTTCCTGCTGACCGACCCGAGCTACATCGGTACCTACGATGCGTGCACCAGCTTCCGGGGCGAAATCGGCTTCAAGTACCGCTTGGACGGCAAGATTCACGTTTACGTCGATCTTGGCGAATCACCCATCAAGGCACTCGGCGTGTATTTCCACGAACTGGGTCATGCGCTCCAGAATCTTGAGAACCCGGCGCAAACCGACGCCAGTGGAACGCAAAATCTTCGAGGCCTATTCGAGGCGGAAGCACAGATATTCGAAGCCGCAGCTCTAAGAACGATCGAAGATTATCTCGGCATCGATTTGATGCGCTTCGCCGATGTACCAGTGGTACGTAATGAAATGAAATTCATTCTCGACAACAGTAAGGCCTTTATCGGATCTACTGAACACGTTCTGGGCCACAACATGCTCTGGCACGAGGTACTAGCCAACACGTCGGGTTTGAATTTAGGCGACGAGCTTCGAGCGAACAAACGATTGTCTGGAGCGAGCGCCAAAGCGCTGTTCGACTACCTTGTTTCTCTGGACCCAACGGATGTTAACGCCTGGAAAGCGATCGCCTTCTCCGACTCGACAAGAGCTGACGAGTTCATCGCCATATCGCTGAGCCGACTTGAATCAGGCCTACCAACGTCGTTCTGGGGCAACCCAACACTAAGAAAACCAGCATTCCTCGTGCCGTAGTGGCCGTAATTCTGGCACCAGCAGCACACGCATCTCCTCACCGGTGATATTGTTCGCTTGCCGATTTGGTTCATGGCGAACCGCAAGCAAGCTTTGGGGAGATTCCGCAGTTGATTCACGAAAATGTCGAGTTCGATTTCTACTTCATCAGGCACGGTGAATCACAGTCCAACGTAACTCCTGGCATCGCGGCCGGGGCGAACTTTGATGCCCCGATGACCGACCGAGGACACAAGCAGGCCGAAGCGGCAGGCGCACGGCTCGGCGAAGAGGGTGTGGTGTTCGAAAAGATCTACTCTTCGGCGCTTGTGCGAGCGGTTCAAACGACTGAAGGCGTACTGAAAGGGATGGGAATCCCCGACACCGAGTTCACTCAGGTTGAAGAGATCATCGAAAAGCAGACTCCGGGATGGCGAGGAAAGCTTACAAAGGACGTTATGCCAACCGAAGTTCGCCTTCTGATGGCTGAAAAAGGCCAGTTCTTCAAGGCTGCCGATGGCGAGACCATGCGATGGGTGGAACGCCGTGCTTCAGGCTGGCTGGAAGATGAGATTCTTTACAACCCTGAGTGGTACGAGAAGCCGGGAACTCACACGATTGCGATCGTTAGTCATGGCGACACGATGCGGGCGCTGCTGCATTACATCACCGGTATGGACAACCGGCTTACGATGCGTACCGACATTTTCAACTGTTCGATAAGCCGATTCCGCTTCGGAAAGCTCGGCTGGTCGATCGGATCGATCAACGATGCATCACACACCCTCGCACTCGGCGACATAGTTCGAGACGAGAAGATAGTCCAAGGCGGCCTAGGCGTTTAGTTATGCGTAAGTACTAGGAACTAGGCCCTATTTGTCGCTTACTCTCACGCCGTGAATTGGAATGCCGCACACTGTCATGCTGAATTTATTTCAGTATCTTTCTCCCCCAATGCAGCTCGCCCTAACCGCTACGTTCCGCCCCATAGCCGCTCGAACATGCGCACCAACAGCAACCACCTTTCCGCTGCAAAGAAGTGAAAAATATCCTGAAATAAATTCAGGGCGACAGTAGTTCGCCAGCGGTATCATCTTTCCGCGCATGCCACGTCGCGCACTGTCATGCTGAAGCCTGAAAATCAATACTGCGAACGAGAAAATAGTTGTTGCCGCTACCGATTTGCTATTTCGTTGATCGCCTGCGGTATTTCCTGCAATGAATCGACTTCAGCCGTAGGTGATTCACCCTTACTCGGGCGCTCTAAATGATCAGCATTGAACCATATCGACGGTATTCCAACCCCGGCCGATCCCTGTATATCACTGCTCCACGAATTGCCGATCATCACGGCTTCAGCAGGCGTGATCCCCAGTGCGTCGAGTGCCGTCGTAAACGGCAACGGATTCGGCTTGCCGACCCCAACATCGCCCGAAGCGACAACAACTGAAAAGTAGTCAGAAAGTCCCGCTCGCCCGAGCTTGAACCGCTGCATTGCGGGTGCACCGTTCGTGACGATCGCAAGCAAATACTCGCCCTTCACCTGCTCAAGCACCTCTTCTGCGCCCTCGTAGGGAACAATCCGAGCAACTCTCTCTACGCGATGGCGTTCGATAATCTCGTCCCTTAGCTCAACATCCAGAATCCCGTGAATCGAAAGCACTTCATTCCATGCGTCACGCTTGTAGTTGGTGATCGTCTCCAGATCATTCCCAAGCCCGGTTTCAGGAACGTCGGGTGGTCCCCAAAGTCCTTCCCAACCGGCATAGGCAATCGAGGAGTACATACCCGGAGTGCTCCATTGAGCCCAGAGTTTGCTCGCAGCCTCCCCCACGGTAACGCTCATCTTCTGAGCATCTGTCCCGTATCGCTCAGTCGCAAGCCCACATGCGATCAGCAGCGCCTCACGCTCCGGCTCCATTTCTGGAACCAGAGTGTCGTCAAGATCGAACAGAACCGCTTTGAGAGTCGCCACTACTCCGCTATTCCCAGCAGGCCCGCGTGGTAGTTACGGGATAAGCCCTGCTGACAGTGGAATTCGAGTTTGGCTGCAGCATCGGCGATGCTGATGACCTGAAGTGAGTCACGGTCTTTCCACAAATCAAACCGCGTAACCGTCTCTGTCGCATCGTCGATATCGAAATCGACATCGATCTTCGTTAGATCCAGCAAATACTTCTCTATCTCCGCCTTAATAGCCGGCCGAGTGGTCGCACGGCCATCGTTTTCAACATCGAGACAGAACGTATAAAGCAGCACAGCCTCTTTGATTTCTTCTTCACAAATCATGAACGAAATCAGATGAATTGCACTTCGATTCGAACCCAGACTCTGGAAATAAAGATGCTTTGCCCGGTTTGAATCACGATCCTTCAAAGCCCGTCTGTATCCAGAAAACACCTTCCAGAACAATCCTGCCAGCGGCAACGCTATTACCCACAAAAGCTGACTCGCAGCCACCAAACCAACCGCCAGCACCTTAGCCACAACCGTCCACACAGCGCCAGCACCACTGCCGACCATCATCACAGCGTCGCGCAGCCCCATGCTCACGTTGGCATTCGGCAAAAGCGCTTCGACGTCACGAATCGGGATGTCCTTGAACAGCCTGATCTGCACGTTGTCTTCGCCCGCAGGACGAGTGATCAGCGCCAGTCGATTGAATATTTCCACCGTGCTAGTCTCGCCCTTGATCGGATGCGCAAGTGTTCGACGGTGATATGGCGCAGTGGAACGACCTCGCACCCAGATCGACATCTCTTCGAGACTCTCCTCGTCGAGTTTCACCTTGATGCCATGCGTGCTTCCGGCTTCAAGAGCAGTCTTCACCTGATCGTCGGAAAGCTTCTCGAAGTTAGCTTTTTCGAGCATGTGCTGAACCTTTGAATTCAGCAGTCTAAACTCGTCGTCGCCGGGCGGATCGTCGTTCAGAACGTCGATAGTCTCGCGATCAGGATTTATCCGGGCGTACGTCCGAGTAAGAATCCGCTCAAAAGCCGATTTCTCCTGCTCGAGTATTCGAACCAGCCAGCTGGATACAAGGCCGATCTCTGAACTTCGATCGCCGAAAGTCCCAGAATCTTGCGACATGTACTCGATCAGATCGTCCGACCCAACCGGAATAAACCGGTTGTCCGGACGCGAAAACCCAGCTTCGTAGATGCTTGTCAGGGTGAATTTCGAGAAGAAAAACCCGAGACCGAACTTTTTACCAATCAATCTTTACTTCTCGACCTGTTCGAGCCGACTCCTCGGTGGCCGCAAACACCTTCAGCACCCTCAGACCGTGCTCCTGCGGAATTGGCGTATCGGCATCTCCACGTTCGATAGCCGCAACGAAATCGGTGAATTCTTCTAACAAAGGCTCGTTCGTACGAACTTCTTCCTTCTCCCAAGTCCCGTCTTCCGTATCACCGATCCAGAGAGCAGTTTCCTGGCCCTCGGCTTGACCGTACTTCAGTCTGAATTTCGCCATGCCATTTGTGAAGAAGAAATCGGCACCGTACTCAGTTGCACCCACTCGCCACGCCATTCGGCTGATAGTCGCAACCTTGCCCGACTTCCAACGCAGGAAGACCATCGCAGTGTCGTCGCAGTCGATATTCGAGTTCTCGTCTCGTGGGTAAGTGACCTGTCCGATCTGCGCACTGACGGTCTCGACATCGTCGCCCATGATCCACATCAGGCGGTCGATCTCGTGCGTGCCGTCCATCTGGCCCATTCCTCCGCCTTTGGATCCGATCAGCATCCAGGGCGGGCGAGTCCACGGCTGATACACCTTGTGCCACATATCGTGAGCCATCACGACTTCGCCGAGCCGTTTCGATTCGACAAGCTTCTGCATAGCCTGAACCGCGGGGTAATATCGCTGAGTGTGGGCGGTCATCAGCTTCACGCCGTTGGCCTTCGCTGCGTCGAGCATCTCCTGGCCTTCTGCAGGGGTGAGCGCCATGGGCTTTTCCATGAAAACGTGCTTGCCGGCCTTCGCTGCGTCGAGACCCGCCTGATAGTGCAGCCAATGCGGAAGTGTACCGATCACGATATCTACGTCGTCTCGTTCAAGAACGGCTTTGTAGTCGTTTACGAACTCGACGTCGGGATATTTGTCTTCCCATGGAGCCGCGGCCTCTGGTCGCTGCTCTGCGACTACTTTGAGTTCGGCTCCGGGGGTTCGCTGAACGACATCGATGTAGTTTCCGCCGATTCGTCCTGTGCCAAGTACTGCTACTCCAACCAATTCGATCGCTCGCTTTCAGACGTTTTTATCTATTGCGCTTACAGAGGTAATTCTCTGGTTACCCAACTCGGCGGAATTGTAGACCGTTCGGGCCAGAAGTGTGGGGGTGATGGAGACACTGTCACGGCGAGTGACGAGGAACGAGCGACGTGACAATCATCGTTTTCGAGCAACGCTGCGAATAAACGCCAGGCAATAAATCGACATTCGACTACACCCAAAACTAAAATTCCAGAAGCCAGTCGTTACATCAGGCTACATCGTGATTGCCACGTCGTTCCTCCTCGCAAATTCAGGAACAACGCAACGAATCGCAAAACCCTATGCCAGCATGCCCTTTAACTCTTCGACGTGGTCGATCACGTAGTCGGGCGTCGGCGCATCATCCGGATACTCACGGCCCATTCGCACCCACGCAGTCTTCATGCCAACCCCGTGCGCACCAGTGATATCGGTGTACGGGTTGTCGCCTACGAACAGAATCTCCTCCGTAGCCAGATCATCTACGCCCAGCAGACGAACAGCCTCCATGAACACTTCTGGAGCCGGTTTATCCACGCCAAACAGCTTCGAAGCGAGAACGAACGGAGATTTTTTATCGAATCCAGTCTTCTCAGCTTTCATATGCTGAAACTGATCGCCGTTGGTCACGATGCCCCAGTTCACATCGGCTTCGTTCATCCAGTCGGCAAATTCCATTGCTCCCGGCAGCACCTTCATGAACTTCACCATGTGCTCAAAGTAGAACTTGTAGTGCGATTCAGGATCGCCGGGAACACCGTGCCACTTTTTCTGAATCTCGGTGATAGCGGTAAGGGCGTTGGTGGCGTTCGAAGGCGACAACGACCAGAAGTACGCCAGTGCGTCTTCCCACGAAGTTGAACTGTGAATCACCTCGTGCTGATCGTAAAAGGCTCGATAAACATCGTCATAAGCTGAACACCTGTCGATCAGCGTGTCGTCCATATCGAATAGTGCAGCGCGGAATATCTGGTTAGTCATAAGTAAATCGTAGTTGTCGCCCAGCCGATGGGCTGGCTAATAACTGGCCTCAAAGTCCTGCGAACGAAAAAATCAAACGAGCCATTCAGACGAATCAGGCGGAAGCTTCAATAAGCCCCAATCAGAATCTGGTTGCCAGTTCTTCCATTCTTCAGTGAACGGTGCATTTCGTGGGTCGAGACGACTTACTGCATCGAGTCCGTAACGTCGAAAATCAGACGCCTGTGTTTTTGTGAAAACTCCCTGATCAACCCAGTTTCGAAGCTCTGCCTCGTCCTTCCATTTCCACGAAAGATCTGGGTTCACCACGATGTCCAGTTCGTAATCTCTGGTGTCGAATCCAATTTGAGATCGAACATATTCCATCTCAATGTTGATGTACCAGCGTTCGAATTGATGGTGAATGTCATCAAATAACACCCAGATCGAATACGGAGTATTCGGGTACATAAAACGTAAAATCGAGTGACGTTCCCAGGTTAGTTCTTCCAGATCGTCGACGAAGAATTTTTTCACTACGCCAGAACCAAGCCAGTTCGGCTGACTGTAAATATTGCCAGCGGCCACGTACAGGACTGTGCGGTTTTCGTTGTCTTCGACGACTCGGGCGGGCAATGCGCGTATAAATCCTCCGTGAGGATTCAAGTCTCGAATTACTACGCTGGAGCCACGATCAAAATACATTGCTTGCCTATACGTCCGCTGGCGATCCGTCTTCAGCGTTCCAGCTGCCGGAGCCTCTTCCCACATTGCCCGTCGATTTGTTTTCATCAGGATCGAACGGTCGCTCTGCGAATACCGATTCGTCGAGATCGGTGCCCAATCCCGGCGCAGTTGGCAGTTCAAAATAGCCGTCTTTGAGAACAAGCGGGGTCGTCTGCACCTTGTCGTGCCACGGCATGTCACGGGCTGTTTCAAGAATGAGAAAGTTCGGCACATTTGCGCAAACATGCAACGACGCAGCGGTTGCGATCGGCCCGTTCGGGTTGTGTGGAGCGAACTTGATGTATTCGATTTCAGCCATCGAAGCGATTCGCCTGATCTCGGAAATACCGCCGGTGTGAGCAATATCCGGCTGAATCACGTCAGTGAGTTGGCGATGCAAAATGTCTCGGAAGCCGTAGCGGAAAAATAGCCGTTCGCCAGTAGCGATATCGGTCTTGTGACCCGCCGCTCGAACCTGCTCCATCGCATCAAGATTGTCCGGTGGAACGGGTTCTTCGAAGAACTTGATGTTGAATTCCTCGACAGCAGCAATCTGGCGATTTGCGATCGACGGTCGCGAACGACCATGGTTGTCGATCATGATTTCGACATCGGGTCCAAGATGATTGCGCATGTCCTTGATCTTCTCGTGAAGAGCATCGACCACATCGTTTTCATGAAACGAGTTCTCGCCGATCACCCAGCCGCCTGTCTTGAACGCAGAGAACCCCTGATCAACAGCATCCCATCCACCTCGCAAATCACCAGCGTGTGTGTAGGCGCGAACGCGGTCACGAACGGCCCCACCGAGCATCTTGTAGATAGGCAGGTTGTACGCCTTGCCGGTGAGATCCCACAGTGCGATATCGATCGCCGCCATCGCCGAACCCATCACCACACCGCCGCGCCAGAAGCCGTGGCGATACATGATCTGCCAGTTCTTTTCGATCTGAGTCGGATCGCGTCCGATCAACCTCTCGGCGAGGGTCTTGATTCCAGATTCAACGGCCAGCTCGTGCCGTTCAAGAGTCCCTTCACCCCAACCATGTACGCCCTCATCCGTCTCAACCTTGCAGAAAACCCAGTTACGGTTTCCGCCCTTCATGATGAACGTTTTTATATCGGTAATTTTCATGTTGTTTTCTGGTTAGTCTCTCTCGGATAGGAGCCTAGTTACGGCCAGCGAACAGTTTATGTCCGAATTGAATCGAATCGAACATATTCTCAGTCTAATTGCCCTATTTTCGGGTAGATGATCACAGTCAGCGCAACGACCACCAAACACCCTGCAGAAAGCAGCGCGTAGCCGGCGCTAACGCCCCATTTATCGGCGACTAAACCTGCTGCGATTCCCGCCACGGGCGAAAGCGCAGTATCGAGCAGTGTTGCCGAAATGATCCGCCCGCGCAACCTGTCGGGCGCAAGTTCCATCAAAGTAACGCTGTTGCCAGCCCTGAACACCGTTTGAGAAACGCCAATCCAGATAATTAGCGGGAACACCATCCAGAGGTACGTAGCACCGGCGAATCCGAGCAATGCCAGACCGTACGAAAGCGCGGCCAGAAGCATGAGCCGACCTTTACGGTTCAACGTCTTGCGAGCTGCGATATACAAGCCGCCGGTCAACCCGCCAATCGCACCGACCGACGTAAGCAACCCCAGCAACCCGATTTCGCGCCCAAATTGTTCTTCAACCAACTGCGGAAGTAATACCTGGTGCGAAAATCCGATCGACAACGGGCCGAGTCCAAGCAGTACGAGCGCCAGTATCACCCGGTGCCGACCGATGTACACGAACCCTTCGATCAGCTGACTGATTGGATTGCCCTTTGGCAATTTCGAAGTTCTATCCGGAATGTCGATCTTAGTGGTCGTCCACAACACCACCACAAACGCACCCGCAGCCCAAACGTACGCCCAGCCAACATCGGTTGCTGCGATCAATATGGCGATCAACGCTGGCCCACCCAAACGGGTGGTATTGATAGCTATCGAGTTGAGCGACATGGCGTTGAACATGTCTTTTTTCTCAACCAAATTCGGAATGATCGAAGTACGAACGGGCTGGTTCATAGCCATCCCAGCACCCAAACCAAACGCCAACACATATACGTGCCACAGTTCGATAGAGCCGGTGAGCAACAAAGCAGCCATCGCTACGTGCATAAGGAACGTCCACGCCTGGATGATCATCAGCAGTCTGCGACGATTAAATCGATCAGCGGCTACCCCACCGATAAGACCAAGAACCAGCATTGGAATGGCACGAGCGACCAAAACTGAAGCCACCGAAGTCGATGAGCCGGTTAAATCCCACACCAACCAACTACGCGCAATCATGTCGGCGTGCATAGCGGTTGCTGAAAGGAGTTGACCGAACCACAGGTAGCGGAAATTGCGGTTGCTGAGCGATCGGAAGGCTAGGCTAAGTGTGGCAGGCATCATCGGCTAAGTTGCCCACGGATAATTGCTGGATATGTTGCCTGCTGGTTGATCAATTCCGCAGCAGTATATGCCTGAGGTTCACACCACGTTGACGACTTACTGAACGTCGAGAGCTATTGGTGAGTGAATCGACTGCCAGCCCTGTAATTCAAGCGATCGAACCTCGTCTAAATCGAGTCCCAGGGCATCGGCAGTATCGGATGGAGTGGCAGAGGCACCGTTTACGAGACCAAGCCGAAGTTCCATCACGCCTCGCTGCAATTCTGGCAGCGTGGCAACTGCGTTTTTAGAAAACTGCTTGGCAAGATCACCAGGAATCGATCGAGAATGACCGTCGGCAGCCCGAAACAGGCGATCCATCATTTTGGTTCGACCCATCGCCATTAATCGCTTGAATGCAACGCTGGACACTTGTTCTTCTGGCGAACCAAGATGTCGTGCGTCTTCTTCGGCAACACCTTCGAGACACAGCCAGCCCTCGCGTGACCCGCCTGTCCTTAACCCATGAATAGCCAATCGCCACGAATTCTCTTCTTCCGCAGCAAGCAGTTCACGCAATACCTGAATAGCTCTGAGCGATCCGTTCTTCCCAAGATCTCGCGCAGCCGAAATACGTTCGCCCATATCCCGACTCGTAAGCATTCCTCGTAGCCGAGCGATTCGCTCCTCGCCCGACCCGCTCAGTTCTTCAGCGACACGGCGGAGATGCGCTCCCTCAGATTCGCTGTCGGTCTTGCTGAGCCGAGTAATTCCCGAAGTTTCGGCAGTTGGCTTAACGGCCTCTGGACGATCAGGTTTTTGGGTGTTTGAGGTTGGGTCTGACATGGTGCGGCAAGAATTCTACATATGTTGCCTGCGGTTTTGGTCATACTGCGCAAGAACCCTCAGAACCAGCGTGGGAAACCACGATATCTGGGTTGTGAGGTAGCACCAAGAGGAACAGGTGCGTGCCTACTCCACGTCTCTACGCAACATGAATAGATTGAAGACAGTAGCGATAACGGCACCCAAAACCAACAGGTTCCGCACACAAGACCGAGAGATGGATACAACGACAATGGGCGAGATAGTTGACTTCTTCCAAAGCTCTCCACTGCCAGACGTGGAAGCAATTTCGGTTCTTTTGGTCGACGACCAACCGGTGTTCCGTAACGTAGCCCGTTCCGTACTGTAACGTGATGGAGCGTGCGAAGTAATCGGTGAAGCTACCGACGGCGCCCACGCTATCGAACTGATGAGCAAGCTGAACCCCGACATCGTTGTGATGGACGTTCAGATGGGCGACATGAGCGGTGTTGAGGCAACTCGACGGATTCTTGCTCAGAACCCAGAAGCGAACATTGTCCTTACAAGCATGGGTTCCGATTCCGAGTACCCGACACTCGCCCGAGAAATCGGCGCACGAGGATTCGTTCCGAAGCGCAATTTGAACGTATCGATGCTCCGCAGCCTTGTTGGCGGCGGACCGTCAGGCGGCAGCAGCGCAATCGCCGCTTAGTATCCGCTGGCAATAATCAAGCTGAGAAGCCCCGACATGATCGGGGCTTTTGTGTGTGTGACCTCATAAGCACACATGGGTGACTGGACGATCAATCTCATCAACCGTCATCCCCAAATTCACAGCGCGTAGTAACCCACACGCCCTGTGTGTATCACGTCACTGGCTCGGTTCAGTATTCCGCCATATTCTGAGCGCACGCGAGCACAAACATCTGTGTGAATTTACCAATCGGATCCCAACGAACTAAATCGTAAATCCTATGAATCAAACGGCGCCTGAACCAGCACCAGTCCCGAGTCGAAGCGTATTCCAGAGTCCGCTTATTATTGGGCTTGTAGCGATTACAGTGATGACCGGGGCGATAATTTCGTTTGGATCGAGAATTCTCCCGCAAAACACGCTGAACGGCATCAGCCAGGGACAGGTTGAAGACCTCGATAGGTTTGCCACCACAATTCATTATGGCGATGCTGGAATTACCGGTTCCGGCGCACAGGAACGGCTCAGCGTAATTGCAGGTACCACCTCGTTCGATTCGCTCATGAAGCGAGGGCTCTTCGGAGCAAACGCCCAGCGACTCGATCTATATTCACTAACCGGCGAACCGATATATGCGACAAGTGGCGATGTACCGGTACTTGAAGGCTCGATGCTCACTGCGTTCGACGATGCCGTTCACAACAAAGTGGCGTCTATACACATGGAGCCCGACGCAGCATCTGAGCGAGTCGGAATCGATGCCAATCTCCTGCAGACATACAAGCTGATCTGGAACCAACCACCGGGTGACGGCCGACATGCCCGCACGCTGATGATGGCAGTGATTACAACCGATGTTGGACGCGACCTTGCTGTGGCACACAAAAGTGTTTGGATAATCGCTGGTGTGTTCAACGCAGGCATGGTTTTCGTTTTGTTGGTTCTGCACTGGGCATCGGGAAGGGCACAGCGTCGTTTGGAACGCGCAAACAAGGCACTTGCCGTTCAAAACATCGCAGTTCGCGAATCTCGGGAACGCATGGTGCAGGCAGCCGACAGCACCAAGCGAGCAATAGCTGAAGAGCTTCACGGCACTGTGCAATCGAAGTTATTTGCCGTTTGGATGCAGTTGTCGCAGTTCAGAGAAGCGAATCTTGAATCAGTCCCCGATCATATCGACGAACTCGACAAGATCATTCTCGATCTCGACAACATCCGTGAAGACGATATCCGAGGCATCTCGCACCGCCTCCACCCGAGCATCATCCGTGTTGGATCTGGCGTCGGGCTACGATCGCTCAGGAACTTCTACGAATCGATGATCTCGGTCGAACTGAATATCAACGAAGGTGCTGCACAACTCGAACCGGCCGGAAGTTCGGTCATTCCCGAAAACATCCGCTTAGGTGTGTACAGAATCGCCGAGCTTGCGATGGGTAACGTTGCCAAGCACGCCGAAGCCACGGTTTGCCAGGTTGAGTGGGCCTACGACGAGATTGACCAGCAGCTGATCATGAGCGTTACCGACGATGGTAAGGGGTTCGAACCCGACCAGATTCGCCAAACTGGTCTTGGCATGGTGAATATTGGCGATTACGCCGACGCGATGAATGCTGTATTAGATATCAAGTCGCAGCCCGGAGCCGGAACGCACCTCAAATTGACGATTCCGTTCGTAAATCCCGAGTCCGAAGCCAGCACGTCAAACTTACCTGCCCAAAGCACCAGTAACCGAATAGGCGAAACTGGCGAACAGCCTTCAGCAGCATAGGTTGCTGTGGGCACCCAGCGCCTAACGCGCATATTCCTACAGGGTTGGTTAAACCATCGGCTATTCACCTTTGTGACAGTTCTTCGTAGTATCAAACTAGCTACATTCGAACAGTCCTAAGGCCAACCATGTACCGAGTTCTACTAATCGACGACCAACCCATCTACCGTGACATTATCCGAGCCATGCTCGATAAGGCCGGTGGGTTCGAGGTGGTCGCTGAACGAGAAGATGGTTCGTTCGCGGCCAACACGTACCAGGAGATCCTGCCCGACGCAGTGATCATGGACATTCAGATGCCCCAGATGAACGGCTTCGAGGCGGCTGGCACCATTCTCGGTGAAGATCCCCAGGCTGTAGTCGTTCTAACTTCAATGAAGCAAGACGACGAATACGAGCGATTGGCCCAAGAGGCCGGAGCCGCGGCGTTCTACCCGAAGAGGCACCTGAACATCGAGGTTGTACGCGATCTTATTGAGAAGCGTCACCAGCAGGTGCTGGCAGCTTAGTAGCTTTCGGTTTCGACCGCCTCTGAGCAAGTGCTGATCCGATTACGACTAGCACTCCGCCGATATACAGTTCGCCGCCAATCGATTCGCCAAGTATCCACCAGCTGAGCAACACGCCGAATATCGGCTGGCTCAGCGATATAACGGTTACTCTCGAAGGCAAGTACCGCTTCAACAGCCATGTCTGGCCAATGAACCCCAGACCGGCGATTAGCACACCTGTGTAGAACAGTGCGATCACCAGCCGGCCGGTAACGTTGAACGCTTCGTCCGATTCAAAAATCAGGCTAGCGATCACGAAAGTAACGATCCCGAACACGCTCTGAGCCATCAGCAACTTGTGCTGTGCGATTCCCTGACCCAGCTGCGATAAAAAGACCTGCCGACCGCCAAGTAATATCGCCGAGCCGAGCAGTAATAAATCGCCAATCAGGAAATCGGAACTCGAATCGGCAAACCCCTTGTAGAACACGGCCACGATCCCGGAGTAAGCGACGAGGGTTCCAAGCGTTCTTGAGCGCGACATTCGGTCGCCCGGAACGAAGAAGTGGGCAAATACACCCGTCCACAACGGGAACGTGGTTGTCACGACAACTGCGTGCCCGGCAGTCGTATAGTCCTGCCCAATGTTCATGAAAGCCAGCTGAACCGTGAACAAAATCCCGAGCAGGGTGAGCGGAACCCACTCACGTTTTTGAATTTTGAACGACTGCTTCGTTGCGATGGCGTATATGAGAACGACTATCGCACCAAGAATAAATCTCAGGTACCCGAGTCGCAGTGGCCCGGCATCTTCGAGTCCAGCCTTGTTGGCAACCGGGTTTCCGGCCCACATCGTTGAGAGCAAGAGTGCAAATCCGCCAGCTTTCAGCGATAGCGGACGGCGACCGTTCACTTCAGGCTTTGCCTGCGACTTTTCTGATGCGGTTGGTTTTGGGCTTTCAGACGATGTTGAGGCCATAGACGGGTATTAGTCACCCACCGCAGAAGCCACGATACCGACAACACCGGGCACATCCTCGCACCACCGTGTGACGACGACGAGGTTCTTCTCGGGATCGATCACGACGGCGTTGCCCCCGGCCCCTGAAGCTACGAACGTCGATTCAGATGCTTGGCTACCGCGCTGTCCCGTATTAAGCCACCACATGTAACCGTATTGGGGGTTCTGTTCCGACGGGACGGTCATCATGTCGATCCACTTTTCCGAGATGATCTGACGATCACCCCAGCGTCCCCGGTTCAGGTAAAGCATCCCGAATCGGGCGTGATCCAGCGTGTTTACCCAGAGACCACCGCCCCAGTGGGCTCCACCGGATACCGATTCAGTCACAAGACCGTCGAGATTCACAGTGGAGTGCTCGCCATAGCCGTGCCATGCCCACGTATTTGAACCACCAATCGGGTCCATAACTTCTCGTTTGAGTACCCCGGGAAGCGGCTCGCCCCACACTGCCAGCAACGCAAGGGCCGTTCGATTGACCCGAACGTCGTTATATTCGAAGTGCTGGCCGGGGGCTTTTCGCTCCTGCCGACCCGTTTTGCCGTCCTCGTCCTTGCCTATTGACGAGAGATGCCTGTTCCAGTCGACGACATCGGGCTTTGTGTAGAGCGTACCTTCCCATTCCGAGCTCTGCTGAAGCAGGTGCTCCCACGTAATGCCGCGGTTTTGATCAGTATCGAAGCCGTCTACTGGCTCGCCAGTGTTGACCTGGATGATCGATTTGTCAGCTTCGTAGTCGATTACAGCGTCTGAAGTGCTCTTGATCATCCCTTTGTCGAACGCCAATCCCGCCATAGTCGCAACGTAGCTCTTCGTTGCGCTAAACGTAAGGTCGACACGTTCGATATCGCCCCACTCAGCAACGATATAGCCGTCTTTGATCACTAAGCCAGCCGGACCACCACGATCCTTGAACTGCCCAAGCTTTGCCGCCCATTCAGGCGCATCATCACCAACCCTGCCGTGCTCAATGTCGATAGGCCACTTGATCTCATTATCTTTGGCGAACTGAACAGCCTTATCGAGAATTGACTGGTCAATGCCCAACGAAGCAGCGGCTTTCCGCTCCCATGCGCCCTTTGGTGGCAGGTAGAGATCGTTTTTGATGGTCAATATGCTGTCTGCCTAGCCCTCTAGCCGTTTCAGGTACTGACCCAGCCAGTCGTACTCAACAAAATCGACATATTCGTTCATCAACGCCTTGGTGATCGGCCCAGCTGCAGAACCATCACCGATCTGGCGACCCTGGAACGATCGAACTCCGCAGATACACAATGAAGTCGAGGTCAGGAAGATTTCATCGGCTGTCATAGCATCGAACAGGTCGATGTCCTTGGTTACAACCGGAACATCGATTCGTTCGGCCATCTCAATAGCCGTCTCGCGTGAGATTCCGCCGAGAACGTACTGTTCCTGTGGGGTGTAAATAACGCCGTCTTTGATCGTGAATATGTTCGATCCGATGCCTTCCGTGAGGAATCCCCGCGTATCAAGCAAAATCGCCCACGCCTCGGGATCCTGCGCCTTGGCTTCCATATCGGCCATGATCAGGTTGAGATAGTTGTGCGTCTTCGCTCGAGGGCTAAGAGATTCGGGCGGAGTGCGTCGAATCGATGGCACCAACACGTCCATGCCGTCTTTATACAAACGAGCTCGTGGCTTTAGGGGCAGCGGTGCGCACTCGATGATCACGTTCGGACCGCCTGCGGTCTCCCACATATCGCCACCAACAAGGTCGACACCACGAGAAACTCGTTGGCCAACCCAGAAGTCGTCGTCGGGCCCTAGAAGGTGCAGATTGGCCTCCAGCACCTCTCGGGACTTCGCGACCATCTCTGCCTCGGTCATGCCGGGATCGATGTCGAGGTACTTGAGCGAGTCGTAGAACCGACTGATGTGAGTCTCAAGTTTGAATATCTTGTGGCCAAACGTGCGTGTCATGTCGAAAACGGCGTCGCCGTACTTGAAGCCGCGATCTCTGAAAGGCACTTTGACTTCGGATTCGGGGATTATCTCGCCGTTGAAGTAGGCGACTCGTTCGCCGGTTCGTGCAGTGGTCATTTCGTTACATCCTTACGTTTCGGTTCAGCACATGGGTACTGAACTTGTGTATCTGGACGTTTACCGGTTCTCCGAAGCATGGCTTCGACGCGGACGCCTCACGTATCGCCATCCACCGTTGTTTTGGGCGGGGCAGCGCGATGCTACGCCTCACACGAGTGTGCGTATAGTTCCACACTGTATATATGTGTGTATGGGCGTGCGGAAGTGAGAGAATCAATTCCGAAAAGCTTACAATGCCAATCATCGATGTATCCCAGAAGTCTTATCGTTCGCTAGTCAAAGCGGCGCATAAACGCGGGATGAGCATCGATCGCTTCATTCAGAAGACATTTGAGAGCGAATTGACTGATTCTGAGCCTGTGTCACGGTCTAAACCGGCTTCTGCAGCTCCTACGGTAGAAAAGCCGGTTGGTCCCGTCAGGTTAGTGCCCCATAAACCGGTTTCTATGATCAACAGAGAAGACGCAGCGCAAGTCGACGGAAATGGGGCTGAATTCCGAGTTCGAAGCGCTCTGGGGCCGCATAGAGCAAAGCGCAGGCAATGCGATTTCTACTAAACGAGGCCAAGATTTCACCTACGAGGTCGAATCGGGCTATCTCACGGTTCGAGAAAGTGGTGCTCGGATACCACGCAGTCAGTTCAAGAAGGCGTTAGCGCAGTGGCCTCAGAACGGACCTTCGAACATGCGAGGAATCTACGCGGCGTCGGTCGTATGGGCCGTTCTTGCCGATGGGCGAATTCTCGATAGCGCAGCCTAGCTGCTATCTACCAGCGGAATCCTTCGAGACGAAGGATCTTCTCCCAGATAGCTTCCCTTGCGAGTTCTGACAGAACCTTTCATTTGAACCCAAAGTGCTATTGAGTTGCGACGCGCCTACACTAACCCCGCATGCGAGAAACCGTTTTCTCGCAACGAATGCTAATCATATGCCGGAGTAATGTAATTGAAAGTCACAGCCATCGAAACCTTCGCAGTCGAAGGCCTCAGTAATCCCATGATGTTCTGTGCAATACGCACCGACGAGGGAATTACGGGTTACTCCGAATTCGGAGTCGGCGCGCTTGCTAACGGTCTGCGTGGGCTGATCGAAGACCTGTCGGTCTTTGTGATTGGTCAAGATCCCCGGAAAGTCGAAGCGCTCTATACGCAGATGGAACGTGGCAGTCGAGCCGCATTTGGCGGAGCGACTTGGCAGGCGATTTCTGGGATAGAGCTGGCACTCTGGGACATCAAAGGCAAAGCACTTAACGTACCTGTCTATGAGCTGGTTGGCGGGGCGACTCGAACGAATCAGAAGGTTTACTGGTCGCACATGCTCAGCTACCAGGTTACCGCGTATGCCAAATTGGGGACTGAGCCCGTTCGATCATACGATGATGTGCGCAATGTAGTCGCGCAAGCAGCCGACCGGGGCTACGACACACTCAAGACAAACATTATGTTCCCGGGAGATCCATTCACCGGTATCAGCCAGGGGCGGTCGGGTCCTCACGATCAGTCGCTCACGCGTGACATTCTCAATGCAGCTGTCAAGCAGTTCGAGGTTATTCGCGATGAAGTGGGTCCTGATATAGGGCTGTGTCTAGACGTCAATACAAACTTCAAGGCCGATGGACAAATCAGGCTTGCCAAGGCGCTTGAGCAGTTCGATCTGACTTGGATGGAGCTCGACAATCTGGATCCTGCAAGCGTGCGTATGGTGAAGGATGCAACGAGCACACCCATATGCACGGGTGAACAGCGACTCGGTCCGCTCAACTATCGCGACCTATTCGAAGCGAGAGCAATGGACGTCTGTAAGGTCGATCTCCAATGGCAGGGTTTTATCCCGGCACGCCGTGTTGCGAACATGGCCGAACTATACGACATCAATATCGCACCGCACAACTACAACGGTCACCTGTCGACTTTCCAGACGATGAACCTGTGTGCGTCGGTTAACAACGTGAAGATCAGTGAGAGCGACCCTGTTCAGGTACCGTGGCGTGACGAACTAGTGACTGATCTTCCGGATATCAACAATGGCATGGTGACTATTCCAACTAAGCCTGGTTGGGGTACAGATCTCAACGAAGTTGCAATGAGGAAATACGCGGTTCAGTCCTAAGTTTCATAATGCTGTTCTGTCAGTTGTGTTTTTTTGGCAATAGCTTCTTAGCCTGCGTTTTACCTGAAGTTTGCCTGAAGTTTTGAACTGAGAATCAGCCGGCCAACCTCAGTGAGACACTGCCTTTTAATCAGCAGGTCGTGGCCCACTGAATTCGGGCCCCGCAAGGCCCCCAAAACTCGGAACATTCGTAGATAAAAATCCACCGGTACTCCGGTAGCTTTTTTTGCTTTCGATCACAGTCGGCGTAGACACCGCGTGACCTACCCATCAAACTGATTCGCAGATCTGAGAGTGTGCAGATCCTGAAAATCTTCATCAATTCAATCGATCAGGAGAATTTATGCGAATCGCAGCTTTGGGTTTCCACCACGAGACGAATACGTTCCAGTCTGTAAAAACCGACTATGATTCGTTCGCAAATTTTGAGTTCTTGCGCGGCAGCCAGATAGCTGACCGACACGCCACCTCAAAATTCACACTAGCGGGATACTTTCAGAGCGCTCAACAGTTCGAATTCGACCTCGTACCACTTTTGTTCGCATTCACGGGTCCCACCGGCACTATTACCAAAGATGCGTTCGATCGGATCTCAAAGGAAATGATCGACCTTTTGGAGCAAAACGGTCCGTGGGATGGGGTGTTACTTGCCCAGCACGGGGCTGCAGTGACCGAAGAATATCCGGATATGGATGGGGAGATTTCTCGCAGGGTCAGGGAGGTCGTCGGTCCCGATACCCCGGTGGTGATGACGCTGGATTTGCATTCGAATATCACCCAGCAGCAGGTCGCAAACACCGATGCAATAGTCGTGTTTCGAACGAATCCACACCTAGATGCGGTAGAACGGGCGGTCGAAGCATCCGAAATCTTGGTGAAGACGATCCGAGGCGAAGTACGACCTGTTCAGCATCTTGTGCAGGTGCCCATGATCATCAATATCGTCAAACAACCGACCTCTTTCGGACCGATGAAGGAAATTATGGACGAGGTTCACGAAGTGCTGGAAAAACCAAGCGTCCTTTCTGCCAGTTGCGGACAGGGGTTCCCGTACTCCGACGTAGATCAGATGGGGGTTTCATTCCTGGTAGTGACCGACGGCGATTCCGGGGTCGCCGAGGAACAGGCAAAATGGCTGGCTCGCCAGGCATGGGATCGACGGGCCGATTTACAGAACGATGCTCCCTCGGTTGAAGAGTCGGTAAGTAGAGCGATGAACGCTCCTTCGGATGGCAAACCGACCGCAATAATGGATGTTGGCGATAACGTTGGTGGTGGTGGGACTGCCGATTCTACTCACCTGCTTGCTGAAGCAATGCGGCAAGGACTAGACGGCGAAAAAAGTCTGCTCCTAACACTGTTTGCCCCCCCTGCTGTTCAGACCTGTATCAGTGCCGGTGTCGGCTCGACCATCACCCTCAAGGTGGGTGCCGGCACAGATCAACTACATGGTGAACCAATAGAGGTCACCGCCAATGTACGAGCCATTACGGACGGCAAATTCGAGGAGCCTAAACCTACTCACGGCGGGATCAGATTCTTCGACTATGGACCATCAGTGGCCCTCGATACGGAGGACGGTCATACAATTGTGCTGCATACGGTCAGAGGTATAGGCAATATGAGCCGTGAACAGTACTACTCGATAGGCATTCTCCCGGAACAGTACAAAGTCATTATTTGCAAAGGCACAGTCTCGCCGCGCGCAGCCTACGAACCGATCTCTCGTGAGATCATCATGGCCGACTCACCGGGTGTGACAAGTGCCAACATGTCGAGCTTCTCATATGAGAATCGCCGCAGGCCGCTCTATCCATTTGAGCCGGAAACGAAGTTTGAATGAGTTCAACGCAATCTGTTGATTCGGTTCTGTCAGAACTCAGTAATAGGTAATCGACCTGAATAAATACTCTGTTGGTGCACACTTGTCTATGGGCGCCGTAACGATTGGCCAATTTAGTCATGCTGGGCAACAGGATGCGTGAACCAGCGGATCCTCAATCGGTGCAACCAAAATCACTTGTAGAGATAGCGTATCGCCAGAAGCTGGCGTTGATTGCGGCCTTATCTGCGACACTAATTGTCACATCATCAAGTCAGACGGTTGTGGCTACGGCCTCTCAGAACATCGTTGCAGATATTGGTGGGTTTGAGCTATTCACGTGGATGTTTGCAGGTTTCTCATTGACGTCGGCGGTAGCTGTTCCAATTGTTGGCAAGCTTGCCGATATGCATGGAACACGGCCTGTGATGGTCGTTTCGCTCACCCTTTTTATCGTTTCTTCTACAGCTGGTGGATTCGCGAATTCAATGGAGCAAATGATAGTAGCGCGGGCGTTCCAGGGACTCGGATTCGCTGGTGTTCTAAGTAGTGTGTGGGTCACGACTGCAACAATGTGGGCGCCCAAAGACAGGGCGAAATGGTTAGGAGTACTCTCCGGGGCTTTCACGCTCTCCGGAGTAGCGGGACCAATACTCGGTGGTTTCGTTTCGGACGAAATTAGCTGGCGATGGCTGTTCTGGTTTAATCTTCCAGTAGGAACTGCAGCTTTGTGGTTTTTACTGCGCATCTTCCCGAAAATTGAACGTGAGCATCGATCTCGGCACCTAGACATCGCTGGCGGACTGACATTTGGCCTATTCGCCACATCGGCCCTACTCGCAGTATCACTTGCCGGTGACAAATACGCCTGGGATTCACCAATTGTTATCGGATTGTTCCTATTCGCCTTACTGAGCATCGCTTTGTTCGTACGAGCCGAGTTTCGGGCCGAAGATCCAGTATTGCCGCCTGCATTGTTCCGGTATCGCATTTTTGCCGGTGCCATGGCCGCTTCACTGACAGTGACAATCAGTTTCGTTGTAACAACTGTGTTCGTTCCGCTGCTCGTCATCGGTGCGAAAGGAGAGTCTGCAACAACCTCAGCGTTTCCCCTCATGGCAGAAGCCCTGGGCATAGCGATCGGGGCGAACCTTGCTGGTCAGGTCTTATCGAGATTTGGCTACGCCCGGGAGCTTGCGGCAACAGGTCTTGCTTTAACAGCAGCGATCCTCTGGTTGATTGGGATGATAGGCGTCGACATTGGCCTCAATCAGCTAGCAATATTGTCACTGGTAATGGGCATAGGCATCGCTCTTGCGTTCACTTCATTTACTGTTCAGGTGCAGAACTCTATGCCTGAGAACGTGCTCGGAGTCGTTACCACAAGCATGCAGTTCGCAAGAACGTTCAGTATGGCTACAAGCAGCGCTATTTTGGGAGCGGTCTTACTCGCTGGAATAGGCTTCATTAATGTTGATGACCCGAGACCACAAGATGTGATCAAGAATCCCGAAATAGTCGTTTCCGAAGAGCGTCTTGCTGATGTGCGATTCGACTATTTAGCTGACCCTAATCTTGGTGAATCTGCGTTCGAACAAGATCTGTCTGAGGCAAGGGGGAAGATAGGTCAAGCTCTCTCAACGGTGTTCCGTGTGGCGGCAATTGGAAGTGCGATCGGCGTACTACTTGCCTTCTATACGTTCAGTGACATGCGAAAAGAAGAACTTGGGGAGTGAAATTGACATTCAGCACGCCATGATTAAAGCCTACGAGTCCTGAAAATTTCCAGCTGCTGATTTGTGAGTTTCAATCCATTTCGGCTGTTGGAAGCACCTCACACTATGAATGAATAGCGCGAAATGAACTTCGGACTTTTATCCACATGTCGTGGATTCGATCTCCAACAGGCCCACCAAACTCGAAATCAACAATAGCGGCTGACTCTCAACGAAACCTAGTCCGTCGGACAGCGCTCCACAGTGTTGTCGATAATTTCTTTTTTCGGGCCGATGGTTTCGAGTTCAACCCCGGATGTCGGCTGACAAGCGCCACAAATGGGATGCCAAACTTTGGTGTCCTTCTCTCAGTTACTAACATCGCTCAAATCGCCCGCGGGAACAGTGGTGTCCAGTCTGATGAAGACTTCCAAAGTATCGGCAAGGTGTTGTTCGGACAGTTGTTTTGGAACACGACTAGTGACTCGCGGTTCTGTCAGAACTCAGTGTCGGGGCAGAATAGCATCGTTCCTCATTAGTTGAGGAGATCTATTCATGTCCTGCCCATACTGCCTGTCTGCGTCCACTTCTAAGAGAAAACATCGAACCACGCTTGGCTATCGAACTTTCAACTGCAGGGACTGTGACAGGCGTTTCAATGAACGTTCTGGTTCACCTTTCAACGATCTGCAGTTTCCGACCGACACCGTCTTACTCGCTGTGCTCTGGCGATTGAGATATAAGCTCGGATTTCGTGATGTAGCAGAACCACTCTTGCAACGTGGATTCCAAGTCAGTTATGAAACGATACGGATTTGGGAGTTCAAATTCGCACCGTTGGTTAGTAAAAACCTTCGTGCCAAACGTCGAGGTGTGGCCGGTCATTCCTGGTATCTAGACGAAACATATATCAAGGTCAGTGGTCGTTGGCGCTATCTCTATCGAGCCATAGATCGAGAAGGAAACCTGCTCGATTCGATGCTGAGTGAACACAGAGATAAGCATGCGGCCCGACGTTTCTTGCGCCGACTGATCGATAATGCTGGGCAGAAGCCGCTACGGATGACCACAGACAAGCATCCTGCTTACACGAAGGCAATTCGTTGGATCGTTGGTCGTAAGGTTCTTCATCGACACAATCGATATTTAAATAATCGTATCGAGCAAGATCATAGATCGATCAAGCAACGGTATTACCCGATGCTCGGATTCACCAAGTTTGAGTCGGCGAGTCGATTCTGCTCAGCATTCGACGAACTACGAAATTATCTAAGAGTTCGTTCCGCAGGTAGCGAGCATGTCACAGCGGATGCTCGAAGGAAGATCTTTACTGACAGGTGGTCGACTCTAATGACCGAATTGTCGGCTTAAATACAGGGACCGATCATGTATTCAGGTCGGCCTAATTGCCGAGTGAGCGCTGAGTTCTGACAGAACCTGTTGATATAGGTGTAGTACCCGATGCAATTTGTGGGGTTTCCCTCAGGAGGGAAGCAGGCAATCAGGCGAAACTTGGATCGTAGATTGGCTCAATCGCATTTGACGATTGATGGGCTTCGCCTATTTCGGCATGCCCGGCTGTCGGTCGGGTGAATGTCATCGTCAAAAGGATTTACTGGTCAAATAATCCAGTTTATGAACTCATATTTAAAAACCAACTCCCCCACAAATAGATCTGGAGGCAAGTCAGCAATCAAAGTTCTAGTCAGTCAGCGACTTAGAACGTTGATGCGCAAAAGCATTACAGTCTCGCAGAGGAGTTAGGTAGTGCCGACGGTGTAGTACGGCCTTATATTCTAAAACTTAGTCTCCGATTCCAATGTCCGGAAGCAGACTTTCGAAAGCTGCTTGACTTCCACCAGACTTTTCAAGTTCTTCTGCATTTTCTAGTGCACCTGAAATGACGCTTAGGACTCCAAACTCGGCCTGTCTATCGAGATCTCTGACAACTGTCTGCAGTTCTTTGATCTCACCTTTCAATCCACCTTGATCTGAATAAAGTACATCAAGGGTTTCCCACTTTACGGCAATCAGATCATCTAGTTCTTGTGCCTGAATTTCTAATGGGCGCATTTTTTCTTCACGTAGGTCGTTTTGCAGCTCTTTAAGCTCAGCTATACGTGATTCACGTTCCTCATAAAAAGCGTCTTCCAAGTCTTCTCGCTTGTCTTCTAGCGCGTACATCTGATCTTCTATTTCACGCTGAGCCGCTTTCATTTCTTTTTCCAACTCATTTCGGACTTCGTTGCCTTGCTTTTCAGCCTCTTTAAAGCGAGTCCGTTGCCAAACCTCAAATTCTTGCCATGCAGCTTGTCGAATTTCCTCATTAGCTTCTTGAAGTGGGCGACGTTGTTCTTCAATTGCTGGCCACTGATCTTGAATTGTCATTTGCTCTCGATCGATAACCATTTGTTGTTTACGCAGCGGCCTACGTTCTGTTTCAATGGCTTTTTGTGCATCCCGCAACGGATCAATCTGTTCGTCTTCGAGAGATCGAATTTCCCCACGTATCTCTTTAGCATTCACCTCACGTGTTTTATGGTATGACTGTTCGTCTTTTTCCAGTTCACGTGCCTGATCTTCTAATGCCTTAATTTGGCTTTCGAGTTCAGTGATCGTTCCGGATTTGTCACCGGATCCGAGTTGTTCAGAATCTATTAAAGATAATTGATCTCGAAGTATTTGGTCTGCCTGTTGAACTTGTGATTCAAGATCTGATTCGACATTCGAAACATTGACAGATTCTCCACCGGCACTCACTTTATCGTCGAGCTCTTGAGAATCTAATGCGTATTGACTTTCGAGATCTTTGAGTATCGATTCATATTCAGTTTTTTCAGCATATGCAGCTGTCAGATCAGGATTTACAACCGCCGGTGCTTCTGCTGCTGGAGCACTCGACTGTTGTAGTTCGAGTGAGCTAACGGTCGCCTGGAGATCTGCTGCTTGGCTCTTAGCTGCATCATAAGCCGGATTAGGCCTATCTTCGGTTACTAGGGTCTCAGGAGTTGTCGCAGCAACAGATTCTGCTGTTTCCAACGCCAGTTGAGCATCGGCAACAGCAGCTTGTGCTGTCAAGTAATCCGGATGAACTATCATCACGGGGTCGGCTCCTGGATTATCAGGATCCGCAGGACCTTCTATTTCCGCAGGGGTGCTTGCCAGCGTTTCCTGAGCCGACTGAAGAGTTAGGGCTGCATCGTCACTCGCCTGTTTTGCTGTTGCAAATTCAGGATTTGACTCTTCGCCTCCTCTAATTATTGAATCTAGAGTGCCCAGCAGGTCATTAGCATCTTGGTATTGCAACCGAGTTGATTCTAATTTAGCCCGAAGTTCATCGGAATTTTCTTGTCCCGACTCGGACCCACCACCCATTTCGACAATTTTTGCATCAAGTTCAACGATGAGGTTCTGGTATTTTGTTCGAGAGTTAGCGTAGTCGTTGGAGAGAGACGAAATGTCCCTTTCAGCGGCTGCGCCGATGTCACTTTGGTCAGCTTGGACATAAGCTGCAGATCGTTGGTCGTTTATAGACTGTAGTGTGGCTGAATGCTGGTCCTCAGCTGCTCGACGCCTTTCTTCCCGTTGTCCCCAATCGACATCTTTGGCGTCTTCTTCTGCTTCCCAAGCGGCTTGGAGTCTATCTTGGAGATTCCTAATTTCCTCATAAGCTGCTTGTCTAAGGAAATTATAATCTATCGATGATTCGTCTTCCCAAACAGTTTCCTGCTTTCTTTGAAGAGCTTCTCTTTGTTCCTGAAGCGGCGCCATTTGATCTTGCAAATCGAATTGTCGCTCTTCAAGATCCATAGATTTCACCTGGAGTTCTGACCGCATCTTATTGAGGGCAGCTTCAGCAGCTCTCAACAGTGTGGTCTGTTCTTCCAAAGCATCCATTTCGGGAGTAGAAGCGTTGTTGTTTGATTCAAGTTCAACACGTTTGGCATTAATCTCTGTCTCTGCCTCTTCACGTACCACTTGCGTTTGAGCTTCAAAGTCTGCCCACTGGTCTTCAAAACCTCTCTCTAGGTCTCGCCTCTGCTTTTCGAGATCTTTGAACTGGTCGTTTATATCGTTCTCAAATTCTCGTCTTGCTCCCTCCTCATCTTGAAAGACCATCTCAAATCTATCTCGCATTTCACGCTCGAACTCATCTGCAAGATTACGACCTTGGTCAACCAATTCGTCCCGTTGAGACTCTAAATCATCGATTTCCTGTTCCAATGGTTCGATTTCAGATTGAAAATCAGACAATTGGTCGAGCAATGGATCCAGTTGTTCTGACTGTATTAGTAATACCTGCTCTTTAAGAGCTATTGCCTCACCAGCCGCTTCTGTGTCTACGAGACCACAAGCGCTAAGCAAAATTGAGAACATTATTGCCGGTAATACACGTTTTAATATCATTATTCTGTCTAAACCTGTAAGGATATAACGGGGATCAGTATCGTAAGTATAGAATTATTACGTCAACTATACAGGTAATTTGACCTGCCCCATAAACCTGTACCACTCGCTATGTTAGTCCGACGGCCTGCTTCAACCTGATTATTTCGGGCGCTAGCGGCCGGTATCCAAGTGAGCTGTGTGGTCGGATTGTGTTGTACTCCCTTCTCCATTGTTCTGTCAGTATCTGCACCTCTTTGAGTGAATGAAAAATCTCGCCATTTAGCAGTTCATCCCTGAGCTTCCCATTGAAGCTCTCGTTGTAGCCGTTTTCCCACGGACTCCCTGGCTGGATAAACAGAGTCCGTACACCGACACGCGGCAACCAGTCCCGAATCGCCTTCGCAGTGAACTCCGGACCGTTGTCCGACCTGATGTGCTCTGGAACGCCGTTCGACGAGAAGAGACTGGTGAGCGTGTGCATCACGTCATCTGAACTGCTGCCTGAATTGCCATGCATTCTCTTGTGTACTCGTCAATCACGGTCAACAGCCTGACTGCTCGTCCATCCTCGGTCCTGCACGAGACGAAGTCGTAGGCCCAGACATGGTTCGGTCTCTCCGCCCTCAACCTGATACACGATCCGTCATTCAGCCAGAGCCTTTTTCTTTCCGGTTGTTTCTTAGGAACCTTCAGCCCTTCACGTCGCCATATACGTTCAACACGCTTGTGGTTCACGTGCCAACCACGATCCTTGAGCAGTCCAGTGATCCGGCGGTAGCCATAGCGACCGTACCGAGTTGCCAGGTCGGTGATTGTCTTGAGTCAGGAGTTCATGATCATCCGGGATCTTTGGCCGTAGGCGCTGCGTTGCTCTTGGCTGTCCCAGCACCCTGCAAGCCCTTCGCTCGGATACCGAGGGCAATACCTGCTGGACGCGCTCCACGCACTTACGGCGACGGGAAGGGCTTAGAAGTTGCCCTCGGCCGCTTCTTTCAGGATCAACTTATCGAGAGTGAGATCAGCGACAGCTCGCTTGAGCCTCGCGTTCTCCAGTTCCAGTTTCTTTAGTTTCCTCGCCTGGTCGATCGAAAGTCCGCCGTACTCATTTCGCCAACGGTAATAGGTCTGTTCGGCTACCGCTATCTGTCTGACTGCTCGAGCAACAGTCTCACCTTGTGACAGGGCTACTTCTACCTCACGGAGCTTGTGTAAGATCTGCTCCGGACTGTGTCTTTTTCTTGGCATTTCTACCCCCTTTAGAACCAGAGTTTCTAACATTTACCCTAGTCTGGTTTTTGAGGGGCAGGTCAAGATGATGCCGGGATTCTGTACACATACTCAAACGAACCGTTACGGATGGATATCATCTCAAGCCGACCAGAGGAAGTGGCTGAGCGTATCAGTAGACGGATTGACAACGAATCTCTACCGCTGGAAGCCGTGATGCTCGGTGTAGATGAACTCTGGGACGTGTCGCTCATGAAATTCATTTTCGACCTGACGAACAGTTCAGGGCCCAAGAACGCAGCGGGTTTCATGCGGTCGGGTCGCATGAATATTGACAATGGCGTACCGATGGACGCTCGATTGCGAATCGAGGAGTCACTCCGTCAGGTTCAACGCGGAATTCTCGACTCGGTTGTTTTGCACAAAGAATTGGAAGCATGGCAGCTTTTTGACGAGTACCAAGATCAGTTTTTCAGCATGCTGAAGTGTAGAGGGCCAAGCCACACCTGAAATTGCTGGCACAGTTCAGTCAGAACTCGGCGCTCAATCGGTGATTAAGCCGATCTAAACCGACCTGTCAGAACTCTGAGCACAACCTCAAGTTCTGCAGTGTAATCGCCTCGAATTGTCGACTCATTGGGCAAGGTGTCGAACACTATATTGACCCGACCAAGCCCCAATTTACCCATGCTTTGAGGTCTGACAAAACCGACGTAGACAAGCAGTGCGGACAAGCCATGAATACATCTCCTCAGCAAATGAGGAATGATGCTATTCTGCCCCGACGCTTAGTTCTGACAGATCCCTTACAAAGCGTCCTCAGTGAAATCGGGAATTCAAGAACTAGCCCCACAGCTCAACTGAACCCAAGCACAACGAAAATACCCGCCATACTCAACACCGTGCCCACAATCGCAAAGCGCGACAACCGTTCGCGAAGCAAAACCACCGCAAAAATCACGGCAAACATCGGGGATGTATTGATCAGCACCACAACAACCCCCGGCGACGCCTTCGAAAGCGCCAGCACGAACGTCAGCGCACTAAACGCAAACAACACCGCGCCCACCGTCAACCGAATCCCGTTGCCCCGGAAAACACGGGTAATTCGCGTCGACGGAAACAAAATGCTAACCACGACAAATAAAATCGCCGGAACTAGGTTGCGAATAGTCGCCGCAGCAACCGGAGGCGTCTCTTCCAGACCCACCACTGTCGATATAAATCCCCCCGCCCACAAAAAAGCGGTCGCTGCCGCCAGCAAAATTCCCACGTAATCGCCCCGACCCTTGGTGCCCGGCGAATCATCCTTAGTTCGCCAGTTCAGCAGAATCACCCCGCCGATAATCAACACCGCACCACCGATCACACCAACCTGAGGCGAATCGTCCAGGAACAGCCAGCCCGACACCATCGAAACGACAATAAATATGCTCTGGGTAGTCGGGTAAACACTGCTCACCGTCCCCCTGCCGAGTGCCACCCAGAACACCAGCGAACCCGCAGTGTTTATCAGTGCGCCGCCAGCAAGAAACAGCACGGATCGAAGTTGAAGGTGCGCAAGATTATCGATTTGGCCGATGACAAGCGATACGAGCAGAAGAAAGGCGAGCCCAAGCCACACCTGCGTGGTGACAATATGGCTCGATCGGACGTTTTTTCCGACTCCTTTTACGATGACACCCGTGAGTGCCCAAACAACGGCATTAGCCAGGGCTGCTAACTCGCCCAAAAGCTCACCTGCGTCGTCAATTTATTGTTGTACTTCTTGGATTACAGGGTTTATGGATGTGGGTGCCGATAAGCCAACACTTTCAGAGGTGCGTAGTTTAGCCCTCGGACACCCAAAATTGTTTGCTCCGGCAACCACCCGAGCAAACACACCCAATCTCCCGACTCCTGTGGAGGGTTCTGTCAGAACCACCCCCAAGGGTCTGCTTGGGGCTACCTGATTCGACCTCGCGACACACTTCGTCATCCACCCACATCACTACAACCCCACCCCACCAGTAGGCCACCGCTAGCAGCCCATGCGCGCGGTGTGTGGACGTGAGGTGTTTTGGGGTGACCTTGCTTGTCCTTTGTTGACTCTCGCCCTTTAACGTTCTGTTGGATCTCAGGTGTATAGCAAGGTCTTGCTATGCCCTGCAAAAACCTGCGTTTTGAAAGATCACAAGACTCCGCGATGCCAACCGTTTCTCCGAGTTGCATAGTTGATCTCATCAAGTCCACCGAGGCGTGGACAACAAAAAAAGAGTCAAACAAGACTCACTGGGGAAACCAAAATGTTCAAGAAACTCACATACGCAGTAACGATCTCAGCACTCGCAGCCCTCAGCCTGGCATCAGTAGCCAGCGCCAGCGGACCGCACGCTTCCTTCACCATCGCTAATGGCGACCCGAACGAAGAAAACGAAGTACGCGCAGCAGTAACCGTCGAGCAGCAGGTTCGACTGAATGTCCAGGCCGGCGACGATAACGACAAGGCCGGCGCAGTTCTCGACTACACCAATTTCACCATTGCCAACGGCGATGACAACGAAGAAGTCGGCGGATCAATCCCAGGACTCAAAGATCTCTGCAGCCATCACAGTTGAACAGCCCACGAAGCTGGACATACGTGGCGGCGACGACAACGACTTTGCAGTCAACGTCGAGCGACAGGTTCGATTGAACGTCGGTCACGGTGATGACAACGACTCACCGTCAGTGAAGCTGAACATCGGTGCATCCGACCCAGCCGAGCAGGCCTAGTTTGCTAACGACTTAGTCCCCATGGAAGCACCAGTCATTGCGACCGGGGCTTCTTTGGTGGTTCTGTCAGAACTCAGCGCTCATCACAAAATACAATCGACCCAAATACATGATCGATCCCTGTATTTAAGCTGACAATTCGGTCATTAGAGTCGACCATCTTTCGGTGAAGATCTTCCTTCGAACGTCCGCTCGAACATGTTCGCTACCCGCGGGTTGGACTCTTAAATAATTTCGTAGTTCGT
>Ga0209402_10000916_pt1 | contig 33796 bp, 25 predicted proteins | sample ArcticOcean_MG_C_3_FD_187437 | JGI IMG/M metagenome (GOLD analysis project Ga0209402, IMG submission 187437) | Marine microbial communities from western Arctic Ocean - ArcticOcean_MG_CB8_126 (SPAdes) (version 2) | ecosystem: Environmental > Aquatic > Marine > Oceanic | place: Arctic Ocean... | reverse complement strand
GGGGCAGCATGCATATCTAAAATAAGATACAGTTTATATTTCTTACACCAAGATACTAAACTATCAATTATGGTGAATCCTTTTTCAATATATTCGCCTTTTGAAGGGCTAAAATTCTTATAATGCAGGGGGAGACGAATTGAGTTAAATCCCCAGTCTGCGATTGCTTTTATATCCTGTTCTTGAACATAATTCTTCTCAAATTTTTCATAAAATTCATTGGCTGATTCCTCACCGACTAAACTCACTATTTTTTCTCGAATAGTAGTAGGAGAACCTGATCCAGGTATTTGAAACATATATCCTTCTGGGACTAACCAACCTCCCAAAGCAACACCTCGTAATATTACTTTGTTTCCATTGCCATCTATAATACTGGTATTAGATGTTTGGAGAAACTCCTGTCCAAAACCAAAGGAAAATGAAATTAGTAATAAAATAAAATGAAGATTAATTATTCTGTTTTTTGTAAACACGAACGTAATCCACCTTCATATCTTGAGGGAAAACAGTGGTATTATCTGGAGAGCCCGGCCAATCACCACCCACAGCGACATTGATTATAAGATGAAAACGCTGATTGAAGGGCCAGGTTTTATAATTATTTTTCTGATCATTTACAAATGTGAAGTATTGCTGGTCGTCAATGAAAAAATCAATGCGATCTTCATACCACTCAATTGAATAAACATGAAAAGAATCTATTACATCAGAAAGAACTTTTGTCTTGGTTCTCTGCGTGCCGATTTTATGATTATAGGATTCTGTATGAACTGATCCATGAACCCTGCCTTCATCATGACCAACATGTTCCATAATATCAATTTCACCACTTTTTGGCCATCCACCATAAGTCCAATCAGTTGGTAGCATCCAAATAGCTGGCCATATGCCCTGGCCTAATGCAAGTTTGGCTCTTACATCTATACGTGTATATTTCCAATCACCCTTACCAACCGTACGTAATCGTGAGGATGAAAAATACCTGAGGTTGTTAGCATCCCCTATGCCAGAGGGCTCAAATTTTGCACGAATATGAAGCATACTATCCTGCACAAACGCATTGGCTGAATCACTGGTATAATATTCAAGTTCGTTATTTCCAAAACCATGTCCACCAATCTCAGGAGACCATTTATTTAAATCAAGAGGACCGTCACTAAATTCATCTTGCCATATAAGATTCCACCCGTCCCGGTCCCAATCATTTGATTCTTCAATATCCTCCACTCCTTCTTGGGACGTGCAACCGGAGACAAAGAAGATTAAAAGCCAAATTGCTTTCACTTAAGTATGCTCATTTTTTTTGTTTTATTCAATATCTTCCCAAAAATATGTCAATATTTATGTTATTTGAGTAATACCACTTTTTGTGTAGAATTAATTTTGCTAGACATCATTTTTATAAAATATATACCACTTGGTTGTCTACTTGCGTCCCAAGTTATTGAATATTTACCTGATCTATGATATTTGTTAAGTAATTCTTCAATCTGACTACCATAAATATCGTAAACCGATAGATTAATAATATTACTATTACTTAAAACATAATCAATCTTTGTTGATGGATTAAATGGATTTGGATATGCAGGTAAAAGTTTAAAAAGCTCAGGTATTTCTCCTGGATTGTTTGATATGCCTAAATTATTCCTGAATATCCTGATATAATCAATTTCCATTTCACTTTCAGTAAAACTTGAAGCAATATTTGACTCTATAGCAATATTTAATAATAAATACATTTTGGAATCAAAAGGCCAAGTATCCGAATTTTTTGTTGCGGGGTTATAGGTGTAATGAACATTACCATCCACACTAAATACCATTTTCTCTTCTGACCAATCAATCGTATATATATGGAACTGAGTTGTCGCAGTATTTATATATTGCCCTCCTAAATTGACCGTACCTCCGTGACTCGAAGGGGTATGAATAGCACTTTCAACATAATTTTGATTAGAGCCCCAATGTTCCATTATATCCACTTCGCCACAAGCAGGCCAAGAAGTGGTGCCAAAACCTTTGGTCTGCCAGTAAGCTCCCGGTTCCTTAATATTTTTCCCTAACATCCAAATGGCGGGCCACGTTCCAACACCTTTAGGGAGTTTTGCTTTAATTTCTATCCGCCCATAGCCGAACGCATATTTTGAGTTTAACCTTGCCGATGTATATTGTTTAGTACGCCCCTGATTGGTATAGGTTTCTTTCTTCGCAACAATCTTTAAGGTACCATTACTTACATACGAGTTGTCTGTACGGTTGGTATAATGTTGTATTTCACCATTATACCAACTCGAGCCATTGGGAAGCTGTGTTTGATGGAACCAATGCACTGAACTAATTGGGCCAGCCGGACCATTAAATTCGTCAGACCATACCAATTTCCAATCCTGAGAATAGCCAAAGCTGATTGTGAAAATATAAAATAGTGAAATATTTTTTAGAACACTATACATCAAACTCTCTATTGTTAATTAATTTTTGAACCATAATCTATATAACTATCATTAGTGAATGATGGAAAACTGGGTACAATAACTGGGTAGGGTACATTGCCCTGTGTTACAAACATATCAATACTTGATATTTTAATTGATTCAAATAATTTCATATTGATTGAAATTTGGGGACTATATTTTTTTTGCAAATTATCAATAATTGGTTTCATCAAAATATGTTGTTCTGCACTATCTGACTGGGTACTCATAAATAATTTAGCAGATTGATATGCAGTAAAACTATCTGCCCAAAGAGATTCATTTAGATGTATAGTATCAGTTTTGTCGAGGCCTAGTTCATAAGCCTTTTTAGTTAAATAATGATCTTGGATAAAATCCACAATTGCCAATTTAAATTGATGTGAAAATTCTGATTTATCCATTTTCTTTTTACGAAATACTAGGGGGTGAGAAGCCAATTTTTTTTCAAAATCTTTGACAGTCCAATTTTCTTCATTCACTGAAAGAATAATAAGGTCTTGATATTTTTTATTCATTGGCCTTATATCTTCTAAAGATAAAAATTCTCCTGCCTCAAATAATGCATTCGATATTGCAGTTTCTTTTTCTTCTCGGGAACGAAAAAATTGGTCGCGTATAGCATTCGCATAAGGAAAAAATATATCTTCATTGAGTTTTATGTTTTTTCCTTTCATAATATTTTTAATAAAAGATTTATAAATTAATTTTCCTTTTCGTTCTTTAAGTGTATTAATCACTTTTTCTCTTCTATCAATGTTACCTAGTTCAGATAAATCCATACGATCTGTCCACCCATTTACCTTCATAATAAATGCTGACCCATCATCCAAAAAATATGGCCCTATAACTTGTCCTTTTTGAATTTCATTATTGAATAATCTATCACTAATAAATAGATCATTATTATCTATCCAATTCACATCTCTATCAGGAATATTCCCCTCAAAGTTAACAGCGTAAATATCATTGAATGACATTCCTTCATCTATGGCTCTTTTTACTGAATCAGCGAATGCTCCTCCCGGAAAAGAAAAATAATTAACATGGTATGTACGGCCCGCCATTTTAAAATAATGATTAATTTCATCTTCTTCTAACAAAACTTTATTGTGACCTTTTTCAAAATAAAGTAATTGTCGCATGGCTTGTTCTTTTCGCCCTTTTAAAAAAGCATTAAGATTATCAGAATTTATTTGATTATTAACTGACTCTGCTTCAATTGCCAATAATTTTTCAGCAATAAGATTATTTAAGATTACCTTTTTATGAAGGTATTGATTTCCACGGCAATAGTCTGGACGGAGGGTGTATTCAGTACGATTCAAATAATCTTGACGGGTGATCAAACGATCCCCAATCTTTGCTAGAATTTCTAACTGATTATCCGATGAAAATTTGGTTTGACATCCGATTAAAAAAATCAGAACATGGATAAGATAGCGGAGAGGCACCTTTGAATTTATTAAAATGCAATACTGATTGTATAAGAGTTTAGACCACCGAAAATATCCATAGATCGGTGAGCATAATCAATTTGAAAAGATTGATTCCCCATAAGGTTAATTTTTAAACCGCCACCATAAGTCATTCCAAATTGAGAATCAGGCATATATAAAGATTTATATCCTGATCGAAGATATAAACTTCCCTTTCCTGCCATCCTTAATTCATATTGACCGCCAACATTAATATATTCTGCATTATTATTGGGGTGCACTGCATCAACGGCAATTGTGAGTCGATGTAATTCTGAATATATGGGTTTTAGACCAATACCAATTCTAAATAATAAAGGCAATTCCCATTGATTTGGTCTAAACTGACCAGGTACATCAGCATAGTTCCCATCTTCATACGGTGAAACATCTATAGGGTTTAATAAATCAATACCATCATATTTTAAGCGAGTGCCATAATTTGAAATACTCATTCCAATCCTAAGGCCATTTTCTTTATTACCAGTTGGAGATAAAAATTCAGTATTAACAATCGCACCAAGATCTACTGCAAAAGCCTTTGCCGTAGAATGCCATATTTTCGAATTAATTAATTTTGCTGATGCCCCAAAAGAAAACCATTGTGCAATTTTACGTGAGTACGTTAAAGCAGCGCTAAATTCATTCGCAGCGAATTGCTCGCCAGTCCCCTCCTGCTGAGCCATGGTTGTTACTTCCATATCTCCATAACCCATATGAGTCAAACTAAAGGCAAAAGTCCCTAAGCGTTTTACATGAATCGTTGAACCAATAAACATCATATTAATATCAAGAACCCAAGGCTGCTTCATAAAAGCATTTTCATTCCGCTCCACAAACGCCAATGCAGCAGGATTCCAATAAACCGATGTTGGACCATCTGCAAAAGTGACTCCGGCATCGCCCATAGCTGCGTTGGCACTGCCCACGCCAATTTCAAGAAAATTAACAGCTGTTGAGCCATACCTATATATATTTTGGGCAGACACAATGTTTAAAGCAAAAAATAAAATAATTATCTGAAAACGTCTCATTTAATTACTGCAAACTTTCCAATTTTCTGATCGCCAGTTGCCAATGCTTCAATATGAAATAAATACATCCCCGCTGCAATTTCTAATCCTTCCCGGGTGAGCATATCCCAATGAACAACTCCTTTTTCAGGTGAATTATTGATTGAAATCTCATCCACCAAAACACCGCTGATGGTAAATATTTTAATTAAAGCCTGAGCGGGGACATTTGTAAACATTAAACTGCGACGCTGATTTAAAAACTGATTCGATACAGCCGGTTCCATCACATTGGTTGCCACATAAGGATTAGGTACAACCCGAATATTATCCATCGTTTTTGCAAGAGAATCTGCATCAATATCATCATAAGAATTAATTGTGAACGTTAAGTAATCATCTTTCCAGAATGGCCTAGAAAATTTAACTCGAAAAATATCGTCACTTTTGGGATAGGTTGCTGTGGATGCTAAATTAAAATCTATAACAAAAGCAGTTCCAGCCCACTTCCCGTCTTTGCCCATTCCACCTACAATTATTTTATCTTCAGATTTGTCAAAAACACCGTTTTTATTTACATCATGTACCACCATATCCATGAGGACTTGGCTTCCATCCGGCTTTAATAAAGTTTCATTCTTAACATAGAACCCAAATGATTGACCTAAAAGAATTTCATTGGTAGGTATTCTGTCATCAACGGCATCCCTAATGCCAGTTTTGATACTGGTTGTTGAAGTATACACACTTGCATTAGAACTAAAGATGATATGATAATCCCAAGCCAAATAAGAAGATTCTCGGATAGAAGGTATAACACGCATGATGCCACTTCCTTGAACCCACCCTGAATTAGCATAATCGTAAAAACCTTGTTCAAAAGGCATGTCTACATTCAGTTGGATTCCGTCAAAAACATCTGTGCTGAATGGAGCTTTAGTATTGAGTGTCCAATAACCTAAAGAATCTACTTTAACCAAATTGCTCCCAATAAATTTTGAAGGAGTTTCTTCATAAACGACAAGATCTTCACTAAGATCAGTAACCTTAATTGAATTTGTTGTATACATTAATCCAAAATCATATTTAGGAAGCAGTTTAACAGTATCGATACCAAAGGAAACTTGATAACGATGGTCTTTTTTAATACTAGAACGGGCGAGAATAGTGGGTATTACCTTACCACCACCAGATAAATTTGATTCATCTAAGGTAATGTCTGGTTGTTTATAACCGGCAGCTGGTTTAAATGGTGTTACAATGGCAACATTTTTACCAATGGACCTGACTTCTTCCGCTTCATTTAGTTCGACCACTACATTATTCTCAGATGGTGATATTCCAGGCCCAATATGGGGTGCGCCATAATCATATGCCACGAGTCCATAATAGTAGGTTCGCCCATTCATAACTGTATTATCAACAAAAACGTGCGAGATTCCTGTATCAGATCCTAGATTATAACCAACGCCATTGACTAATCCAAAATCGGTGAAACCAAATTTTCCGTCCTTTAAATCACATTGAAAAATAGGTTTCATAAACATCGGGGTACCGTAACCATCCGTAATGACTTCAGCATCTGCGAAATATTTATCTGTCGCACGGAAGAGTTTATATCCTTCAAAATCATTTATATTGCCAAGGAACGGATCTCTTGTTTTTGTATCAGATATATTATCCCAGGTAAGTATGACTTTTCCATCAGCTGGTGTTGCAGTTAAAGTTGGCATTTTAGGTGGTTGTGCGAAGCGATAATCTTTTTCATAGATTACTTGAACAATTTTTTTCAGTTCATACAATGCGGGCGCAGTGTGTGCCGGAGAATTCAATCCTTCCAATGGATCATATGAATGCAACTCAGACATGGAGATCCGTTCTGTTCGCCCTTTGTATAAAGGAAACGGGCCTGATGCAAACACTTCTATTAAATTTGAAATTTGGTCCATGTATTCTTCGAGAATATTTTCACCAAGTAATGACCACATGGCCTCATCATTTTTAAACCACCAAGAGCTATTTGATTGCGCATGACTAGGGACGGGAAATAAACGGAAAGCAGTTAGACCCATCATATCTGACTCTGAAACATCCGTAACGGCAAAGTTTGGCTCAGAACCAACACCTTCAACGTAATCCGGTTTGTGATTGCCTTCACCCTCATCCGGACCTGTATAGTTCAATTCAGTCGGTGCAACACCGTCTAATCCAATATCATCCCCAAAAAATTCAGTTATTTGATACACTCCATCATTATTTAAGTCCTCACCATCTTCCCAATCCTGGTCTTCATCTGCATCCCAATGCTCTTTGAGTTCTGCCAGGTCTAACTTAAAAAATGATAAAAATTTATCCACATCATAAATACCATCCGTTGGACCTACTTTTTTCGTAGCTACATTATCCCGTTTTTCATTTAGAATCCCATCCTCATCGTTATCTATATCATCGTAGGCCAATCCGGGGCTTTCAAGGTAGGCAAAGCCCATTGTCCCGGTTGGTAATCCTCCTTGACCTATTCCATTTATATCCCATGAATAAGACATGTCAAGCAATGTATTAAAATAAGCCAATTCATCAATCCCATCGTTACCGATAGCATTGTCTACCCAGTAACCAAATGCCACTTCAGTCAAATCATAATCAGAAATATTTGCAATGTTATACTCCCAAAAAATTGCATCCCGGGCTTGGGGGTTATTCCATTGAAAACCACGCGCCTCAACACGAATACCCAGACCGCCCCAAGGATTCCCTTTACCAATGGTAACATTATCACGTATATCACCAATCGTTTTATTTCTGCGAGGATAGTATCGTACTCGGTCTGGAAGTTCTAGATATTCCTGATCCTGAGCATCATTGGCGACAAAATAGGTTTCCATATCTGCATAGATAACTCCACGGCCAAAACGCCCATCCCATTCACCGGGCCATTTCGTACTGGTACCTGTAGCAGGCCATCCATTGGGCGGCCAGGAACTGGGTCGATTACTCATGGCCGGATATTCACTGGTTTCATTGAAATAACCAAAAGCAGGATAAAAACCATATTCAAATGTACCTGCAGGATTGAGATCCATTTCTTCCCGATAACTGGTTTGTAGAAAATATAATTTATGGAGCCCCTCTCCGTCACCAATTTCCAATGGGTCCGAAACCACGACAGAATCTATTTGAGTGGTAGGATCGTCTTTTATATAAACTTTAGCGCCAACTAAAAGACCAATGCCATCTGTCATTTTAACCCCATCTAAATTGTTGGGCCATCTGGACACATTTACTTTTGGCCAGTCAGAAAGCTCTGTATTATTTCGAAAGTAAAGAAATACACGATTCCCGGTCATATAGCCTTCCCGTTCCGCTGCAATATCACCGGCCGGATCGTCTGGTCCTTCATACTTTTTCCCTTGAGAAAATATAAGGCTAGTTAGCAATAGTATATAAAATAACTTTTTCATTAAAAGTTGATTCCTGTGGAAAATTTGATCATACGAGGGGCTGAAAACATTGCTGGATTCTTAATCCGATCTTCATAATCATTAAAATTACTTCTATGTCCCGCCAAGTCTGTATCTTTGATTACTGCTGTATAGGCTCGTCCCGTTCGGCTATCTACCCAGTTCTCATTCAGTCGGTCAAACACATTGTATACTGCCAGTCTGAACTTGATATTGGTTTTATCCGTTATACTTAAGTTGTAGTGAGCCATCAAGTCTGCATGATATTTAGTGGGCCGGTAATCATTATTTGGGTACAGGTTCACTCGCGATAGCCGGCTTTCTTCAATTGGTGAAAAAGTGTAGGGCGATCCAGAGTTATAATATCCTGTTATAGAAACACCATACTTAGGTTTGCTATAAGCAAACGTAGCATTAAATGTATGTCGCTGATCCCAACTCATGGGAATAAATCTATTCACAGGGTCCATGCTGGCACCTGATCGAGAGAAAGTCTGAGTGGGATTATCTGCATTGCCTCGAGTATACTGTAGGGTATAATTAATCCAAGATGAAATTGGTCCAGAATTATAATCAAATTTGACCTCTAATCCCCGAGCATTTCCATAATCCTTATTACTATAAAGACCGTACTCAATCTGGTTATAGGTGCTAAAAACCTTTGTGCTAAGCAGGTTATATATATCCCGATAAAATAATGAGACCTCAAGCCCCATACCTTTCGCCAACTCTTGCCACAAACCAACTTCATACGTAATCGTTTTTTCTGCTTTCAACTCTGAATTTCCCATGAGGGTCGCATGATCACTGGGCGCAACCAAAAATGAATGATTTTGATACAAAGAATACATGGGGGGCATTTGGAAAAAATGCCCATAACTAAAATGTAGAATAGCCGAACCACCAAGTTGGTAAGCTAATCCAAAGCGTGGACTTATCTGAACCTGAGGATCTGCCTTTGGATACGCAGACATCATCGAATCCGGAAGGGAAAGTTGATTGGCAGGGTTTCTGCGATCGGAAGGTAAAGCAGACACTGGATCAAAAAGGTCATAGCGTAAACCAAAATTGATGACCATATCATCAAACTCCATTTTATCTTGGAAATAGGCCGACATTTCAATTGGCTTCACCACGTAAACATCAGCATAGAGTGTAGAATCAGGGAAAATCTTTGGTTTATAAATCAAGTTTTCTTCTGGGGTTCCAAAATATTCATTTCGAATTTGATGCCATTGATTATCTATTGTATAGTTTGAATATTGCAATCCCGACTTGATGCTATGATTTTTATTAATCTGCCAATTCAGATCAAATTTTGCACCTAAGATATCTGATGTTCTTTCACTATGATCTTTTTGCTGTCCACCCATGAAAAACCCAGGACCATAATTTTCTAAATACCGATCATGAACATAACTTGAGTCTAATGGGTTCTCATATAAATAGCTTCCCCCATAATTTTTCATTGAAGATAGTTTAATATCATAAAATAATTTCTGTGATATTAAGTGATTCCACTGAAAAGAGAAAAAATCCGTTCGACGATGAGATGCCCCCATACCATCAGGATTATATTTAAACGCATGATCATAACCATGCCAGGTATCTTCGTTCATAGAGTACATGGTAGAAAAACGAATACCACTACCACTAAATAAAGAAAAAGAAAGTTTACCTAGAATGGAGCGATTGGAGCTTCCATTCATACTTACGAAAGCAGAATCACCTGTATTTTCAGAATACCACTCTAGAGGGTTTAAACCATAAAAATTACTGGAATCAGTAACATTAAACCTTCGCAAACCATTTAAATGGTTTTTATTATCCTGTGTTCTTGTGTTGATAAAATAATGGACTTTATCTTTTATGATTGGTCCGCTAATCTGAAATTTATAATCCTGATTCCGATCCAATTGGGTATTATCCAAACCAATAAAAATATTTTTATTACCGGTAAAGTAATTTGCAAATCCAGTGGATATAGAACCTTTAAATTTGTTTGCTCCATCCTTAGTCACCGCATTCACCACACCACTCATCGCTTTTCCGTATTCTGCATTGAATGTACCAGTAATGATCTCGAGGTCCTGAATGACTTCAGGTTCAATTTCAACAGCAGAATTTCCACCGCCAAATACTTCATCCACCTGGATACCATCAATAAGATATGTAACTTCATTATATCTCCCACCGCGAAAATGACCTTCAACAACACCGGCCTGCATTGCAACCACTGCACCAATATTCTCGACAGCTAATTTTTCAATCTGATCACTTGATATATTCTTTATCGTTGAAGTTTGATCTTTTCTAGCTGTTATTGCCTCCACTTCAACAAAAACTGTTTCACCCTGTATTACACTTGGGATAAGGTCTACATTGATATTTGATGTTCGATTAACAGAAACACGTACCTTTTCCATTTTAACTTGCTTATAGCCTATCATATCGATAACAAGTGTATATGTGCCAGGTTTAATATTTAAAATATAATAAGCACCATCTACATCCGTAGCAGCGCCCGAGTAAGTCCCTTGAACAATTACATTCGCACCAATTAGTGCTTCGTTCGTCTCGGAATCTTTTATTGTGCCCGTTATTTTACCCGTGGTTTGCCCAATCAGAAAACCCATAGCATAAAATATAAGTACTAGACAAGATGTGAATTTCATTAATAAGTCTTTATTTGCAGTCCCAAATATAAACAGAAGGGGTGAGAAAGAATATCTCACCCCAACTATTTGTCGCTAGTGTATCGTTTCTTCCATTAGGAAGCTTTTATCTTATTCTATAAATATCAATGACGACATAGAATAAGCATGTTATCGGTTATAAGACCGATAAAATTATTTCATCAAGATCATCTTTTGAGTTCGTATAAAACTTGATGTTTCTAATCGGTAGAAGTAAATACCAGATGGCATATTGGATGCGTTCAAAACCACTTTATGACTGCCAATTGGACGGTATTCATCTACAAGTTTAACCACTTCACGTCCCAGAACATCGTAAACCATCAATTTTGTTGGTCCCGCTATCCCAATTGAATATTCAATTGTAGTCGTGGGGTTGAATGGGTTTGGATAGTTCTCTTTCAAGGAGAAAGTGCTTGCAATGAGATCTTTATCAGTAGATAAGATATCCCCATCCTGATTCCCGATGAAGGTATGTGACCAGGTTGCAGGTGTCTGCCAGGCATTATCATTGTTGTTCTTCGACATAACAATATTGCCTTCCCAAGCACCAGCACCATCATTATCGTGCCATACAGGCTCTATGGGTATGCGCATGCCTTTTACAGGCTTGAAAACCGAATCGCCGTCAATGGCTGCCAGTGCATCAAATCGTATTTTAAACTCAATGATGGCATCTGGTGAACCAACTACACCGGAGTTAAAATAATTGCCGTCGCCAGACTTACCTAAACCAGCACTAGCACCCATTTCTTTCCATGTTGTATCACCTTTAAAGACGAGCTTATAGTACGGTGAAGCACCTCGTGTGAATCCACCCTGTCTAGCGCCTCTTTTATCAAATAGGCCTATGAAGAGCTCCAAGGCATCCTGTTCCCACCAATTACCATCGCCGACATGAAAATAGTTGTCAGTTATATCTACAGCCATGTATAAAACAGTATCATCTGCTGCCAAATATAATTTCACTGACGCGTCAGCATCATCATCAACAGTCCCAATAACTTTTGGCGTTCCCATTGAATTTGTAGAAACACCCATTTGAAATGGTTGAATGCCGCTGGCTTCCCACTCGGAGATATCACCGTCCGCTGCAAAAGATGCAGGAGGACTAAGTGAAACTACTGGAATGCCTCTGACCTTATTGTTTACGGCTCCTTCGGTAGCTGAGACTAAACCTACATTACCAACAGCATCGGTACAGACAACTGCATAGTAATAGGAGGCCCAACGATCCGATAGAGGTATTGTAAGGGCGTGTTCTGCCGATCCAACATCTTCTGCCACATCCGCTGCAACAAGGTCAACATCTAAGTTTCCGACCAAGGCGGCAGGTGATGTATCGGCAAATGGTTTACGACTGGCATAGACACTATATGTCTCACCTGCTTCACCCGGCACATCAACCCAAGTCACAGCATTGGAATATTCTCCTGAGAGCGCAACAATGTCTTCTGCCTGCGCAGGTGCGGTAAAATCGCTTCCTTTTCTAACGAATTCATATTTCCATGAAGCGGCAGGTACATCTGCATTAAATCCTGCAATACTTATATCTAACCTATTCGTATCCGCGGTCAACGTATAGTTGTATGTTATTGTATTATTTACGGGGGCACCATCTTCTGCAGTGTTGTGAACCTTTGTCAGGCCTAAATATGCGCCTGAGCCAACAAGTGTAATTGTTCCTGCAGTTTCATCAGCTGACCAGGTTGCCGCACTTGAACCATCATGGGGCGCAACTGGCGTTCCGCATCCATCTGCGTCTACTCCTACTTGCCAAGCTTCCAGCCATGTTTGCTCACCAAGAACATTTTGAAATGAGCCATCGGCATTGAAAACATATTCATCATCCCATGCACAAGTCCGGACGGTTACATCGTCTCCACTGCTTGCCCACCAAGTAGCTCCTGCTCCATCGCCAACTGCCAATGCACCTGCTTTAGGACGAAGTAACCAAGTTGTGGCTTCTAGTGGCGAAGTTACAACAGTCGGTGGACTTCCATTTCTGGTGAATTTATAATTCCAAAAAACACCGGTTCCCGCCTCAATATTTACAGCCAAACTATTTCCATCAGCAGAAAATGCATAATTGTAAATGGTTGTATTCTCTACTGGGGCACCATCTTGGGCAGTGTTGGTAGCCTTAGATAGGCCTAAGTATGCACCTGAACCAACAATGGTAATTGTACCAGCCGTTTCATCAACTGACCAGGTGGCCGCACTTAAACCATTATGGGGCGCAACTGGCGCTCCGCAAGCTTCAGGATCTACACCCTGCCAGGGCTCCAGCCAAGTAGTCGCACCTAGAACATTGCTAAAGGATCCATTGGCACTGAAAACATATTCGTCGTCAAAGAAACAGGCCCGAGTGGCTATGTCGGCTGCACTGTTTGCCCACCAAGAAACATCTCCTACAGCTGGGCCAACTCCCAAGGCACCTTCTTCACTTGAGATACTCCATGAACCCGCAAATTTTGAGGGATCAGATTTAACGAGCTTAAAATTCCATACAAGTCCTGCGGCGGGTTCAATAATAACATCCATCTTATTACCACCATCGGATAAGGTATAATTGTAAACTATTGTATTATCTACAGCGGGAACGTAGTCGCCATCCCCTCCATCAGTATTGGTAACCTTAAACAGACCTAAGTATGCACCTTCTCCAACAACCGTAATTGTTCCGGCAGTTTCATCAACCGACCAGGTTGCCGCATTTGTACCATCATGGGGCGCAATTGGCGTTCCGCAACTAGCTTCTACGCCGGCTGTTAGTTTATAACTCTCCAACCATGTTTCAGTACCTAGAACATTTTGATATGAACCATCGGCATTGAAAACATACTGGTCATCAAATACACAGGCCCTAGCGGTTACATCCTCTTGACTACTAGACCAATAACTATAGTCTCCCACGGCTGGGCCAACCCCCATTGCGCCTGCTTCTGGGGCAAGTCTCCACGCACCTTCAATTTTTGCAGGAACAACTTTAGAAAATTTATATTGCCAAAAAACACCTGCTCCCGCCTCAATATTTACATCCATGCTTTTACCATCAGATGATAATGTATACTTGTAAACGGTTGTCATATTAACTGGGGCACCATCTTGGGCAGTGTTGGTAGCCTTATTCAGGCCTAAGTATGCACCTAAGCCAACAATGGTAATTGTTTTTGCAGTTTCATCAACTGACCAGGTTGCCGCATTTGTACCATCATGGGGCGCAAGTGGCGCACCACATCCGTCTGCGTCTACTCCTGCTTGCCACGCTTCATTCCATGTTTCAGAACCTAGGAAATTTTTAAATGAGCCATTTGCATAGAAAACATACTCGTCATCAAAGAAACAGGCCCGGGTGGTGGTAGCTTCTTCTAAAGTATTTGCCCACCAACTAATATCCCCAATTGCTGGACCAACTCCTAATGCGCCTGTTACGGGCGATAATTTCCATGTGCCTAATACTTCTGCAGGCAAAACTTTAGAAAATTTATATTGCCAAAAAACACCTGCTCCCGCCTCAATATTTACATCCATGCTTTTACCATCAGATGATAATGTATACTTGTAAACGGTTGTCATATTAACTGGGGCACCATCTTGGGCAGTGTTGGTAGCCTTATTCAGGCCTAAGTATGCACCTAAGCCAACAATGGTAATTGTTTTTGCAGTTTCATCAACTGACCAGGTTGCCGCATTTGTACCATCATGGGGCGCAAGTGGCGCACCACATCCGTCTGCGTCTACTCCTGCTTGCCACGCTTCATTCCATGTTTCAGAACCTAGGAAATTTTTAAATGAGCCATTTGCATTGAAAACATATTCGTCATCAAAGAAACAGGCCCGGGTGGTGGTAGCTTCTTCTAAAGTGTTTGCCCACCAACCAATATCTCCTACAGCTGGACCAACTCCTAATGCGCCTGCTACGGGCGATAATTTCCATGTGCCTTCTATAGTTTGCGCAAACGGAATTGAACTTAAAAATATAAAAGTAAGTAAATTAATTAACGATTTTTTCATGATATATTTCTCCTTTAAAAAGACTTTTATTTATGTTTTGACACACAGATAGTATAATTAAAAAATACTTTACGCAAATAATAATCGCAATATATGCAATTAATTTGCGTTTATAACGCAATTCTCTCGGCTTATATTCCTTGATTGTATTATTATTCGCCAATTCAAAAACAAACAAAAATGACAATTGGTTTAAAACATATATCAAAAGCTACTGGCTATTCAATTTCAACTGTTTCGCAAGTACTTACAAATAAAATAAGTGAAGATTCTATTAGTGCAAAAAAAATATTACGGGTCGCACGAGAAATGGGTTATAGCAAATACCGAAGCGTCGTTAGCCCAAATAATCGAGTTATAGACATTGCACTTATTACACAGTATTATTCCGGAGAATTCTATACATATTTATATTCAGCCTTTGAAAAAATATCCATAGAACGTAATTGCAAATATTTTGCATTTGTTGCGCAATGGTCTCGGCTTCTATTGCTTGACCATATTATTATTCGCCAATTCGAAAACAAACAAAAATGACAATTGGTTTAAAACATATATCAAAAGCTACTGGCTATGCAATTTCAACTGTTTCGCGAGTACTTACAAATAAAATAAGTGAAGATTCTGTTAGTGCAAAAAAAATATTACGGGTCGCACGAGAAATGGGTTATAGCAAATACCGAAGCGTCGTTAGCCCAGAAAATCGAGTTATAGACATTGCACTTATTACACAGCATTATTCCGAAGAATTCTATGCATATTTATATTCAGCCTTTGACAAAATATCCATAGAACGTAATTGCAATTTAACAATTCATTCTGTCAGACATGCTAAACCATTGATGGAAGAACTTTTAATCCTTTCCAAAAATCATGATGGCTTTATACTATTCCTTCCCACTCTAGATCCTTTTGGCTATAATAAGATAAATGAAATAATGAATAATTACCCCATTGTTTCAATTGCACCTTCTTTTGAAGCTGTTTTTGATACTTATACTTTTGACTCGTACCTGGGTGGTTGCTTAGCAGCTAAAGCATTTTTGGAAGAGGGCTACACCAAATTTGGCATCATTCGGGGGCCCTTACAAAAATGGGAAGCTGCACTTCGCCGCAATGGATTTAAAGATACAGTAGAAAATGAAGGACATAAAGTTATTTGGGATTACAAAGGCGATTACTCTTTTGAATCTGGTGAAAAAGCATTTCATGACATAGTTAAGAAAAATAATAAAGATATTGGTATTTTTGCAAGCAATGACCAAATGGCTGTTGGTTTTATTCATGCGGCACTTGAACATAAGAAACAGATTCCAAAAGACTATGCCATAATTGGATATGATAATATCTTATTTAGTAAAATATTTTTTCCAAAACTCACAACGATTGATACGGATGTAGACCAACTTTCCGAAGAGGCGATCGATCAGCTTATTAGAAGGATAAAAAACGAGGTTAACCTTAATCGTTCTGCTCGTAAAACGCTTATACCTGTAGAATTGATTAAGAGGGACACACATAAATAATATGCGACTTATTTATTTCAAATCGGTAACAGTATTTTTATTAATATTCAATTTATTCGGCTGCGAATCAGTAAAAGAAAAAGAGGACGCAACTGATATTGCATTTGTTAATTCCTTATTAAAAGAAATGACGGTTGATGAAAAAATTGGGCAGATGACCCAGGTTGACAGACAGTTCCTAAATAATATTTCTGATATTTCAAAATATGGATTTGGTTCTCTTTTAAGTGGTGGTGGAAGTACTCCTAAGATAAACGAACCAAAAGCTTGGGCAGAAATGTATGATTTATATCAACGTGAAGCACTTCAGTCTCGCTTAAAAATTCCTCTATTATATGGTATTGATGCTGTTCATGGCCATAATAACGTAATTGGCGCTACTATTTTTCCCCATAATATTGGCCTAGGTGCCACACGAGACGCGAAAATTGTTGAAGCCGTTGCAAGAGCTACAGCACTTGAAATTGCCGCAACCGGCATAGACTGGGATTTTGCACCTTGCTTGACCGTACCTAATGATTATAGATGGGGAAGAACGTATGAAGGGTTTTCTGAAGATACTGAACTGGTTACGGAGTTAGGCAATGCTGCAATATTAGGCTATCAATCTGCTGATCTAGATAATCCAAATAGCGTCTTAGCCTGTGCAAAACATTTTATTGGGGATGGCGGAACTTCATTTGGCACGGGTCTTAATGGTAAAATAGACAGAGGAAATTTAGCTGTTTCAGAAGAGGAACTTAGAAAAACACACCTTCCCCCATTTATAAAAGCAGTTGAAAGCGGTGTTGCAACTTTTATGGCTGGATATAATACATGGAATGATCTAAGGTGCCACGCAAATAAATATCTATTGACAGATATACTTAAAGAAGAACTTGGCTTCAAAGGATTTGTTGTATCTGATTGGGCTGCAATTGAACAGATTCCGGGTGATTACAGATCTGATATTATTTTATCAATTAATGCTGGGATTGATATGGTAATGGTACCCGGTGCCGTAAAGTTTGGTAACGAATCCTACGAAAATTTTATGAAAATATTTAAAGAATCTATCGAAGATGGATCTATACCTATGGCCAGAGTTAATGATGCTGTAAAAAGAATATTGTTGATAAAAAAGCAAGCAGGACTTTTTGATAGGCCCTTTAGTGATCCGCAATTATTATCACATATAGGTTCTCAAAAACATCGGGAAATTGCTAGAGAAGCTGTTCGGAAGAGTATGGTCTTATTAAAAAATAATAATAACCTCTTACCTCTTCCAAAAAATGGTAAAAAAATCATTGTTGCTGGCCGGGGGGCTAATAATATAGGTATGCAATCTGGCGGATGGACGATTAGCTGGCAAGGAGAGATGGGAAATAAAACAGAGGGCACTTCAGTATTAGACGCCATTAAATCAGCAGTGGATCCTGGAACATCTGTTCAGTTTACGGAAGATGGAAAAGACGCCCAGGGAGATGTAGCCGTAGTTGTAATTGGCGAAGAACCTTATGCTGAAATGGAAGGGGATCGTGAAGATCTAAGTTTAGATAAAAAAGATTTAGATGTAATTAAAACCCTCAAAAATAAAAATATTCCTGTTGTTGTTGTTCTTTTCTCTGGTAGACCTATGATAATAACAGACCAAATAGAACAATGGGATTCTTTTGTCGCAGCCTGGCTTCCGGGAACGGAAGGCCAAGGTATTTCTGATGTATTGTTTGGTGATTATAATCCAACTGGAAAACTATCGTTTTCTTGGCCTAAGTCAATGGATCAGCTGCCTATTTCTAAAGCAGATGATTACCTATTTGATTTTGGCTTTGGGTTATCATACTAATAAACTATTAATTCATTAAAAAAAGAAAAAGTATAATGGGAAATAAATTAGGTATAGATCTTGGTGGCACTAAAATTGAAGCCATCGTTATCAATGATGCATTCCAAGTTATTGAACGAAAGCGCACTCCAACAAACCGAGAAGAAGGATATGATGCAATCTTACAAAGTATCGTTAATTTATCTAAAGAGTTAATAGAGATCGGCAATGTTGAGGGTCCCATTGGCATATGCACACCAGGTGCGATTGACTATAAAACCGGGACTTTAAAAAACAGCAATACAGTATGCTTAATTGATAAACCATTACAATCTGATCTAGAATCAGCGCTCTCATTTCCTATTCTTATGGAAAATGACGCAAATTGCTTTGCATTAGCTGAAGCAATTTTGGGTGCGGCAAAAGATTATAGATTGGTATTTGGTGTGGTCCTTGGCACCGGTTGTGGTGGTGGTATAGTGATAAATAAAAATATACATCGTGGCCCAAATCATATTAGTGGAGAATGGGGACATCATGTGTTATACCCAGGTGGTAGAGATTGCTATTGCGGAAATAAGGGCTGCGCTGAGTCCTATATTTCGGGGACAGCATTAGAAGCAGAATGGAAAGCTTTAACTGGTGAATTTTTACGTACAACAGACATTATTGATAGCGGGGCTTATAAATCTCACCCACATTGGAAGGATACTTTTATTCAAAATTTTGGCAGAGCCTTAGCAAATGTTATGGATATCTTGGACCCGGATGTTATAATATTAGGGGGAGGATTATCTAATATGGATATTCTTTACACAGAAGGTCGTGACGCAGCTTATGATGCATCATTCAGTGAAAATATGGTAACACCAATAATTAAAAACAAGTTGGGGGATTCTGCCGGTGTGTTTGGGGCTGCCATGCTGGGAGAGATTCTTTGAAATTTGCTAAATGGCTTTACAACCTGTCCGGGACAGATCAGCTAATTATTATCGGCTTTTTTGCCATTGGATTGGGACTGTCATATTTCACAATTCTTGTTTTGCGGCTATGGCATCAGCGGGTTCAAGGCAGTTCAAATTATACCCATGAAATGCGCGTGACACCATTTGGATTGGTTGGAATTGCGACTATTTATTCTACTATACTTTATATGTCCATCGGGGATTTTATTACCCGCTGGGTGACCGAATTAAGCCAATAATTACTTTTTCTTTCTCCGTTTCATCTGCATCAACTTCCAAACTGCTTTTGGAATTTTTTCTAACCCATTCATTTCTCCCGCACCTTGTAACCATTCTCCCCCATCAATGGTCACCACTTCTCCATTGATATATCCTGCTTGATCACTCACTAAATAGGATGCCAAATTTGCCAGTTCATGATGCTCTCCCACACGCTTGAGGGGAATACGGTTAATCATTTTCTTTTTGATGCCCAACCCCGGAGGTGCCAACCGCGACCAGGCGCCTTCTGTTGGGAATGGACCCGGGGCAATAGCTACAGTTCGAATGCCATATTTTGCCCACTCAACAGCCAAAGAGCGTGTCATGGCCAACACACCCGCTTTGGCGCAGGCGGAGGGCACCACATAACCTGATCCCGTCCAGGCATAAGTGGTGACTATATTTAAAATAACACCGCCCTTATTTTTCCGCATGACTTTTCCCGCAGCCTGTGTACAATTAAACGTACCATTTAATACAATGTCCACGACTGTCTTAAATGCATTGGGACTCAGGTCTTCAGTGGGGCTTATAAAATTCCCGGCCGCATTATTGAGCAAAATATCAATTTTGCCAAATTCGTTCACCGTATGGTCCACCATATTTTGAACCTGGTCCGGATCACGTACATCGCAAGCAACCGCCAATACTTTTCCACCATACTGCCGTAATCCTTCTGCCGTTTCATCAATTACATTTTGTCTTCGGCTGGTTATTACCAAATCTGCGCCTAATTCTGCAAAACGGGTCGCCATAGATTTTCCCAATCCCGTTCCTCCCCCGGTAATAATAATGCTTTTCCCTTTTAAAAGTCCTGATTCAAACATTGATTAATTCCTTTTTCATAACTAAGGAATCTAAGTCCCGAAAACAAAAAAGCCCCCGCAAAATGCGGGGGCTTTTTATTCATTTTATGAATGATGGTTTAATTAATTATTTCCATCATTATCTTGGCCACAGGCAGGAGAACCATCTCCATTAGTTGCCCATACTGCAATAGCATCGCCATTTTGATTAATAAATGAATCTAATCCACGATCAAGAGCTTCACAATTATCCCTAGCAGGACGATTAGGGTGATCTGCTTCCAAATGATTATGCATTTCTTCACCTGAATTCACTGCTACACCACAATGATCGCAATGATGATGGTCTTCACCTTCATCGCCTGTAAAAACATAATCACAAGCTTCGTCGCCATCATGTCCGTAACCACATGTATCACCGGCTTGAGGTCTGCAATGATCTGGGTTGGCATCACAGTGGCCGCGCCAATCTTCATCTGTATTCATTTCTGCGTCACAAACGCTACAGTGACCATGTCTATCATCACCACCACTGTAAGTATAATCGCACTTATCACAGTGACCATGTTGGTCGTTATCACTGGTAAATACAAAATCACAATTATCGCAGTGACCATGTTGGTCGTTATCACTGGTAAATACAAAATCACAATTATCGCAGTGACCATGATGGTCACCCTCACCAGTGAAAGTATACCCACAAACGTCACATTCTGGTGGTTGACCGCCATCTTGATCAGCTTGGTCATATTCAGCTTGATCAACCAATCCATCATCACCAGCTCTACTATCAAATCTACTATCGAACTCTGGGTCAGGATTCCCATCTTCATCTTGACCAAACATAGCGCGAGCTTCTTCTCGGTCAATTTTTCCATCACCATTAGTATCTACTTCTTGAAATGGCGGTGGGCCTTGGTTACCATCTTGGTTACCATCTTGGTTGCCACCTTGTGTAGGTGGTTGAGCAACCATCATTCCAAATGACATGACAACTGCCGTTATTATTTTGATTAACTTCATTACATCCTCCTTTATTAGTTATCTAAATGATATCTTATCAAGTATTCGCGCGCGAAAATAATATTCAAATCTATTCCTTTATGAACTAAAATCATGTGATATTACTCACACTATCTTCTGCCCTGAATTAACCGGCCTAATTCCGCTGTTGAGCGATTGAATTCTTCCTCAAACGAACCATAATAATCATTCGCTTCATAAAAATACTTTGCTGCATCCCGATCCACCACATGATTGTTATTCAAAAGTACATCTGGCGACGGAAACAGTATCTCAATCCCCGGTTTAAAATATTGCAATGTTAAATCTAAATCCGGATTCATTTCAAGCACTTTTTTCATAACGAGTACATCGTATAAACGGCGCTCCTCTTTATCCCGTGAAATCAAAATGGTAAACATATCATCTGATGGATCGGATCCCCGTTTATTTAATCCTTTTAACACATTCTTATACGAATCACTTAGTGTAATATATTTTGTTTCAGCCGTTGGGCGTACAAATGGTTTCTGAACCGTTGCTTTTCCTTTAATAGAATAGCTCAATTGAAGTGCTTGCCCCGGAGGCATACCTATTATATCATTGGCCAATCGTGATACGCGAAAACCGGCAGGATCAGACTCTGAATCCAAAAAATAAATAACCTTGGCCGGATCAATATGTTTATGATATCCCAGCCTTTCAATCACATCAATCAGCATACGTCTAACCAGAATATTTTCTCCAGGTATTTTTCCTTCAATTAAACTTTTGTATGGGTCCCGTACCAATAATGTTTTGTCTTTTTCAGACCGTTTTTTTACCTCATCCGTTATATCTTTAAAAACGGGACTTTCAAAAATAAAGCTTAAATCAAATACATCCGAATGCTGGAGCCTGTAGGAGTTTGGAAATGAGCGATTACCAAATGCATTAAATAATTCAGAATCCTGAGGTATGACCCGACTAAAATTATTTTCATTGTCTGTAATAATATGGGGAGTAATCACCACAATCACTTCCTTTTTTACCGTTTGTTGAGACGAAATTGCAAACAACCGGCCAATCAAAGGCAAATCTTTAAGAATGGGAACGCCGCCATCATTTAAAGTGGTTTTCTTATTAATTAATCCGCCAATGATAAAGGGTGTATTATTGGCCACACGAACAAAAGTCTGCACTTTACGATTATTGATAATGGGTGCAGCCTCAACAGATGATGAAGCGGTCGCTCCAATCCGTTTTTCCGTTTCACTAATAATGGTTTCAACCTGGATGGTCACCCGGGAACCATCGGCACTAATGCGTGGGCGCAAATTCAATACAATTCCCACGGGCAGATAATCAAACGATTTTGTTGGAGTACGATTATCAATAAAAGTAGTCTTTGCAATTGGAATCTGTTGACCTATCTGTATTCTTGCTTGACGCCCATCCAAAACAAGGACAGAAGGTTTGGATAATATTTCTGCTGTTTTATTACTAATAAGTGCTTCAATATTGGCTCGAAAATTAGATGCGGATCCCAGCAATGTGCGATCAAGTACCACGGTGAAAGGTGATATGGCTCCTCCTTCCGGTGGTGGAAATACGGCAGAATATCCCTGTCCTGCATTGGAAAAATCAATTCCCAGTTCATCCAGTTGATCGGAATTCAATTCAAGAACCAATGCTTCAATTACAATTTGATTCGCCGGTGTATCAATTTTATTTTGAATAATGTCAAGCAATCTGGCTACTGAATTAAAATCCCCCGGTTTGTAACCCACCAATACGCGTTGCAACGGAGCACCGCTGGTAGTATTATCTAAAGTAACGCCACCGAGATCAACGCCGAGGGCTGATTTTTTACTAGCAGATTTAGATTTGCTTTTTTCAACCAATGAAATGGTTTCTGTATCTGGGAACTTGATAATTATCGGAAGTGTGCCGGGCGCATTAATGTCCATATTCTTATTGGAAAATTGCGGTGTGAAATTATTTTCTCCCGCAATTTCTCCCTTGCCGGCTTTGAACTCAACAACAGAATAACCCATCGTTTTTAGGATCGCTAACGCACGGTCAGTCTCGATATAACTCAATTTAATTACTTCAAAGTCCAGATCACGTAAAGAGGTCATTTTACCACCGGCAGGACGCTTGACAACATTAGACGGGGGCCGCTGCTGTGCAGATAAAAATGAAAAAATTATTAAAAACAGAGGGAAATATCGACGAATCATCGAGGATCCACTATTGTTATTGGCATGGACACATTAATTCCATCGAAGGATACCGAGACATGTCCAGTTGAGCTTGAGTTTGAGGGCTTAAAGAAGGCTAACGCTTCAAAGGTAGAAGCTAGCGCATCATCCAAGCTGACTGTAATAGAGGAAGAAATACTAAAACTGTGTCCATCTATAGTCCCACCAACTGCATCCATTTTCATATTAGAAGAAACCGTGCCAACAATAGAATCTTTATGAACTATTCTTTCTACTACGGCTGTAAGCTTAATAGTATCATCCGAACGAACGATTTCATCTGAAATGGTTAATGTTAGTTTAAAGTCATTATTGGAATCGGAAACAGATTTTTCCGTATTAATTACCGTATCTCCGCAGGCAAAAAAGAATAGGGTAAGGCCAGATATCACCACCTTCTTCATAAAAAGGTGACAAATAGCCAAAGGGCTTAATTGTAATATATTATGAGTTCTCATCCTTTTCCTCGGGGACAATGTACCTAAAGTGTAATCATTATCTAGGTTAAAGTGAAACCTTTTTATATATTCAATAACTGTGCCATTTTTTGAAGAAAGAGGTTCAACCCTTGTGAATCAATTCAATCTCAAATAACTTCATTGCATCAATATTACTTTAGAAAAAGGAGAATGGTCTTACTTGGCTGATTTGGCCAGTGACTTATTATAAAATATGACAGAAATCAATCAGCTATCCTCTGACAACACGCTTAATTATCATCTGGATTCTTTCGGATTGCTGACGCTGGAAAAACTGGTGAAGTGGACCAAGTTTGTGGGTCTCATGAATATCATTACCGGCGCCATGTATTGCCTGACTATTCTTGTTTTTTCAATCCCCACAGTCATCATGGGAATCATTACTATATTCATGGGTACAAAATTGACCAATGCGGCCAATCATTTGCAATTCGCTGTACAGAATAAGGATTCAATCAGTTTTACGACTGCCATGGACCAATTTCGATCCTATTTTCTTATAAACGGTATTTTATTAATGATCACCATTGCATTCATTGGTTTATGTCTCATATTTGTTATTTTCTTTTTCGGTTCAATTATGGAATTATTTAATGAGAGTGGTTTTGATTATTCCATAAGCGCTATGTTAAACATAATCAAATAAAGATTCGTTGAAGTTCTTAAAGAAAATAATCAATATTAAAGAGGGTGAGGCCAAAATGGTCCTTACTTTTTTCTTCTTTTCTTTCTTTACCATTGCCATGGCAATGGTGGCGAAAACGGCTCGGGATGCCTATTTTCTAAGTCGGTTCGACAAGTCAATTCTTCCCCTCATGTTTTTGGCCGTAGCGGTCCTTATGGGCCCAATTTTGACTTACTATACCAAACTGTCAACAAGATTAGCTCCCCGAGTTCTTTTTATGATGACATGTGCCATTTTTATGGGATCCTTTATCTTAGTTCAGCCCCTGATTACAGGATTTGTCATTCCTGTTGTTTATATTTGGGTTGAAATAGTTGTGGGCATTAGCCTGATCCGATTCTGGACTTTTGCAGGTGACTCATTTGAACCACAGCAAGCCAAGCGCTTGTTCAGTATCATTGCAGGCGGTGGATCATTTGCAGTTATGATTATTGGGATGAACCTTAAACCATTTGTGAGCGCTTTTGGCACAGATGAATTATTATTCCTCGCAGCCGGCTTTATGGGCTTAGCAGCCTTTTTTGGACTTACATCTATGCAATATTTCAAAAAAGAACCTGCCAAAAAAGGATCGTCAAAACAGACTAAGAAGGGAGCAAAAAAGAAAAAACAAAAACGGGATCCATTTTTAGTCGGAATCGGAACCATTATTGCCCTATCGGCGGTGGTGACTACTTTGATTGATTACCAATTTAAAATGATCGCCAGTACGGCCTTCCCTACTGAGGCCGAATTGGTTTCATTCTTTGGCACATTTTACTCCATTGCCGGTGCCGCTTCAATCATCATGCAGTTTTTTATTACAGGGCCTATTCTTTCAAGATTTGGTATTCTCATTGGATTGCTGGCGCTCCCATTCTTCCTTATTGCTGGATCCGCTTCATTGTTGATTGCACCTGTTTTAATGAGTGCCAGTATTGCAAAATTCTCTGATCAAACTTTTAAATTCACCATCAATAGTTCCTCATTAGAACTACTGTGGCTCCCTGTTCCTGCAAATGTACGTAAATCCATTAAACCCCAAATTACCGGTACGGTCAAATCCATCGCTGAGGGCATGGGCGGCTTGATAACTTTTTTACTGGTTAAAATTATTGCACTGCAATATTTAAGTATCATTTGTTTGGCATCTATTGTGGGCTGGATTTTTACAGCCATTCGAGTTAAATCCGGCTATGTTACCCAATTACAATCGGCTATCGCCAAACGGCAGATTGATTTTGAAGATCTGAACGTAGATGTTCAGGATGCAGCCATGGTTCAAACCATTGAAAAAACCCTATCTTCAGAAGAGGAAATTCAGCAGCTCTTTGCCCTGGAAATCATTGAAGGGCTTCCCCTTTCGTCATGGAAAAAATCCATTAATCGGTTATATGCTGAGGGAAGTGTGAACGTTCGCAAACGCATTTTATCTATGGCCTGGGATGAAGAATTAATTCTTTCCAACGAAGATATTATTGCCGCCATGAAAAAAGACGATGCTATTTCTGCAGAAGCAATCATGGTGGTTGGCCGAAGAAAATTGGCCACTGTTTTACCGGATTTGGAACCATTGCTTACCCACGAACAGGAAGAAACAAGGGCAGCCGCGGCTGCGGCTATCTTGCTCATAGATAAGGGCGCCACCGATCAAGCAAAATCTATTTTAATTGAAATGTTGGAAGTGGCAGATGAATCAACTCAAGCCATCGCCCTGAATCGGTTGATGGATAATAACAATATACTTACCCAGGATAAACTGATTTCATTCCTGTATAATGATGGAAACCTTATCAGCAATGTGGCCTTATTGATTGCTGAAAAACGTCAGGATCCAGAATTGATTCCTGCCATTATTTCAAATTTAAGTTTACCAAAAACATCGCTCCAGGCACGGCAATCTCTCAAGAAATTTTCTACTGATATAATTTTGGAATCATTCCAAAATTTATTTTCTGATCCGGATTTAAAGCGGAAACTTCGGTTGGGAATAATCCGAACCCTGCGTGAATATCCAAATGATGATTCAATCAATCTATTATTAACACAACTAAACCGGGAAGATCAGGATGTATATAATGAAGTGGTTGACTCTCTGTTAACGATTGCCCGCATCCACCCTATTGATGAAGAGAAAAAAGAAGAAATTGCTCAAGAAATCCGTGCCATGGCCCATAAAGTCTATGCACTGAACGAAGCGATTCATTTAACTCCGGAAGATGAAAATAAGTTTTTCCTCCAAGATCATTTGAATAATGAAATTCAAAATACGCTTCCCACATTATTAAAATTAGGTGTGTTAGATGTACCCGACACACCAATTGAAACGTATATCCATACGGTTAAATCCGGTGATCCGGCTAAACTGCCCTTTCTCCTTGAGTTTTTCGAAAATATTTTTTCCAAGGAAGAAAGAGAGATTATTAATCCCCTTATTGAACCCATTTCTTTGACTGAACGAAGTGAAGTGGGCCACAACAATTTCAAAGATTTACCCAGCAGTCTGGATCAAGAATTAACCGATTCGGCATATTCCCCCAATAAATGGGAATCAGTGATTGCTCTAGATTATTTACTAAAGTCTGAAAAATTGGATGTAATGAAAAATTTAGATTGGGAAAAGGTCCCCGGGTCAAAAGCAAACCAGGAACTCCTTACAAGAAGAATTCAAAAAAATGGTACGAATCTTGACTTCATTCCCACAGATCGTTTTAAATTGGAGGCGGTTGAACTCAGTATGTATTCCACTTTAGAAAAAACAATTATCCTGAAATCCGTTGATTTGTTTAAAAGTATTCCGGCGGAAAACTTATCCCGTGTGGCTCAAATCACGGAAGAAGTTCAGTATGATGCCAATGAATCTATTTTTGCTGAGGGGGATTATGGCGATTCTTTATTTATCGTGGTGAACGGTAATGTTAAAATTCACAAAGGTGAACAGGAATTGGCCATGCTGGGTAAAGGCACTTGCCTCGGTGAAATGGCTCTTTTGGATGACGAACCCCGTTCTGCAGATGCCACTGTAACGGAAGATTCTGTTCTGTTTAGAATTGAGCAGGAAGGGTTTTATGAAGTCATGGGAAGCCAGAGCGATATTATGGAAGGTATCATTAAACTACTCACGGGCCGCCTCCGTGTGGCCAACGATAAACTCATGGCAAAGTAAAGTTTTCTAATCTTTTTTCGGTAATAACTTATCCAAATTTTCTTTTGCTTTTTCTTCCATCTTTTCTCCCGCTGATTTTTTTGCTGTTTCCCCCGCTGTAGATACTGCTTCTATCACTGTTTCTTTCGCTGTTTCATAGGATTGTTGTGCCGATTCAATATTCACTTCCTGACCGGTATAAACCATATAGGCCACCCATAAAACCAGAATAGCACTTACCACCATCACCAGTTTGATCAATTTTTTAATAATGCCCAGTAAAATGATAATGGCCAGGACAACCGCCACGGCCATATATACAGGATTAGATGCTAATATTTCAATGGATTGACCCATTATTTCTCTTCTTTCATTTTTAATTTTTGCCGGTTTATTCTGCCCGTTTTGGACTCGTATTCATGAATTATTTCCATCACCCGATCATCATCCGGCATGTCAAAAGTCATGGTATCAATTCGTCCGGATTTAGCTTCAATGGTCTCTTTATTTAAGATTAATGCTGCAGTACCTACATAATATCCTTCTTTTCCAGCTTGAACAATAAGGGTTCCATTGACCTCTTTCGGTTCATCCATGGCGGATTGACTATGGGAACCTACGATCACATGGAGACCCTTTACCTTTTCAGCGAAAGCTTCATCCAAATCCGCGCCCTGGTGAGTAAGTAGTATAAATATATCTGCTTTATCTTTCAGAATTTCCATTTCTGCTTCCACCGCTTTCACTGGGTCACTCAGTTGAATCTTTTCCTTTAATTCTTCAGAATAATATTTTATCGCATAGGGGTCCATAATTCCCATAATGGCAATACTAAACCCACCTCGATCAACAAGATGGGAACTGACTAAATTATTTACCCCATCCATGGCAATATTGGTCCCCACAATATTTGTATTCATTAGGTCCAGAAGTGGAACGATTTTATCACTATCCATTGTGAGTTCCTGGTCTCCTGGAAGAATGGCATCATAGGGCAATAGGGCATATGCTTCCGCCATAAGACTGTCTTTATAGGATTGATGGGTCATGGTAAAAAAATCGCCCGCATCCACCAAAACCGTATTAGGGTGTTCGTTGATGAAATCCTTCACAAAAATAGTCCGTTTTTCGACAGAACCAAAAGGATGATCAGGGCAATAACAATTTTCTAGCGCACCGTTGGTGTTATTGGTATGGAGAATATAGAGTGTTTGATCCTGTGCAAATAGGCCGGCCGATAGAAAAACGGTCAGGATCAATCGAAGAATGGATGGTTTTACATATCCCATCGTACCTAAAATTGAATGTATTCAATCAATCTTCCAAGAGAAAATTGCATGTTATTTTCCAAGCAAATAATCCACAATATATTTATTCTAATTCTACTCAAAGGATGTTCCTTCGCACAATATCCAGCGGATTCACTTTATGCTGACCCCAATAATTCGGTACTCCAAAAAATATTTCTTTACCCTATCGTCAAATGGCAGCGGTTATCCTACAATGAAACAAATCTCAACTGTCAGTTTGCGCCCAGCTGTTCCAATTATGGTGCCCAGACCATTCATATCCATGGTGGGATAAAGGGTATTTTTATGGCTTCGGATCGGATTATACGCTGTAACCCCAATGCGTTTCAATCCCACCAGAAAATGGGAGGTCAATTTCACAAAGATGGAAGATTGTTTGATCCCATTAAATATTCAAACACCATCCATTCTACAAAATCGCCAATCGTGGCTGCAGGATTGTCTATGGTCATTCCAGGGTTGGGGCGGGCATATGCAGGGCGTCCTATAGATGGGTTTTATGGTTTTCTTCTATCAGCCATGGCCATTCGTGCTGGCGCTATTTCTGTAAAAAATAAAAATGTTTTTGCGCCATTATATGTTGGTATGGCTATTACATTTTATGGGGGAGAAATGTATGGCGCATATCGAACAGCAAAATACTATCAGAAATAGATTTTTATGTTAAACATTAATATTTTAATGTAAACCATAAAATATTTTACTTTTTACGATGATTTTTATTTCTTATAATTTACCAGAGAATTAAAGGAATTCATTCAACTTACCATGCCAATTATTACAAATCTTGATGTGATGCTCGCTAAGCGGAAAATGTCACTAACGCAACTTTCAAAAGCGATCGGACTTTCTCTGACCAATTTGTCCTTATTAAAAAATGGCAATGTGAGAGGTGTGCGATATAAAACATTAGAAAAAATCTGTATTGTATTGGCCTGCCAACCGGGAGACATCCTGGAATATCGATCTAATGATGATGCTTTTGAATCGAATAAATAATTATCAACAATTAAAAGAGGTATAAAATGTTTCAATCACTCCTAAACGGCGGACCATTTATGATGGTCCTTTTTATTTTGTTCGCTGCTATAATCTTTATTGCAGTAAAAAACATGAAAGAGCCTTTCCACACAAATGGCATAATCCTGCTGGGAATTTTGACTGCATTTGTAGGCATTCTGGCCACTTGGATAGGCGTAAATAGTGCTTTAAGCGCTATTCCGGACATTTCAAAAATTGCACCCCATATTTTATTAAACGGTGTAAATACTGCACTAATCACTACCTTTACGGGCGGGGTGATTCTTCTCATTTCAACTGCCACCTGGTATTACTTCATTAAAAAACACAATTTGTTGGTGGTATAGGATAAATCACAGATATGGAAGTACATTTTATTTTAGCGCTTTTATCTTAATGGTGGCTACTACCTTATGGTGTTACTTCATTAAAAAACATGATCGACCCGGCACTTAAATAATGAGTGAACAAAACACCTATATTTTAGGTACAGACCAAGAAGAACTTACCCGATTAAAGATACAGCATATGGTATGGTTATCCGAAGCAAAACGCGGATGGGATCTGGCTGGTTTTAAAATAGGACAAACCATTTTGGATCTGGGTTGTGGACCTGGATACTGTACAACAGAATTAGCCAAAATTGTCGGTAAAACCGGCAAAGTAATTGGCGTGGATCGATCGGAAGCTTTTATTAAATACTTACATCATATCAGGGAATCAACCCAGCTCTCGATAGAACCATGTTTAGCTGATTTTGATACGTTATCATTGGACACTGAATCTCTTGATGGGATGTATTGCCGGTGGGCCTTGGCTTGGGTTCCCAACCCAAAAGAAATATTAAAAAAAATAAAAGATGCCTTAAGGCCAGGAGGCCAGATGGTCATTCATGAGTATTATAATTTTTCCACCCACCAAACCAAGCCTGAGCGACCGGCGTTAAAAAAAGCGATTGGTGCTGCATTAAAAAGTTTTAATGACTCTGATTGTGAGATTAATGTTGGCAGTTATATACCCCAATTTGTTGAAGCACTGAATATGAAAGTAACTCATATTCGTCTCATGCCGAAATTGGCAAGGCCCGGTTCCATGGAGTGGGAATGGCCTAAAACATGGTATCATAGTTATTTCCCCCGATTGGTGACCATGGGCTATTTAAATACCGAAGATGTAAAAAATGCTATTAGAGATTTGGGATCGCTTGAAAAACTTTCATATACAACACTGTCCTGCCCAATGATGGTAGAAGTGATTGCTGAAAAATAACTGATTCTAAGAATAAGCGGGTTACCGTAAAATCTGCCCCAATTTTAGGCCACTGTAGCTCAGCTGGTAGAGCAACGCATTCGTAATGCGTAGGTCAGGAGTTCGACTCTCCTCAGTGGCTCTTTTAAGCCCCGTTTAACAATGGGGCTTTTTTTGTATATAAGATTAAACTGTAATTACCCATTCGTTTTTTATTTGAATTTGCCCGGTAACAATGAATATAACGATGGGATATAATTTCAAGACCAGCTGCCTTTACATCTTTTTGTAATGACCCATATTTGTAATTCCTCACATGAACATTTACAAATTTACCACGGCATACATTGAGAATATTTTCAAATATAGCGGAGTCACCACGAATACGATCTTGAGGTACACTAAGAACCAAAACCCCATTATCCGTTAATAGAGATCGTACTTCTTTAAGTGTTTGAACGGGATAATCTACATGTTCAAGTACATGCATTAACGTAACCACACTGTAGCGTCCTCCATATTCTTGATAAAATCCATTTTGGACATGGTGGAATTGATTGTCTTTAAATACTTTTCTATTTCGGTTAACCGAATCAATGTGAATATCGGCACCATGAATCCGATTGGCTCCAAAATGATTTGATAATATTTCCACCATATGGCCGGTAGAACAACCCATATCTAAGATAGCCCCGCCATTGGCATGGGTCTGAATGAATGTAGAAATATGATCCATCTCCCATTGTTTATAACGCATAATTTTGCGTCCAAACATTACTTTTGCCTTTATGGTATATTGATATGGCAAATTATAAATGGATCGATAATTATTATTTATTTCACTGGCCAATCATAAGTCCTTGGTTGCCTAATGGGTTAATAGTCTACTGCACCGTAGAACAAAGTGTACCTATTCCACGACTAATAAATCCACTTCAAATATGAGGACAGAATTTGCAGGGATGGCACCATTATCACGGTTTCCATACCCCATGCTAGGTGGAATGGTTAATTTTCGTTTACCCCCGATTTTCATCCCGGGAATACCCTGATCCCAACCTTGAATTACCTGACCAGCGCCAACGGTAAAACGAAATGGTTCCCGGCCGGGATTTAAAGAGGAGTCAAATTTGCTGCCATCTTCCAGCCAACCAGTGTAATTCACTGTTACAATACTATGTTTAACAGCTTCTGTCCCTTCTCCAACAATGATGTCTTCTATAGTTAATTCACCATCCATTACTTTGTCTTCCTTACTGCAGCCCGCCATTAACATGAATAGTGTTAACGCAGGTATTTGCCATTTTAATTTCATTTTATGTCTCCAATACGAAGACAGAAGTTTACATCAATTGACGGAATAGATTTACTGTAAATTGCCCCGCATGAATAAGGGTAAATTCTATCATGTCAGCCACACCATCTCTATTTAATCAGCATTTACCGCCTCTGGCAGACCGCGTTCGCCCCCAGTCCTTGTCCGGATTTATTGGGCAATCTCATCTCATTGACCCCGATAAAATTTTATCTAAACTTTTAGAAAAAGAACAATTATTTTCACTCCTTTTCTGGGGACCTCCCGGTACAGGTAAAACCACATTAGCCCGAATTATCGCTAATAATCTCAAAGCGGAAATGCATGAATTATCAGCCGTGTCGAGTGGAGTAAAGGATTTGCGAAACGTAATCAAAAAGGGGACGGCCAATCGGGATTTAGGTCGGTCAACAATTCTCTTTATTGATGAAATTCATCGGTTCAGTAAATCTCAGCAGGATGCACTCCTCCATGCCGTAGAAGAAGGGGTGGTCACCTTGATTGGCGCCACCACAGAAAATCCATCATTCGAGGTCATATCTCCCCTCCTCTCCCGATGCCGTGTACTGACCCTGAAACCTTTAGATGAAGATCAACTATCTCTGGTATTGAATCGGGCCTTTAATGAAGATATTATTTTATCTAAAGGGAAAATACATTTAGATGATGATGTAAAGATAAAATTAATACAATCCGCTGGCGGTGACGCAAGAAAAATGCTCAATACCATTGAGCTGGCTACGAGCCTCGCGGGAAAAGATGGAGAAATCTCACCCAAAATATTGCATGAAGCACTCCAAAGTAAAACACAGCTATATGATAAAACCGGCGACTACCATTATGACGCCATTAGTGCCTTTATT
>Ga0209402_10000902_pt1 | contig 34011 bp, 31 predicted proteins | sample ArcticOcean_MG_C_3_FD_187437 | JGI IMG/M metagenome (GOLD analysis project Ga0209402, IMG submission 187437) | Marine microbial communities from western Arctic Ocean - ArcticOcean_MG_CB8_126 (SPAdes) (version 2) | ecosystem: Environmental > Aquatic > Marine > Oceanic | place: Arctic Ocean... | reverse complement strand
TGCTATTCGGCCACCCGCCCAATAACTTCGACCTCAATGCGAAAAACCGGGTCGGCCAAGCCGGAACACAGTATTAGTGTGCTCACTGGGAGGGCGTCGTCGGGAATGAATTGGGTCTTGATCTCCCGGTATGCTGGTATGTCCTCTCGGTGGGTCATGAAGACGTTCATCTTCAAGATGGAGCTCATGTTGCTGCCGGCTGACTCCAGCGCCGCTTGGACGTTCTTGAACGCCTGCACGGCTTGGGCTTCAAAATCACCCTCGCCGATGGTCTCTCCTGCGCTGTTACGGGATAGCTGACCGGCCACGTAGACCGTGGTGCCATCTTTGACTACGTGGCTGTATCCTGACATATCAGCAAGGGTGGACGGGTTGCTTCTCTCGATAGCCATGGTTGATCCCCTAGGTAATTGCCGGCCACTCGTATCAGTGGCCGGCAATTCGATTTTCAGGGCTTAAATACTAAGCGCGGCCAGACCTGCCTGGGCGATGGACTGGTCGTCAATACCGCTGGGCAGACCGCCAACCCCAATGGCGCCGACCACTGCGCCCTCTTTCATGACCACAACCCCGCCTGGAATCGCGATCAACTGCGGGTCACCAAAGGCTTCGATGGACCGACCTTGGGCAACCAAAGCTTCGGAGAATGCTAGGGTGTCCATTCCTCGGATCGCGGCAGTATAGGCCTTGCGAAGAGCAAAGGTAGGCCTAAGGCAACGGTCCATCCGAGCGTAGGCCAGCAAGTTGCCAGCATCGTCCACCACGGCCATGTCCACGTTCTTGCGGTTGGTGTCTTTGTTGTAGTCCGCAATCATTGCGGCAATGGCTGCCTGGGCTTGTTCTAAACTGAGCATTGGCTTGTCATACATAAAAGTCGTCCTCGTGCCTAAATAGGTGTGAGATGACAGCCAATATACTCTGGGTAAGACAAGCCGACAAGGGATGCGTTAACAGGAGAGTTGAAGGGAGACTGAGGAATGGCGACCCGGATGGGATTCGAACCCACGATCTTCGGCGTGACAGGCCGATATGTTAACCGCTACACCACCGGGCCACAAAAAAACCGGACCGAGGCAGTCCGGTAAATCGAGTGTATGTCTTTCGATTTTGAGTGTCAAGACGATTGACGGCACAGTCTGAGAATCAGCCGGTCGGTGAGTCCAGACGATTATTGCACAAGTAACAAAAAAGCCCAGGCATTAAGCCTGGGCTTTTCACGGATTCGCTACGGTTTAAGTTGATTAATTCAAAGATACTTCTAAACTCGTTGCGCCGCCCTTTTCCCAGATAGCAGACTCGCCGGAATCTTCACCGTTTATCTTGAAGATCACCCTACGCCCACCAAATGATTCAATGCCGAACTGGCTCGCCAAAACCGAGTAATCTCCGTCCACCGAAGTAGCGGTGGCTAATGGACTGGCGAATTGCTTGAGCCACACAGAAACTTCTGTCCCGTCTGGAGCTGGTGCGCCGTCGATGGTCACACCGCCCACAAACACGTGGGGTGGTTCACTGTTGTCCCGTTCCGGTAGTGGATCCGATATTGCGACGGGGGTGGGTGTTGGTTGCGGTGTTGTGGTTGGCAACGGCGTTGGCGTGGGTTGTTGAGGGGGGGCCGTTGGCGCAGGTGCGGGCGTTGCCGTTACCGTTGGCGCAGGTGTCGCCGTTGGCGCAGGTGTCGCCGTTGGTGGAATCGGCGTTGGCGGTGTTGTTGTTCGGCTAACTTCAGACGCACATGCGGCCAAAACAAACAGCAATGAGACCATCGCAATTACTAATTTAGATAGCTTAATCAACTGAAACCCCTTAATCACCCATAATCCAAGCAGATATAAAACCAAACTGGATTACATAATGATAACTTGAATCGGGCCAAACAGGACGAGTCATCAGGCCTGTTTAACTGGCAATGTTGGCGCTACCGACCCCCGTTTAACTCGGCGGTTAGGTTGGATGGAAGGCTCAATAAAAAGGTCGTGTGGTGCTCGCTGTCTGGGCTGTCGTTGCTCTCCACAGTCAGGTCCCCGCCCGACTGTCTGGCTAAATTTCTGGCGATGAACAATCCCAGGCCAGAGCTGGATTTTTCTTCTCGCCGCACCACTTCGGGCGTCCATCCCCGGTCGAACAGGTGTGGGACGTATTGGGCACCGATTCCGGGGCCGTCATCCCAGACACGCACAAAGAAGTGCGTTGGGTTTTTGGTCAGCTTCACTTCCACATGAGTCCCGGCATAACGTACTGCGTTGTCCACCAGGTTGGTAACGATGTGCTCAATGGCATTGGTGTTGGCGTAGACCAGCCCCAGTTCAGACGGCTCAGACCACCAAGTGATCTCCTTGCCTGCTTCCGCTGCGACGGGTGTGTAGCGGTCAGCAATGCGCCTAATCACCTCGTTCGGCTCCACCGGCTGGACTTCGTCGTCACTCTCGGGTGACTCCAACTGAATCAGCACTTGGATATTGGACATCATCAATCTGAAATTTGGCGTCTGCCGTTCTATTTCGTCCAACAACTCAATAACGCCAGCATCTGACGAGCCCGGATTCGCCTGCATAACCGCCCTGAGTTCCCGCTCTTTTCCAATGATTCTTCGTAGGGGGCGTCCCAAGTCATGGTCAAATAATTGGAAATACTGCAGTGTGGTCTCGCTCCAACTATGCTTGCCATTTTGGCCGTTCAACCCATGGTCTGAGTTTTTGATGAACCGCTCAGCTCCTGAGTACGTGGCCGCCGTCACCCCCAGCCCAACGACCAGGAGGATGCCGCCCAGGTAGGTAAATGGTTCGACCGCCCAGAGCAAGTCGAAGAAGTTCTTGCCAAGAAACGGCGCAAGGATAAGTAAAATGACACCCACAAGGGCAATCACTCCTCCGATAATCTTTATTGGTGTGACGAATTTCTTCATGACTTGGGTGGCACTAGTCGGTATCCTTGATCTCTTATATTAATAATCAGTTCTGACGGTCCAAAACGAGTGTTCATCGCCTTGCCGATGGCATCTTTAATCTCTCTGATTCTCACCCGTAGAGAGGCCCGCGGGTCTTCACCTTCAGAGTAACGTTCCAGGCGTGCGAAGGCGACTAATTCACCCGGGCTGCGGTACCAGGTAACGGCAAGCTCCCTGAAGATCTCAAACTTCATTCCCTGAATTTCCAGGGCTGGGTCCCGGTCTTCTCCCTCGCCGACATACACCAGGCGGGCGCTGACATCCACCAATATGTGGTTGCCGATGGGGATGGACTCCGGTGCGGTCCCAATCAGCCTACGGAGGCGTAGGACAACCTCGTCGGGGCTGGCCAACTTGTCTATGAAATCTACTGGGGCATCCCATTTTAATGAGTCCCTCACTGCGGTCTCGCGGTCTGGTCCCTGGGCGTATTGGGTGAACATTAGGATTGGTAGTTTGGGCCACCGCTCCACAATCTCGCCCAGAATGCTTAGGCCCCTAAATTGGTCGTCTCGATTCTCACCAAACCGGACATCTAACAATACAGCATCAGGAAGGGTTTGCTCTATAGACCATAGTGTCGCCGTTTCGAACTCTTCTCCCAAAGAATGGCCGGATTCAGGCTCAATTACCGTTGTCGTCCATCCCTCTTCTTCCAATCTTCGGCGCACCGCGCGGAGAATAGCCGACTCTGATTCGTCGTCTACAACCAGTATATTACGGCCCGCGTTTACTCTAGACATTTGCGGCTCGTACCAGGGTGCGAGTTTTCATATTGGAGCACCCGTTAATAAACATAACAAGAGTTTATCAAATGACGGAGACCCTTTTTTGGAGACTTTTGTGTGAGAACAGGCCAAAAGCAGGGTTAAAGGTCAACTTGACCTGAAATTTGCCGTCAGTTGACAATAATTTGTGCCTGCTTAAAATAAGCGAAGATACCACCATAGTCACACGCTACCCGTAGTCACACACCATTGAAAGACAGAGGAGTATGAAATGATTACCAAATTTGGAAGCCTATTCGCCGGACACGTAGATTTCGATGATATGGGCTTCGACGCAACACCAGTCAATGACCGCAGGCTATCCGACGCGACCCTGGCTGGAGTGTTCGACAAATCCGAAGCAATCATCCTCAAGATGGAAGAACTGGGTTACGACACATTCTGGTCGGCCGAACACCACTTCCAGCATGAAGGTTACGAGTGCATCCCCAATCTACTGATGATGTACGTTCATATGGCCCACCTGACCAAGAATTTGAAGTTTGGCTGCGGGTTCAACGTCAACCCCATGTGGCACCCACTGCGACTGGCCGAAGACTACGCCACCGCAGATATCTTGACCGGCGGGCGGGTGATCTTTGGCGTTGGCCGGGGTTATCACTCCCGGGAAGTAGACACCTTTGGCGTGCCCAGTACCCTCACAGACAATGACGCCAACCGTGAGATATTTGAAGAACAGGTAGAGATCATGATGAAGGCTTTCAATGAAGAGTCCTTCTCCCATGAGGGCAAACACTACAAGCTGCCGCCAGAGGTTCCCTACCGTGGTTATACGTTAAAAGAACTAACACTGGTTCCACGGCCTCGCAACCTGCCGGTGGAAACCTGGCAGCCAATGGTCAGCGCCAGCCAGCGGGCCATGGATTTCATGGCCAAACACGGCATCAAGGGCATCATCGGCGGCGGCGCCGCGGCCGGAGGAGCGCAAGACCAGGTGGTTCGGCAATGGCGTGAAACCCTGGCCAAAAGTGGCCGAGAGACCGAGTTGGGCGCCGATCTGGCTATTGGATTCTCGATGCATATCGCTGAAACTGAAGAAAAAGCTATCGAAGAAGCCCGTCCGTTCTTCGAGGAGAACATGAAGATGTTTGCGCCGCTGGGATTCGTCCGCGGATTGTCCGACGACCAAATCTCAAACCTAGGCCAAGGTTCCAAAGCCAGGTCAGCCGGTCTTCCCACATTGGAAGACGGCGTCAAGGCTGGCTCTTGGCTCTGTGGTCCGCCTGAGTTGGTTGCAGAGAAGATAGACGACCTCCAAAACCGCTATCCGGGACTGGAGCAGATCAATGTCGGCTCGGTGATCGGCACGCCACAGAGCGTGGTGCTAGATCAACTTGAGCGGTTCGGCAAAGAAGTGATGCCAAAGTTCAAGAAGTAGACGGCAATTATTCTGAGCGATTAAAAAGTAAACGTGTGATTAGACCGTCAGGAGATTGAAATCCTAGCGGCCCAATTATTTCCCGACTGCCTGATTATCAATGGAGGGATCCATGACACAGAAGTTGACCGAAGCTGAACTCCTTGAGCTAGCCCGAAAATACAGTTTCCGCAGCCGTATCGATACCAACTCCGTTACTGGGCCAATCATGGTCTGGGGCCGGGGCTCGGTGGTCCGTGATGTAAACGGGAAAGAATACCTTGATTTCAACTCGGGCCAGATGTGCGGCGCACTGGGCCACAACCATCCCCGGATCATTCAGGCGTTACAAGAGAGCGGCGAGACCCTGATCCACAGCCACATGAGCATGTTCAATGACCGGGAGATCATCCTAGCCGCTCGGTTGGCTGAGATAACTCCGGAAGGCATGGACCGGTCCATGTTCCTGACCTCGGGGAGCGACTCCAACGAAGCGGCCATGGCCATCGCCAAGCGGTACACCGGCGGCTATGAGATTGCCAGCCCAGCAGTCAGCTTCCACGGCATGAACGATTCAACCAGAGCGGTCACGTTCTCTGGATGGCACGAGGGCTATGGACCCTACGCGCCGGGGCACTACCCAATCTTGGCGCCTTATGAATACCGCTGCACCTACTGCAAGGACCGGGGCGGTTGTGATTACACCTGCCTTAATACTAGCTTTGACTTGCTGGACGCCCAGGCTGACGGCCCGCTGGCTGCTGTTATCACTGAGCCATTGTTCAGCGCCGGCGGCGTGATTGACCTGCCAGATGGATGGCTCCGCGAACTCAAGCGTAAGTGCGAAGAACGTGGAGCATTGTTGATAGTTGATGAAGCTCAGACCGGCCTGGCCAAACTGGGTTCCATGTGGGGGTTCGAGCATGAAGGAGTAGTCCCGGATATCTTCACTATCTCCAAGCATTTTGGTGGCGGGGTAGCCATCAGTGCCACAATCACAACCGACGAGATAGAAGAAAAGGTCTCAGCCTCGGGATTGGTGGTGGGGCACTCCCACTCTAACGATCCACTGCCCTGTAATGTTGCCATCGCCAGCATCGACATCATCTTGGAAGAGATGCTGACGGATGTTGCGGTCAGAATTGGCGCCTACTGGCGAGTGCACTTGGAAAGGCTGGCTCAGAAGCACGAGATTATCGGAGACATTAGAGGACGAGGCCTGTTGCAGGGGATCGAGTTGGTGACTGACCGCTTGACCAGGGAACCGGCCTTCGAGCAGGGTCGGGCCATTGGGCGCTGGTGCTTGGAGAACGGGCTAATCCTCAGCGTGCGTCGGAAAGGTTCAGTCTTCCGGTTCGTGCCCCCGTTCACCACCACAGAGGCCCAGCTTGACCAGGCAGCAGAGATATTAGACCAGGCAATTTCGAGGGCGGCCTAGTGCCACACCCATTTCGATTGGAAGCTGGTTACAGTCATTGCTGGTCCGGAAATACTGGCCTATAATCCTCGGAAATATTAGAGTCCCGAATCCATCTCTCAAACCACTTTGCAGGAGGCCCGGTATGGTCAGATTAGGCGGCACCGCTACAGTCTCCCATATGGAAGTCTTTCAAGGACTTGAGAAACTATTTCGGCAGAAGGGAATAGACCTGGATTGGGTTCTGTATTCTGGATACGACAACATGGTTGATGCGTTTGTTAAGGGCGAGATTGACCTGGCCTGGAACGGTCCACTCAGCTATGTGAAGATTAAGCGCCAACTGGCCGACGCCTGTAGCGTCATTGTCATGCGGGACGTGGACATCAACTTCACCACCCACTTCGTAACCAAGGCCGACTCAGGAATAGATACGGTCGAAGACCTAAAAAACCGGAGCTTTGCCTTCGGGACCAGGTCTTCAGTCGAGGCAGGCTTATTGGCGTATTCATTCTTGAAGGACTCAGGGATAGACCCGCGCAAAGACCTGTCTGCCAGTAGTTTTTATGACGACCGAAAGTCTGAGACCAAGTCCGATGAACGTGACGTTGTTGAGCGAGTCAGCAGCGGAGAATTCGATGCGGGTGCAGTCAGTCAAAAGGTCATGGAATCGATGGCTGAAGACGGTTCGTTAGACCGTGACGCAGTGCGAATTTTCTGGTCCAGTCCTGGATACAGCCACTGTTGTTTCACTTCCCAGAGCAGTTTGGATCCCAAATTGGCTGCGGAAATCGAGGCGGCATTTTTGTCCGTCACCGATGCGGACCCGGTAGGTAAATCGGTTCTTGAAGGCGAGGCCTGCGACCATTTTGTGCCTGGGACTGACGTCGGCTGGGAATTGATCGAGAAAGCGGCTTTGGCAGAAGGCCTAATCTAGCCACCGCCATAGTCAGCGCCAACGATTCCTAGGCAGCGTTCTATTCGTCTGGCTGGTCCGGCGCGTTTCTGAGAATGTCTTCCAAGGCCAGGTTTAAAGCTGGGTCCATGTTCACGGACGTTTCAAACGGCACGAAGGCGAAGTCTGCTTTGGCCCGGGCAATCAAGTCTTTGGCCGTGGGATTGGTCTCGGCGATTTTCTCTAGCGTCTCCACCAATTCTTGTGACTCGGCTTCGCCCAGGGACAACAACTCGGATAAGTCGATGTCCAAATCGAACATCGACTTTAGCCTCCGCATAATGTCGTAGAAAGAGCGGTGGTCCAGGTTGATTCCCACGGGGTCACTGTTGGAGGTCAAGAACGGGTACATCGGAGCCATGGCACCCATCCGCAACATTTCATATTCGGGGTGTTCGTAATGGGCAAGGGTGACCAACGCCATGGCAATGGTAGGGCCGTTTCGACTCTGTGAGCCGTAGTTTGAGTAGCGCAGGCCGTACTTGTCAAGGTTCTCTTTCATGTCGGCTCGGCTATAGATGCAGCTCACACTGCGTTCCATCTCAGGCGGGGCTGCGCCGTTGTAGCCTTCCACGGCGACAATCTTGGGTATGCCCAGCTCCTCAACAGCCTTGAAGAAAGCTTCAGCGTAAACATCAATACGAAACCAAGGTTCTTGTCCCAAGAATATGATTAGACCATTTCCAGCGTCGTAAAACCGGTTGCGCCGAGTCATCGGTTGCACTGGTAGGCCGTCTTTGTAGGCAACCCGGGGGCGGTAGGTGTCATGGGTTCCTGGCACCTGGAACGGGTAGCAGAGTTTGGACACTTCCGGGCCCATCTCTCCTATCTGCTTAGCGCCAAGTTTGCTGATTAGATACCTGGGCAGTCCTCCGGAAATCTCACCACCGTCGGACCATTGCCGTCTCCAACCTGCAATCAACTGCTTTGCGACTGGTTTGGATTCCAGGTTCAATAACTCGTCTGCCATAACCCATCACTTTCCTATTGGAGCTGCCAGCTTGATCTGGTTTTTGATCATGCTGACAGTCTAAATACCCACAAATTTTCGTCCATGATGCTCAAGATATTTATTTTGCCAGAGCACAGACCCAACCGCAAACATCAGTCGAGGAGGGACCAGGCTTGATTCAGGGCGTACCCGTCTAATAACCCGTCCAATAACAGAAATGCAAAGTAGTAAACTAAATCTCCTTGACACCCCTCTCAGCCCGTTCGTAAGATAGTGGTGAGCTGGTGCTAATCGGCTCCCCTCATTGTGTGCCCTGGTAGCTCAGTGGATAGAGCATCTGTCTTCTAAACAGAGGGTCGTGGGTTCGAATCCCACCTAGGGCACCATTTTCCTCTTTTGCGTGCCTGAAACCGGATGACAATTGTGCTCCTGCCAGGACCCGATGATTAGGACAGCGCATAGCCAGACGGATAATACACCCACCAACTACTACGATTGCTTCGCAAATTGCCCGCTCGTATGATGGCTCTCACTACAATACGAGTGACCTTTTCTGATGTTTGTTAAAGTATCAAGACCCTAAACCCGCAATCAAAAAATGGAGCAATGTGATAGTCCAATGAGCACAGAAGGGTCGGCAGCCAAGGTTAGGGGCGGGATGCTGCTAGCAAAGGCGCTTTCCGAGAAGCAGATTGAGATGGTCTACACCCTGAGCGGCGGGTTTATCAACACAGTTCTCGAGGGTTTAATGGAATACGAGATTCCTGTGGTGAATCTCCCCCATGAGCAGGTGGCAGGGAACATGGCAGATGCTTGGTCTCGGTTGAACCGCAAAGCCGTGGTCTGCCTGTGCGGTCCGGAAGGATTCGCCAATGTGGTCCCGGCGATGGCTGAAGCCTATTTTCAACGGTCGCCGGTGATCTTCATCACCAGTGCCAGCACATTGAAACGGGACGGAAGAGGCGGATTCAAAGAGATTGATCACAATCGGGTAGCCGAGCCGATTACCAAGTCGACCATATCAGTGACCGCTGGGGAACGTATCGCGGAGGCAGTGGATAAAGCCTACGATCTGGCCGTGAACGGGAACCCAGGTCCGGTCCATATAAGCATTCCCGTCGATCTTCTGTACTCGTCTTATGAACCAAACGACCAGGAGGGAGAGCGAGCGTTTAAGTTATCGCGGCGTGAGGTTCACCGGCCATCTCCCAACCCAGGGGACATGCGCCAACTTGAAGGCATAATGCGGAATGCGAAGAAACCGGTAATCGTCGTGGGGAATGGCGCTTGGTGGTCTGGCGCAGAGTCCCAACTTGAGTCCACGGCATCACAACTTGGAATACCGGTCTATAACGCGCCGTACCATCATAAAGTGCTGGATATCGGCAGCGAAGTGTCTTTGGGGATTGTCGATATTCATCTGAATCCTCCTTCAGAAACTGCTTTGGCCGAGGCCGACGTCATACTCGTGATTGGCTGCCCATTGGACAATCTGCTGAACTTTGGAAATCCTCCGTTGTTTCCAGAGGACGCCACACTGATATGTGTTAATGGGTCCACCGAAGAACTAGCCGACAACCATGTGGCGGATGTCCGAATCTTGGGTGACCCCGGTGCGGTGCTGACCGCACTGGGTGACATGGCTACCGCCGAGCAACTAAACATCGGATCTGATTGGATCGAAGCCAACCGGCAGCGACGAAGGGAGTGGGCAGATGGGATGCATAAGATGCTGGAAGAGGATGGGGACGGTCCTCTGCATCCCCTTAAGATTTCGCGTGAGATTATGAAATCTCTAAACGAGGACGATTACCTCGTAATTGACGGCGGCGACACCCATTTTTGGGCAGAGATAGCGGTCAACATGGCCGCTGCGGAGGGCAAAAGGTTACGGGGGGTGTTACACCCTGGCCCATTGAGCATCTTGGGAGTGGGAGTCCCGTTCTCGGTCACTGCCAAGATGAATAGTCCGGAAAGCAGAGTGATCTTGCTATCAGGTGACGGCGCATTCTTGGCAGGAGGACTTAGCATCGAATCTGCTTTCGCCAACGACGTGCCGATTACGGTGGTTGTTGACAACAACCGCGGATTTGGGTCGATCAAGCAACAACAAATGAGGCTGTTCAAGAACGGGCAATCCTTCAAGACAGATTTCAGAGATATTCCCTTCGACAAAATGGTTGTGGGACTAGGTGGATACGGAGAAACGGTTGAAGTGATAGAAGACTTGTCACCGGCCATGGAGCGGGCCTTCGCCAGTGGGCTACCGTCGTGCATCAATGTAAAGTCTAAGAGTGTAATCAGTCCATTGATCGTTGGTCTCACCGACCGCCGAGTACGGGCATCGATCGAGTAACGGATACGACGTATTACGCAGTTTGAATGGTGCGGTTCCACTAGGTTTCGGTCCAAGACTAATTCGAAAAATGTTTATAGAGCGGTGGCGGCTTTCCCCAGCGGCGCAGACGATGACTATGTATTTTATTCAAGGGCCCCAGTCTCGAAGCACAGCGCTCAAGCCTGAAATATGTTTGAGTAGCCCACATTCTGTCAGGAACGGCAAGAGCTCGGTATCCAAGGTGTCACTATTGTTCCATAGTGGTTTGAAGTGTCTTGGAGTGACCGCCCGATTTAGGATCGTTAGGTCAGATTGAAAGGAACTGTCATGGGAGCGCTGCCGCTGAGCTTCCCATAGATTTCCGGCCAAACGCCAAGCCGATTAAAATTCTCCAGGATGTTTGACAACAATCATAGGAATGAGAGGAGGGGAAATGCCTATCAGTGGATGCATGAATACCGGCTCAAACTTGGCGTTCGTTGACTGTGGTGTTGACGCCAGTGCTGGTACGGGAGGCGGTTCAGCGCAGGTGCGTGCGCAAGTCCGTCGCGAGGTCGTCATTAGCGGCAAGCGAGTCAAGACTGTGGATATTCATGCGCATTGTATCGTCCCGGAGGCTGCGCAGCTAATCAATCACTCACTAGAGGCGCCGGGCCTCCTGTGGTCCAATATCAGTGACCGACTGGCGCAGATGGATCAAACGGGCGTCGATGTTCAGGCGCTCAGCATAAATCCCTATTGGTACCGGGCTGAGCGGGATGCGGTCGCCGAATTTATCCAGGTGCAGAACGAGGCTCTGGCCGGGTTCTGCGCTTCGCAACCTGATCGGTTCGTCGCCTTTGGCACCGCGGCACTGCAATATCCTGAACTCGCAGTTGAACAGGTCGAGCAGGCGGTCAAAACCTTCGGATTCCGCGGCATTGGCGTTGGCGGCAGTGTCGCCGGCGAGGAACTTGCCAACCCAAAGTTTCACCCGTTCTGGGCCAAATGCGAAGATTTGGGCGTGCTCGTCTTCATGCACCCGCTCGGCACTCGAGAATTGGAACCGAGTGGCCGGCTGTCTGGGAATGGTCTCCTGACGAATACGATTGGCAACCCGCTCGAGACCACGATAGCCTTATCCCATCTAATCTTCGAAGGAACACTCGACCGCTTTCCAGGGCTTAAGATTTGCGCCTCGCACGGCGGTGGATTCCTGCCTTCGTATGCCAACCGCTCGGACGCGGTAATCACGACATTCCCGGACCGGGTCGGGTCATTGCCGTCGAAGAAGCCGACCGAATACATCCGGGGCGGCCAACTTTATTTCGATTCAATCATGTTTACTGACGAGGGCATGCGTCACCTCATCGCCGAGGCGGGAATAGATCACGTGGTCCTTGGGACCGATTACCCCTTCCCATGGAACACTGCTCCGGTCGACCACGTCATGTCGATTCCCGGGCTAAGCGACGAGGACCGAATCAAGATTCTCGGAGGGACAGCGGCGAATCTCCTCGGGATTGATGGATAGGCTATCAATACTACCCAGATGATTGCTGGCCATTTCCCTTAACCAACTTAGGAACCAACTTAGGCATGAAGCACAGCGCTCAGGATTGAAATATCTTTCTAAGCAGATGATTGTTTACAGCTTTCAGGTATCGGAGCCTGCCAGCCGGAACGCAGCCGACCGACGCATCATAAAGCCAATCACGGCGGCGGACAGCACTGCCGCAACCAGGTACAAAAATCCCACTGCTTGGAACCCTCCCAGTGACAGCATAAGCCCCCCGGCAGAGGCTCCCACAACGCCACCGAATTGATTGCTGGTGGAGAACATTCCGCCTGCGGTACCTCGAGATTCGCCCGCCAAGTGCATTATCATTGTCATTAAGACCGGCATTGAAATGGACACCAACGTTGATGCAACGAATGCCATCGCAACGACTACCCAACCGGACACGTCCAAAGCAAATAGAAGCCCGACCACCACTCCACCGATAAGGTTTATGCCGACCAGCCAGTCCAACCTGCGAGCCCGGCCCGCAATAGATCCGCCGGCAAAGCTGCCAATCACTGCTCCCACGCCTATCAGGGCAAGACCTGGAGCCGTGTTTGCCTCGTCCCAACCGTGGCTTTCGATCATGTAGGCAGCAAAGTAGGTCGTTAGCCCTATTAGTACTGCCTGCTGTGCGGAATTAGCAATGAGCACGTGCCACGATGCTGATTGACGGCCTATGTCCTTGAAACGGTTGAAGAGATTTAGGCTCTGGCCTAGACGCCGTTGGCCCGATGGCAGCCGCAGCCAGAGCGGCACCCAGAGTGCCAACGACAGACCACCGGTAATGTAAAAAGGCAACCTCCAGCCGCCCACATAACCGAGCAAGGCAATTACCGGCAGCCCTAACGCAACCCCAACCCAACTTGAGGCGGTGATGAAACCAACGGCTTTCCCTACCTTCTCCGGCGGCAAGGTATCGGCCAACGCCGCCATTATGGTCGGGGGAAGCATGGCTGATCCTACTCCGGTGATGAGCCGTGTGGCCAGTAGGGAACCATAACTCCACGCGGCTCCGGACCCCAAAATACCCAAGGCCATCAGCAAAAGCCCGATCAAGAGCACCGGTCGCCTTCCGTACGTATCTGAAATTGGCCCGACCAACGGCGCAGTTATTCCCCAGGTTATGAAAGTGGCCGCGGCGAGTTGTCCCGCTACAGCAATAGAAGTGTCGAAATCGGTTGCCAACTCCACTAATAGGGGGCCAAGCATCAGCATTGAAGCCCTGACCAAAAACACGGCGGCGGCAAATGAAAGAAGCGTCCACGACGAGACTACACGTTGTTGGACTGCGGTCAAAACTACTCCACTTCCTGAGGTACGCATCGCCTGCGTCAATCGTCGGACTTTGAAATTCCCACTATTGTAGTCTGAAGTTCAATGCTGAGTTAAGTGTCGTCTCCGAATTTGGGCACCGTCATTCTTAGTCTGATCACCGACTAAATTATTCCGTATTGAATTGGTTTGGTGCCCAGGCGATATCAATACATTTTCTTCAGCCAACTCAGTCATGAAGCGCAGCGATAAGTTTGGAATATTTTCTAGCCAGCAGGTAGTGGGTTCTCCTTCTAGGAAGGACACTCGGGATAAGTTGGTTCTAAAGCCAGACTTGGTGTGGTTTCCTCGCAAGAAAGCATGCTACATTGTGGGCGCCAAAGGGGGGCCAATGCCAGAATTACCTTGTTCGCATATCACGATTACACCGCTAGTCGTACGACCCAGAGATATGGATGCCGACCGCAACGTAAATAATGCGGTCTATTTTGAGTATTTCCACCAGTCTCGCTTAGAGCATTTGACCCGACTTGGGCTGTGGCGGCCGCATGGTATCCAGGACGATAACCTATTCGCGCTGGCGGAAAATACTTGTCGCTACCTGGCTCCTTCTTTTTACGGGGATGTGCTGTCCATCTGGACGGCAACACACGCTGTGGGCAACACCAGTTTCCAGTTCGTATATCGAGTTTGGCGTGAGAACGACGATGCACTGATTGCCGCATCGCATTCAGTGCAGGTATGGGTAGGCGTAGGCAACAAGCCTGCACCGATACCGACCAACGTGCGGGAGGGACTTACCGCTTCCCTCTGTGTCGACCTGCCGATCAATTCGGCGCTAGATGGTTGAGTGTGGACCATGACTACGGCTATAGTGGAACGATTCTAATTTAGGAGCCAAAGTCATGGCAGATAAGATTCGTTTAGGATTTGTGGGAGCTAACATCAGCTCCAATTGGTCGGTCCAGTCACATTATCCAGCGCTCATGGCCAGCCCGGATGTTGAGCTAACTGCTGTTTGTACCTCACGGCCCGAGAGTGCCGAAGAGGCCCGCAAACACTTCGGAGCAAAACTAGCTTTCCACGATTTCCGTGAAATGATGAAGTCATCGGAGATTGATGCCGTGGCCGTGGTGGTCCGCGTGCCGTTGCATTACGAACCAACCAAAGCAGCGATCGAAGCTGGGAAACATGTCTACACTGAATGGCCGTTGGGCCGGACCACCGCTGAAGCCCAAGATCTAGCAGCTCTGGCCAAAGCCAAAGGCGTGCAGACAGCGGTGGGACTGCAATCTAGGGTCAGCCCAGCTTTGATCTATATCAAAGAACTGATCGACTCTGGCTACGTGGGTGAGGTGTTGTCTTGCCACGTCACCACCATGCGTGACGGTACCCTGGAACGCCCCTCCAGTCGGACGTGGAACCTCGATGCCAGCGCAGGTGCAAACACTCTGACAATTGCCAATGGCCACGTCATCGATGCCCTGCGCTTTGTGCTGGGTAACTTCTCTAAGGTGTCGTGCATGGTCACAACCCAGGTTCCGAAGATGTATGTCACCGACACCAAGGAATCTATCGATGCCTCCGCCCCGGACAACGTTCAGGTCTCGGGTATTCTGGAGCGCGGCGCAGCTGCTTCGGTCCACGTCGGCGCGGTCCCCATTGCCGGAAGCGGCTTCAGAATGGAGATTTACGGTCGAGAGGGAACACTAATCACCACCGGAAGCGTATCGTCGCAGCGCGGTGAGATGCTTCGCGTGCAAGGCGCACAGACTGGCGGAGCCTTGGAGGACCTGACCATACCCGAACGTTTCAACTATGTACCGGACGATTTCCCCCGCGGAGACCCGTTCAACGTCGGGCAGATGTATTCCCTGTTCGCCGAGGCAATCCGGACCGGAGAAAACCGGCTGCCTACTTTCGATACGGCAGTTGATCTCCACAGATTTATCGATACGATTCAAAAGTCGTCAGAAACGGGGCAGATACAAACCGTCAGCTAAGACAGCTGTATCGATGCCTCTTTCGCAGTTGGCCTGCCAATAAACTAGGGGACGAATTACATGCAGATCGGGATGTTTTACCAGCTACAGGTTCCCAAGCCTTGGACGGCCAGCAGCGACTCTGACCGCTACTGGGAGATGATGGACCAAATCATCTTGGCTGAAGAACTTGGGTTCGAGAGCGTTTGGATGGCCGACCACCAATTTCGCACGGAGTGGTCTCACTCCAGTGCTCCGGACGTTACCTTGGCCGCCATCAGCCAGCGGACATCCCGCATCAGGCTAGGAGTGGCAGTTGCTGTGCCACCGGTTCAGCACCCACTGCACATAGCCGCTCGGATGGCCACCCTGGATATCATGAGCAAAGGCCGGGTCGATTTGGGTGTGGGCCGTTCCGGTTACCCGTACCAGATGGCGGCCTTTGGGGTTGATCTGGAGAACGCCACCGGCATGGTGGACGAAGCCCTGGAGATAATCCCCAAGGCCTGGACGGAAGGCGAGTTTTCCTACCAAGGGAAGTTCTTCGACATACCGCCCAGGGAAGTTCATCCCAAGCCGGTCCAAACTCCGCATCCGCCGATGTGGTTGGGGTGCAGCCGAGAGGAGACATTCCGGAAGGCCGGCGAACTGGGTTTGGGTTGCCTAGCTATGTCGGGCGGCGGGCCGGACCGTATCACCCAGTTAATTAAAGCCTACCGTGAGGGGATTAAGGTCGCTAAACCCGTAGGAAAAGTAATCAAGGACCGGGTCTCCATCAGCACCCTGGCAATCTGCGGTGAAAACGGTAAGAAAACCCAAGAGCGGGGCGCTGAGATTCTGGATTGGTACCGCCGTCAGCAGGAACTCCGCGACATTAAGGTCTGGCAAGAGCAAGACCGGACCAACGTCCCGACCGACTATCAATGGCACTTCCAACGATCGACATCACTGGACTCATCAAAGAAAGACGAAACATCTTCTCTTGATCTGATTAAACAGGGACGCTACTGCATTGGAGACCCGGATGATTGCCTCAAGTATGTGGAGCAGTACGCACCCACGGGCGTGGACGAGATCATGCCCCTGTTCCAGATTGGGCAGATGGTCAGCGAAGAAGTGTTGGAGACTCTGCGGTTATTCGGCAAGCACGTCATACCAAACCTGACCCCTAGCGCAGTCAAGTCAGGCTAGAGCAAACTTTGTCCTGCGGTTTATCTCTTGTCCAGGGGAAATAGCTCATCAATGCCAACCACCCTTGGCGCCAGACCTTGGTCCACCACGTATTGGGCAACGGCTTCTAGAGCAGGCCGGTTGGACGCCACATCGTACGACCAGAAATCAGAGCCAAACGTGCGCCAGGTTTCTTCTATGTGGTCAATTAGGAACGGAAGCGTTAACGCCAATGCGTCGGTGTCGTACAGCCGTTCAATCACCAAGTCCTTGGCTTGAGTAAACCCCTTATGGAGACTTGCCGCCACCCAGGGATGTTTTGCCAGCACATCTTCTCTGATCACAATCGTGTGCATGACCGGGAAAATAGCAGTTCGTTTGTAGTAGTCCTTTTCCACCTCTTTGAAGTTGGGGAAGAGCCGGATGATGCTCGGCGACCCATTCAAAAATGTCTGTGGTAGGTAGGTGGCAAAAAGCGCGTCCAACTCGCCCACTTCTAACATCCTTTCCAGAGTCTTGTCATTGGGTATGAATTCCAGGTGGATATTACTCGGCAGATCTAGGGGAACCCAGGGAGCGAAGGCGGGAGTATCTTGACCTCCCATGAACCAATCTATCTCTGAAGGTGCCACTCCATATTCGTGTTGAATTAGCCCTTTGATAAACACCGCAGCCGTGGAACTGTATTGCGGCAGCCCTACCCGCTTGCCTCGCAGGTCGGCGGGTTTGTTGATGTCTGCGTCAGGCCGTACGTAGATGCAATCATGACGGAAAATCTTAGACAGCATCACTGGTACCGCCACAAACGGACACTGGTCTCGTGCTTTCAGGATCACGTAAGAAGCCAGGGACATCTCGGCAACATGGAACTCCTGGTCCTGGATCATGCGTGGGAAAATTTCTCTGGGACGCAGGACGGATATCTCCGAGTTGATACCCTCGAATTGGACCCGTCCGTCCATCAAAGGCCGAGTTCGGTCGTAATCCCAGAATGCGATGTTGAGGTCTAGGTTTGGCATTGGTCTCTTCTAGTGTTTGTAAGTTAGATGGTTCAGGGTCCTGAGGCGCAGAAGCGTTTAGAACAGATTACCAAATTTGGTTCGCCCGGAGCGGGGCCGCACAAATCAGTCTTATTGGGTATCATGAAAGCCATTAGTATTTGATATAACCCGAATGCAGATACAGAACTAAGGAGTAAATCCATGGACGTTGGAATGATGATGATCTTCTCTAGCTACGGCTGGGAAGAAGGCTCGGACGGTCAGATGTGGGAGGAAGAACTGCGACTCGGCGAGATTGCTGCTGATCTGGGCTTTGATTGCCTCTGGTCGGCCGAACATCATTTCAACGACTATTCGTTTGTGCCAGACAACCTGCAAGTGATGACCCACTTTGCCGCCAAGTATTCCCATATCGACGTGGGTACTGCCGCTGTGATTCTGCCCTGGCACGACCCACTGCGGGTTGCAGAAAATGCCGCAGTCCTGGATCTACTGAGTAACGGGCGACTCCGATTGGGCTTCGGGCGCGGCTTGGCCCGGCGTGAATTTGAGACCTTCCGACTGAGTATGGACGAGTCCAGAGGGCGTTTTGATGAGGCTGCTCCAATGATCGTTGAAGCGCTGAAGACTGGATTCATGGAAGGAGACGGCCCATTTTACAAGCAGCCCCGTACGGAGATCAGGCCAAGACCCCAACACTCCTTTGACGATCGTATCTACGCCGTTGCCTCCAGTGAGGAATCTGTTGTGTCAGCAGCCAAACTGGGCGCACACTTAATCATGTTCGCGGATCGCCCTTGGGAAATGCGGCTACCGGCTGTGGAACGGGCCCGAGAGTTGCACCGCGAATTCCACGAAACGGAACCGCCCCACGTGATGCTCACTGACTTTGTCATCTGCGGAACAGACCTCGCGCAGTGCGAAGAAGAGGCCCGCCAGTACCAAGGTAAATTCGTGGAGAGCAATTTCTACCACTACGAATTCCTAGGCGAGCACTTCCAGACCGTAAAGGGTTACGACTCATACCAGCAGAAGGCTGAAATCGCACGCTCAGCCGGCCACGACGGGGCGGTCAAAGGTTTCATGGAGGCGGCGAGCTGGGGCACGCCAGACAAGATTTTGCGCGGACTTGAAGATCGCAAGAACCTGCTGGGGGAATTCGAGCTGAACGTTTCCTTCCGATTTGGCGGCACGCCCCTGGACGTGGCGGAACGGGGTCTGAAACTGTTCGCCAAAGAAGTGCTACCGGTTTTGAAATCTTGGTAGCGTTACGGGTTTTAGCGGCGATTAATCTTCAAACTGCCGGAGCAATGGCCGCCAGAGTCCGAGCCACAACGCCACCAGAAGAGTCGTTCCTGCGGCCCCGGTCAAGGCGATAGGCCAGCTAATCAAATCTCCCGCCACCGCCAACGGCAGCGCGCTAAGAAAATGAATCCCGGGTGCCAGTTGCAATATGCTTAGCACCCGGCCTCGCAACTCTGACGGCACGTTTAGCTGGACCAGCGTGTTTACCAACGGCCAGAACAACCCGGTGCTGCATGTCCCAACAAAGAAGAAGGTCACCCAGGATGACCAGTACCAGCGCGACCAGGCGAATAAGGTCAAGAACAAGCAGAGAAACAGCAGCGACGCGACTAACAGCCAGGACTTGCGCTTGAAGTCGCCCAGCGCTGCCAAGATGAAACTGCCCAGCAGCGACCCCAGGCCAGCAGCCAACCACAGTAATCCCGTTCCGCCGGCACCAACACTCAGAACTTCTTCAGTGAACGCTGGCAGCACTTGCCGGTACGACATGCCAAAGAACGTGAATGCGAACGCCAGGCCAATCACTGTGTAGAGCACCGGAGTTGAGGTAACGCAGCGCAGCCCCGCTTGGATGTCCTTGCGTATCGTTGCCGGAGGCGTTTCTGCTCTTGGCGGCATCTTCTTGATCATTGCCAAAAATATGATGCCCACTGCGTAAAGCCCTGCGTTGGCGAAAAGTGCTGTGCGTATGCCAGCCAGTTCGATGATTCCCCCAGCGAGCGCCGGTCCGATTATCTGCCCGGATTGGTTCATCATGGAGTGCAACGCCACCGCGTTCATAATGTCTTTTCGCTGCACTAAGTCGGCGACCAGCGCCATTCTGGCGGGCATATTGATTGCTTGGACGAACCCCAATAGGGCTGCGACGGCAAAAAATGTGCCACAGCTCTAATAGGTCGGCGAACTTCAAGAAGGCAAGAACTAGGATTAGTGCTGCGATGGCAACGCGGGTGGTGATCAATAGCCTGATTCGGTCGACCCGGTCCGCGATGATGCCGCCCAACAGCGAGAAGATCACATTTGGTAAACCGTAGGCAAAAATCACCAGGCCCAGCTTGTAAGAAGACCCGGTGAAGTCCAGAACTAGGATGCCAATGGTGAGGAACTGCATCCCTTGGGCCATGGCTTGAGCGGCGCCGTTTAGCCAGAACCAGCGAAAATTACTGTAGCGGAGGGCTTGGAACATCCGGAACCTGTTCTGTATCGGGTGTTGAAACTGACATTAGAAACGCTGGCTTCGATGCGGGCCTGACGAAAAGAAAAAATCAGTCAATGTTCAGAGAATCTTGTCCAGGATTGCGATTATCTCTGGGTCGCCACCGGCTGGCGGGGTCCAGTTAACGTGCACCACCCACGCTCCTTGGGATTCCAGGTTATCCGCAAAATCTTCCACTCCCAGGTTTATGGCTGCAACCGGGGTGGCCAATAGTTTATCGATAGCTGTTTCAGATTCCATGATCTAGTCCTTTTTGGCAACGAGCTGCACAGCGTACTGGGCCGCTTGAAGCGCCGACTTGAACACTGTCGCTCCCGCTTCTTCCAGTAGCGCTACCTGACCATCCAGCCCTTGAAGGTCTAGCTCAGTTCCGCAGACAGATACCACCACGCTTAGCTCATCGGCCCTCTGTTTGGCCGTTCGTTTTGCTTGGGCAATGGCCGAGGCGATCTCCCCGGCAGGGTCGTCCGACGCCACATAACCCAGGATGCAGTCCAGAAGAATCACCGCCACTTCTGGGTCAAGAGCCTCGACTAGGATGCGTTCCACTCGTTGCGTAGAGTCGACCATCGGGTGGGGTTTGCCTTCTGTGAATTCGTCGGCGCCCATATCCACTAGAGTGTGACCGACGCTGACCAGCGAGTCGGCTAGAAGTTTGTCTTTATCGAGGGGTTCATTGGAGTGGGCCGAGAGTCCAGCGTCGCGGAGAACCTGTTGGGCCTGGTAGCACAGAGTCCCACCGGCAAACACACCGCGCACGTACTGCTGGTTATCCTTGAGTTTCAATCGCTCGCGTTGGATCGATTCCGGAGTAATGTCGTTCCCCTCATCAACACGCATGCCGCCGGCCAGTCGAATGGCGGCAGTGGTGGCATCGTCCAGGTTGTGCGTGGTGGTGACGTTATTGGAATCGGGGAATAGTCCTTTTTCGCTGCCAAGGTAACAGGTAACCACTGGTTTGGAACAGGCGGCAATGCGTTCATTCACCAGGGCCAACGTCTTGGCTCCGGGCGGTTTCGAGACCAATAAAATAACTGCCGTGTTGGGGTCTTTGTCCAGGGCATCCATCACTTGCAGCGTGGAGATAGCGCCGATGTCATCGGACAGATCGCGGCCGCCGACGCCGATGGCATGGGAGATTCCGGAACCCCAGCGGTGGGCCAGAGCTGTCACTTCCTGAGTGCCCGTTCCTGAAGCGCCAATCACGCCGATGAATCCTTTGCGGACGGCATTGGCAAAACCGAGGCCAACGCCGCCAACGATGCTGGTGCCGCAGTCCGGTCCCATTACCAGTAGCCCGTTCTCCGCGGCAGTTTGCTTGAGCGCCAGTTCGTCTTCTATCGAAACGTGATCGCTAAATAGGAAAACGTTGAGTCCATTCTGCAGCGCCTGGCGGGCCTCCCTGGCTGCAAACTCACCCGGCACCGAGATGACGGCGAGATTTGAATCCGGCTGCTGGGTTAAAGCCTGGCCAATGGTCCGGACCTTCGTCTCGGTAGCCACCTTGCTGGTGTCACGGACTAGGAATCTCTCAAGGGAGTTAATAACCTCTTGGGCAGCGTCGACCGAGTCCGCCTTGAGAGACACCACTAAGTCGTTGCTGGACGCACCCAGGGAATCGATTCCCTCATAACCAGCGTCGTCCAGGATTTGGACGTTCTTGGGCGTGCCCATAACCATAGCAGCGTAGTTGATCCCCGGCTGTTCGCTAAGGCGTTTGGACACCCGCATGAGGAACACGGAGTCGAAGTAGCGGTTTTCCAGTAAGGCCGATTCTGTAATCATAAAACTCGCCCTACTCCAGACCGTACTTGGCGGCAAATGCTCTGAGTGCGTTGTGGAAACAGACCATGGGCGGGCGCACCAACCCGGCCCCGATGATGGAATGGCCGGGTTTTTTGTGTGCTATCGCCGTATCGATGATTGGCAGGGTGCCAGATGCTGCTACTTTTCTGATATCGATGCCCACTGCTGTGCCCTCAAATCCAAGGGCTGGTATGGAATAATCCGGACTTAGACCGGTGGTGATTTCGCGCATCTCGCGGCTGTAATTTAGGGCTTCTTCGGGAGTGCCGCCCACCAGTGACAAGATCCCTGGTGCGCCGCCAAGGGCAAACCCACCCCAACCAACAGTTTCGGTGATGGCCGAGTCCCCCATATCGAACCCTCCATCCCCCTCCCCATAGCCGGGCAGGTATAGACCGTCGATCGCCGGCGCCGGCGCGGTGAACCAATCGCCGTCCAGACCGCTGACATTAATGCCAAATTCGTAGCCGTTGCGGGCCATAGCCGTCACCACGGTGGAATATTCTATCCCTCGTGCAGAGTCGGCCGCCGACTTGGCCGAGGCCATGGCTAGCCCCAAGAACAGCAGGTCATGACCCGAGATATAACTTAGGGTGCTGGTCAGATCGGCGGTGGCAACACCAGCTTCAATCATCGGAACGCCCATGGCTCCGGCGAAGATTGCGCTGGCGGCGTTGGGGCGGTTGTGTAGCTCGTCTCCCATCTGCAGGGCCTTAGCTATGATTGGCTTGAGGCTCAGGCCGCCCATATGCCGGACACCTTGCCCCAAGGAAGGAGCCCAGACATCCCGCCACATGCGGAGTCCATCAATGGCTTCAGTGTGGTAGTTGCCAAACTGCTGCTGGTCTTCCACCAATCGACAATACGCCCGGTTGCCGTAGGCGCGGTTTTCCACCACGTAGACAGGTAGTGACTTGGAGATGGTCCCGGCCATGGGGCCAACCGCGTCGTGATGGTGGTTCGGTTCCAGCTTTATTCCGCCACCGCTGAGTAACTCCTCAGCGCTCTGAATGTCGTCAGCCCAGCCTTCAAAGATGGTCATGGCGATGACCGCACCTTTCTGTGCGCCGCTCATGTTCCGCCATTCCACCGGCGGGCCAGAGTGCAGAACCATGCGGTCTTCCAAGCCGGGAACAACTTCCCCTGCAGGTCGAATGTCCACCAGCACCGGGTCAGCGGACACGATGCGACTGAACGCTTCGGCGTTGGCAGCTTGTATTTTTTCCTTGATGTCTATGGGTTCAACTCCGGTCAATTTAGGCAGCAGTAGGAGATAAAATTGTTCATGCTCGGTGGATTACCGGCAGTAGTCCTGCCAGCATTCCGGTCAGCATATCCCAACCGGAGCTTTGGCCAATCTGGGTGATATTGCGCACGTGCTTGGCGGCATCAAACGGGCTCGAATCGGTGAGTAATTCTTTGGCCAATTCATTTAGGGAAGCATGGCTTTCGCCCTCATCCAGGTCGGTGAGCAAGGCGTGGCTGATGTCTGAAGTCAGCAGCTTTGACCGCTCTAACAGCTTGGAAGTATCGCCTTTTGTCCACCATCGCTCAACTGGATAGACCGTGTTCAAATGGAAAGACATGAACAGCAGCCCGCCGACAAAGTCGTCGCCCGACGGCGTAAGTCCGTGGCCGAGTCCGATTAATTGCTCTGATAGGCCCAGAGTTGTCTCAAAGTTGCCACAGCCACATAAGGGCAGCAGTTCTCTGACCTGCTGAACCCCAGCAGTTACCAACGGCGAAGCGCCGTTTGGTAACTGAGTCTCTTGTGGGGCGTCGGTGTCCGGACTAAAAAACGGCAGTGCCATGCCGAGGTTCTCTTGGCCCTGAGATTCGCGGAGGTGCATGTCCTGGGCGGCCTGTATTAGTGCTTGGCACCTGTCTCCCAACTCGGGGAGGGAAACTGCGTCGGAAGCTGATGGTGGCGTTGTCTGCCAAACTTGGCTGTCTCTTAGGTCTAACTCGACGCCGTTGCTGAAATTTAATGACCCGTCTTGGACCCGGATACGAAGCCCAAACTGCAAATGCGAAAGGTCCAGGTCGGTCAACAACGACCTGGGATGTGGTTGCTGGTCCAGAGGGCATACAGCGAAAATGTTCCTGCCGTCAGTGGTGATATAAACGGCCCTGGAACTGGCGACAGTGACCTCGCCGGAAACTACGGCCGTGTTCAGGTAGCGGTTGGCTTTGAAGCCAATATTGCTGACTTTGGGAGCAAGGCGCACATCGGTGCGGAGGCTAGGGTTCCAGCCAGGCAGCTTAGTGGTTAGTGTCATTACACCCGACTAGGGGCGGAGGTCATCGGTGGCCGATTCCAACGCTGAGGCTAGGGCCAGGATGATGCCGTCATCGAACGGCGCCCCCACTAGTTGCGCTCCCACCGGCAGGCCACCCGAGGTGAGGCCAGCTGGTACCGATAGCGTGGGGAAGCCAATCATGCTCCAGGGAATACAGTTCCTAGAAAGTATGGTCAGGTACTGCTCTGTTTCTTCTGCTTTGACCGCAGGTACCAGGGTTGTGGGCATAATGAACGCATCAAAACCTTTCAGCTCGGCGAGCATGCGTTCTTGGAACTCCGACCGGAACCGTTGGGCGGTTATATAATCCACGGCCTTGATTTGTGACGCCTCGTCCAGCTGTTCAAAAACCTGCTTGATATATAACGGCCCAGCATCGGGAAATGCCCGTTGGTACGCCGCGGCTTCAACCCGACTGATAATCAGCCCAAGGTTGTTTGCCAGACGGAAATCGTCGGCCGATGGCAGATTCGTTTCAACGATTTCAACACCCAGTGACTTCAGCAATTCCACGCAGGCATTGAATGTCTTTAGCGACTCAGGGTCTGCGCCTTCCAAGGCCTCTACTGCCAGGCCGACTCGAAGGCCGGTTACATCTTTGAATAGGTAATCAGTGTAGTCGTCATTGGGCAGATCGAGAGTCCCGGAATCCTTGGCGTCAAAACCCTGGATGATGTTCATCATGATGGCCACATCTTCGCTGGTGCGTCCCATCAATCCTGCGTGGTCCATGGTCCAAGACAGGGTCACGATACCGTCGGTGGACACCAGCCCATAGGTTGGCTTGTAACCCAGGGTGCCGCACAAAGATGCGGGCACTCGGATGGAAGCCCTGGTATCGGTTCCCAAACTGAGTAGGCTCATGCCAGTCGAAATAGTGATTGCGGAACCGCCGCTGGAGCCACCCGGATCGCGGCTGGTATCCCACGGGTTTCTGCTCTGTGGTGTGGTCACGCCCAGGGCGAACTCATGGGTGTGGGCTTTCCCTATGATGATTGCGCCAGCCTCTCTTAGCAGTCGGACTGCGGTGGCATCATCGTCGGGCATGAACCCTTCCATGACTTTGGAGCCGGAGCTGGTGGGCATACCTTTTACGTGGATTACGTCTTTCACTGAGATTGGCAGACCGTGGATTGGACTACGTATCTTGCCATTGGCCCGTTCTGCGTCCAATGCTTCCGCAATGGCTATCAGTTCAGCTTCCGGAGCGATGTGGGCAAAGGCGTTGAGTTCCGGTTGCAGCTGTTTGATGACCTCAAGGGCTATCTTGGTCTGCTCAACTGCGGAAGTTGCGCCCTCGACCATCAGGCGGCCCGCGTCGCCCACCGGCCCGCGCCGGCCGTTGGTTATTTTCGGCAGGGCACGGATATCCCGCTTCTGGGTCTTGCCCATCCTGGCAACAGTAGAGATGAAACCGGGTCTGCGGTCTACTTTGTCAGTGGCAAAGGCCTGGGCGTCTTCTACGGCAATCCGGAAACTAGTACGGGTATCCATTGGTCTCCATTCATTGTGAATCTATTGGGTGATTGCGTTAATGAAATCACTGGAATTAGAGACCGCACCAAACACTCCACCCTGCATCTTGATCATTTTCAGGGCGGCGGCATAATTGCCTTCGTCTGTGGCGCCAGTGCAGTCTTCCAGTAGTAGGCACTCGTAGCCAAGGTCGTTGGCTTCTCGCATGGTGGTGTGCACGCAAACATCGGTTGTGATGCCGGTGAGCACTATATGGGTGACGCCTCTGTTTCGGAGCACCAGGTCTAGGTCAGTGGAGCTGAATGCACCCTTGGTCGGCTTGTCGATGACCGGCTCGCCTTCTTGCGGAGCCAGCTCGTCAATGATCTCCCAACCGGGTTCGCCGCGCACGAGTATTCGGCCGTTGGGGCCAGCGTCACCGATGCCAGCGCCGATCTGGCGCGACCGCCACAGCTTGTTGGGCGGGCAGTCTGAAAGGTCAGGTTTGTGGCCCTCGCGGGTGTGCACGATGGTGAACCCGGGTATTTGACGGCAGGATTCCAGCACGTTACGGGTTGGTTCAACGCCCCTTCGGGTCAGGGAGAAGTCGTAGCCCATGGTATCCACGTAGCCGCCAGGTCCGCAGAAGTCGTGCTGCCAGTCAATGAGGAGCAGGGCCGTGTGACTGGGAACGATGTCGCCGTCGTAGGGCCATTCGTATGGGTCGGCGGAAATTGTAGTAGCCACGGTGGACTCCTTAGAAAGTGAGGCAACCCCGAGAATTCGGGACAAGTCCGGCAATGGCCGGACTTGTCCCTATATTTGCTAATGAACATTAATTATGCCTGAAGTTAGTTGGTCCTGCCGGTGATGCCCTGTAGGAGGTAACCGGTACCTTGCAGTTGTGCATCGGTCGGGACCACTCCGTCGGCAATCTGAATCACGCCGTCCTGGTCGGTGATGGGGCCGGTGAAGGGCTGGAAATTGCCAGAACGCAGCTTTTCAACTGTGTCTAAAGTGCTTTGTTTCACCTCATCTGAGAGGAAACTGCCAAAGGGAGACAACTTAACCCAGCCGGCGTCCAATCCTTGGAACATGACCGAGCTCTTGTAGGTTCCCTGGCGGATCTCAGCAACGATCTCAGAATAGACCGGGCCCCAGTTCCAGGCAGCGCCGGTCAACCATGCGTTGGGGGCAGCCGGGCTGGCGTCCTGGTGGAAGCCGGAGACGTAGATACCCGCTCTCTCTGCAGCCTCAACGATAGTCTTGGTGCAGTCTTGGTGCTGGGTGAGTACGTCCACGCCAGCTTCAACCATGGCCTGTACGGCAGTGGCCTGCTTGGCCGGGTCGCACCAGCTACTGGTCAACACGAATGTTGTTTTGATATCGGGGTTAACCGATTGCGCTCCGAGGTGAAATGCGTTCACGTTGAGCAATGTTTGTGGGATGGGGAACGCGGCGATGAAGCCTAATTTGCCTGTCTTGGAGGTGTGACCGGCCAGTTGGCCGGCAGCGTACTCCAACTGCCAGATGTTGCCGAAGAATGACGAGTAGTTTTCAAAGCTCTCTACGTCACCCATGTGTAGGAACATGACATCCGGGTGCTTTTCAATAATCGCCTTGGTGGGTCCTGAGTAGCCATAGCTGGTGGCGAAAATAATCGTGGCTCCGTCTCGAATCATCTGCTCTTCAACTGCCTGAACGTCGGCGGTCTCGGGGATGTTCTCAGAGCGGAGAACTTCAATGTCCGGGAAGGCCTTTTCCAGGTATTGGCTGCCTTCCGCGGCGGCCTGGTTGTAACCAAGGTCCTTCTGGGAACCGACAAATATGAAGCCAACCTTCAGTTTTTCACCGGCGGCCAAGGGTTTGGCTGCGGCGGCAAACTCAGAGGTTGCACGGAACGAACTGTCGGCAGCGGCATCCTCAAATCCCTTGAGGAATGTATCTGTGGAGCCGCCGTGGAGTTGATCGGTGGACGGTGTGGTCGCCGTAGTTGCCGTTGGTCCTGAAGTGTCAGTGCTAGAACTGGCTGGGACTGCTGTTGGCTGGGCCGGGACAGCGGTGGGGTCATCACTCCCACAAGCGGCCAAGGCCACGATGGCCATGAGCATGAATACCCCAATCAGTATTCGATGGGAGTGCGTGAATATGGGTAGTTTCCGAATCCGGTTATACAAACTTCTTCCTCCTGAATTTTTAGGAACTATTTAGTGAACTCGGGCAATCGACGTGGTTGAAAAGCCCGGCATATTCAAAACATGACTTAACTGATAAGACGGTGGCCATGTCATTCCTTGGTTGGTTTTTAGCTGAGCTACGTTGGTGAATGCGTCAAGTTGTTGCTTTCAACACTCCCTTTAGCCCCTCTGGCATGGCGCGGGCTGCGGTACGGCTCCAAAGGGCCATGACGAAGATAATTATCAAATACGGGAGCATGTCCAGAATGAATGGCGATACTGGTGCGCCAACCGTCTGAAGCTGTAATTGCAGACCAATGGCACCGCCGAACAAGAACGCGCCGACCATGGCCCTGAGTGGAGACCACATGGCAAAAATGACGAGTCCTACGGCCACGAAGCCGCGACCGACGGTCATCCCTTCTGACCAGGTGTGAGTGAATCCTAGAGAGAGCTGGGCTCCGCCCAGACCGGCCAAAGCTCCGCCGATGGCAATGGCGGCTATCTGTATGACGTAAGGATTTCTTCCGGCTGCGTAGGCAACGCTGATGCTTTCGCCCACTGCTTTCAGACTCAGACCGGTTCGGGTGTAATGCAGCCCCCAGAAGAGCAATGGCCCCAGCGCGTAGGCGGTGTAGGCCAATATGTCTTGCTCGAACAACGCGCTTCCGAGTTTGGGTATCTCAGATAAGAACGGTATGGAAATCGGATTTAATCCCCCGATAGTACTGTCCACATAGCTGCGTCCGGCGTAGGCCGTAATGCCCGCGCCAAAGAGAGTCAGGGCAAAGCCCGTGGCCAGTTGGTTCGTGTTTCTGTAGATGACCAAGTAAGCCAGAATCAGGCTTAAAGCGCCGCCGCCAATCATGCCAGCAAAAATGCCCACCGTGACTGACCCTGTTTCGACGGTGGCAATGAAGCCGAAGCAGGCTCCCATGAGCATTGAGCCTTCGATGCCCAGGTTAATTCTGCCTGCCCGCTCGGTGATCAACTCACCATAGGTGGCGTAGAGGACGGATATCCCAGGGCCAACGGCCCCGGTCAGTGTACCGCCAAGTACCAGCCAAACGTCGCTCATTCTGTCTTACGCTCAAAACGGCGAAAGCCGAGAATCGAAAACAGGACAAGACCAATCAAAATCAACATGGCTGCCGATGGCAGGTTACCGCTGAATTGGAGAACATCGCCGCCAACCACGATCACGGCAATCAGGAAACAGGTGCCAATGATGGCGACCGGGTTGTGGTTGGCCATCCAGCTAGCCAAGAACCCCATGAACCCCAGGCTGTTGGAGATTCCGGGTCGCAAATGGTGTTGGATTCCGGACACCTCACTCATACCTGCAAGACCGGCTAGACCGCCGCCTACCAGCATGGCGATGATGAGGTAGCGTAGGACAGGTATGCCGCGACGACGGGCCGCATCCGGGTTACCGCCGACAGCACGCATGTTGGCTCCCCACCTAGTTCGGCTGAGGAACAGGTAGGTTGCGATAATTCCGATCACCGGGAGTACCAAGCCAAAGTGCAAGCGAGTGTCGGCAATGGCCGGCAGGATGGACTCGACTTCAAAGTTGGCGGTGTAGGGGTAGCCGAAGCCGGTAGGGTTCTTCCAGGCGCCAAAGACAAACACGTTGACGAAAAGGATGGCGACATAGTTAGACAGCAACGTGGAAATGACTTCGTTCACGTTTCGGAAATGCCGCAACGCGATGGCAAATCCGGCCCAGACAGCGCCGCCCAGAAAACCAGCAAAAGCCATGGCCGGGAGCATGAGCCAAATGGTCGGGAAATCCACGTAGAGCGCCACGCCAGTGGCGGCCCAAGCGCCGATATACAGTTGACCTTCACCGCCCACGTTAATCAGTCCTACTCGGGCGGGAATGGACGCTGCCAGCGCCGTTAGGACGAAGGGAATCATCCTGACTCCGACCTCACTTAGGCCCACCTTGCTGGCCAGGGTCCCTTCAAACATCTTGGTATAGACTTCAAACGGGTCTCGGCCGATGATGGCAATGAAGATACCAAAGACGATGAACGCAAATGCAACGGCCATTAGAGACCGCACAATGGGGCGGTCCGTCAGCGTGATGGCGACGCCCCGGGCTTGGTTTAAAGAGATTGGGGTGGTCATTGGTTATTCGGTGGTTCCGGTCATTAGCATGCCAATCTCTTGGATAGAGGCTGCTTCAGTTGGGAACTCGCCGACAATGTTGCCTTGAAACATCACCACCATGTGGTCGCTGAGCGATAGAAGTTCATCAAGGTCTTCCGAGACTAAGACAATGGCCCCACCTCGGTCACGATAATCCAGCATCAGACGGCGGGTGGCTTCGGCGGTTATCACGTCCAGGCCTCGCGTTGGGTAGTAGGCCATCAAAACCTTGGGTGCGATCGAGGCATCACGAGTGAGTTCCATCTCTCGGGCCAGGACCACCCGCTGGACATTGCCGCCGGACAACTTGTCCACCCGCATGTCATGGGGCGCCAATCGTAGCGGGAAATTGCTCAGAGCGGTGTTGATCTTTTCCCTGATGCCGGATAGGTCCAGCCAGATTCCTCCGTTGCCGTAGTTACTGAGTTCGCCAAGTACCAGGTTCTCGTCCACCCGCATCTCCGGAACCATGGCCATAGAAATTGGGTCTTCTGAAACGTAGCTGACACCAGCTTCAAGGATGTTGGAGATAGACCAGCCTCTCACGTTTTCTCCGGCCAGGAAGATGCTTCCTCTTCTTTGTTTAATCACCCCCAAGAGGGTTTCGCCCAATTCCTGTTGGCCGTTGCCAGAGATGCCGGCCACTCCCAACATCTCGCCGGGCATCACTTTGAAATTGATACCGTGCAAACCCCTGGGGTCGTCTGCTTCTCTGGTCCACACGTCTTTGAATTCAATTGCGGGAGTAACCCCACCCTCAGCGACTTCCCTTTGATAGGCAATCTTCTTGGAATCGTATTCAATGTCGCTTTGGATTCGGGCTCTTGGCGGTACCGATTCGAGGTCGATACCCATCATCCGGGATACCAGATTTTCGCCGTCGACACCTTCGCTCGTTCCTGTTGAGACCACAGCGCCATGTCGAAGCACCGTGATGCGGTCAGCGGAGGCTAGAACCTCCGGAATCTTGTGGGTAATGAATAGGATGGCGTAATCGTCACGTCTCAGTTCATTGAAGACCTCGAATAATCCTTGAACTTCATGGGGGGCCAGGACGCTGGTCGGTTCGTCAAGAATCAGCACCTGGGCTTTGGCCATGATGAGCTTAATCAACTCAACCTTTTGGCGCTCACCCATAGTGAGGTCGCTGATTCTGGCCGACGGACTTACGTGCAGGTTGTATCTTTCTGAAACGTCCTCTATTTGCCGGCTCAAGGCACGGCGACTCAGAATCATCCCCTGGTCAGGCAGGAACAACGCGACGTTTTCAGTCACGGTCAGGGCGGGAATCAGCGCAAAGTTCTGGAAGACCATTCCCACGCCCAGAGCTCGGCTGTCGCGCGGGGATTGGATCTGGGCGTCTTCGCCCCTGAATAAGATGGTGCCTTCTTCCGGCCGGTTCACGCCGTAGATGACCTTCATCAGCGTGCTCTTCCCTGCTCCGTTTTCGCCGAGCACCGCGTGGACTTCTCCGCCAAAGATGTCCACGGTAATGTTGTCGTTGGCAACCAGGTCACCAAATCGCTTGGTGATGCCGCGCAGGGCGAGCAATGGGTGAGTATCGGGTCGGATCAGGCCGTCCTGGGATGAAGTTACTGATTGGTCCGATTTTTCTGGGCCGTTAAAAGACGACAGACCAGTCTTTCGTTTGGATTTACTCGACCAGGGCAGAGTTAGGGGCAAAAACGAACTCCTGCGTAGCCAAAAATGGCAACGGAGAGTGGGATTTCCACAACAAATAATATTACCAATTAGCGGTTATTATTGCTTGTTGGTGTTTCGCACATATGTCGAAGATGTTAACTGTTTGTTACGTGCCTGGAGACTCGGCCAAAAATCGATTTGCTCATACCCCAACTACCCGGTTTTCCAAAACCCCTGCAGAGGTCAGGACTCCTGGCCCGTTACTGGGCGAACATAACGAATACCTACTTGGCACTCTGTTGGGGATTCCAGCGCCGGAAAGGGAAAGGCTAGAATCTTCCGGGGTAACGGTCACTCTGTTTAACGACTTGGGTTAGAATCCCAGCCAACATCAAAATTGTCTTTAGACCTGATTTAAAAAGGACGTGCAATGCCAGTCAAATCGATCGAGATCAAGTCCACTAACCCGTATGCCGGAGGCCAGGTCTTCGGAGATGCCGGGGCCTACGAGCAACTGGACGGCGTGGTTCATTTCGTTGCGGACCCAAAGCACAGTGCCAACGAGACTATCGCCGACATAGAACTGGCCCCCAGAAACGCGGATGGACTGGTCGAGTTTTACTCGGACTTTCGTATCCTGAGGCCCGTAGACGCTAAACTTGGCAACCGTCGTATCCTGATGGATGTGCCCAACCGCGGAAAACAACTGGCCCTCAGAAACATTAACAGTGCGCCGGACCAGTCGCCAGACGCCCCCATTGACCCAGGCAATGGCTTCTTGATGCGACAGGGTTACACAGTGGTCTGGTGTGCCTGGCAGCATGACGTGCCCGATGTACCGGGGATGCTTCGGGTCAACATCCCGGACGCCGTAACTTCAGGTGGACCGGTCTCCGGCAAGATTGTCGTAACTTTCCAATTGAACTCGCCATCTCAGGTTGAATTCCTTTCCAGTCGCAACCACCAGGCCTACAAGGCCAGCGACGTTAATGACCAGTCCGCAGTGATGACTGTACAAGAACATGAAGATGCTTCAGAGCAGATTGTCCCCAGAGACCAGTGGTCATTTGCCCGATTAGAGAACGGGACTGCCGTCGCGGACGATAGCCACGTGCACCTGCCAGCAGGTTTCGAGCCGGGCAAGGTTTACCAGGTGATCTATAGGACCACCGGCGCGCCGGTAGTAGGGCTCGGCAATCTGGCAACCAGGGACTCGGCTACGTTCTTCAGGTACGCATCGTCAGCAGAAGGAAACCCGCTGGCCGGACTGATTGATTACGCCTATAGCTTTGGCGTCTCACAAAGCGCACGATTTTTGCGGTTGTTCCTCTATCTTGGTCTAAATCGTGACGAAGAAGGACGCTTAGCATTTGATGGTTTCATGCCCCATGTGGCCGGCGGCAAGATGGGCGAGTTCAATAACCGGTTCGCCCAGCCTTCCAGCCAGGCCACTCGGAGCGGCAACAGTCTGTTCCCGTTCAGCGACGCCACCCAGACTGACCCCGAGACTGGTCTGACGGATGGAATCCTAACTCGACTATCTGCCCAAGGCGAACTGCCCAAGATCATGTACACGCATACGCCGTCGGAGTACTGGGCTGGTCATGCTTCTTTGATGCACAGCAACATCGCTGGGGACAAAGACATGGCGGCGCCCGACGAAGTGCGCATCTACGTCATTTCTGGAGCACAGCATGCTCTGGGAGCTTTCCCGCCCGTAGACAACGATGCGGACAATTACCACGGCCAGCACAAGTTCAACATCATCGAGTACCGAGGTCTGCTGCGGGCTGCTCTGACCAACCTAGACCGCTGGGTAACTACTGGAGAAGCCGCGCCGCCGAGTCAGCACCCAAGAATAGATGATGGCACGGCGGTTAGTCCGGAAGGTGTTGCGGAGGCCTTCGGCAGAATCCCAGGAGCGAAACTGCCCAACCCTGCCCGCCGCTTCACCCGCCTGGACTTTGGCCCTAATCCGATGGTCCCAACGAAGACACCAGCCGTAATCGGAAAGGTGTTCCCGCATCAGGTGTCAGCAGTTGACGAAGACGCAAACGAAATCTCAGGCATCCGCCTTCCGTTCATCACTGTGCCGTTGGCCACCTACGCCGGTTGGAACCTGCGTCACCCGGACATAGGCGGAGGCGGACAGGTTATTGGCACCGGTGGGGCGTCCGGCGGCACGCTGCGGGGTTCCATGATTCCGTTCCCGGCCACCCGCGAAAAACGGGA
>Ga0209402_10000900_pt1 | contig 34023 bp, 29 predicted proteins | sample ArcticOcean_MG_C_3_FD_187437 | JGI IMG/M metagenome (GOLD analysis project Ga0209402, IMG submission 187437) | Marine microbial communities from western Arctic Ocean - ArcticOcean_MG_CB8_126 (SPAdes) (version 2) | ecosystem: Environmental > Aquatic > Marine > Oceanic | place: Arctic Ocean... | reverse complement strand
GTCTTAGAACTTTCGAAAAAACAAAATCCGCGTCTTTGAGAAGCGGTGCGCTGCTCAAAAGGGTTGAGTAGATATATTATAGAACCTTTTGGAGTATAATTAATTATGACTACGATAACCAAGACAGATGCTCGGCTAGACACCCACGAAGAGGTCTGCACCTTGCGCTATACGGGGCTTTGCACTCGCTTGAAACGTATTGAAAACATCGGAATCGTTATTGCAGGCGCGATAATTATGTTGCTGATAAACATAATTATTAAAATAAATTGAAATGGCCGCATTTTGAGTTGGTGGTATAATATGAAGACTATATTAGATGCAAAAGAAACGGCTCTTGGAGTTGACCCTGCGCATACAATAGAAATCGTATGTGCTCATTGTGGGTACGATCTTGATGAATCAGAAGTCGAAGCAGATACTTGTTCTGACTGTGGTAAGCCGTTAAATCTAAAACAGCACGTATCTATACAGGTTACCACATTCCCTGCTGTCTTTGGCAAAACTATGTAGGTGAAATATGGCCCTAAAGAAGTTAGTATTTAAGCCCGGTATCAACCGAGAAGTAACGCGTTACTCTGATGAAGCTGGCTGGTACGAATGCGATAAAGTACGCTTTAGACAAGGTTTTCCTGAAAAGATAGGCGGATGGCAACAAATATCAGCGACTACATTCCTTGGTGTCTGTCGGTCTCTTTGGAATTGGGTTACTTTAGGTAGCATCAACCTTATTGGTGTTGGTACCCACTTAAAGTTCTATTTAGAGGAAGGTGGGGCATACAACGACATTACACCTATTCGTAGCACTACTTCTGCGGGAGACGTAACATTTGCGGCTACTAATGGGTCAGCAACTCTGACAGTTACGGACACGGGACATGGGGCTCGTGAAAATGACTTTGTTACTTTTAGTGGCGCTGCATCACTTGGCGGGGCTATTACCGCTGACGTATTAAATGCTGAGTATCAGATCGTAACAGCCCCCAGTGCAAATACCTACACTATTACTGCTACTGCTACAGCCAACGCATCAGATACAGGCAACGGTGGGTCGTCAGTAGTTGGAGCCTACCAGATACGTACTGGAGAGCCGTATGAAGTGCCCCTAACTGGATGGGGCGGTGGTACATGGGGTGCTGGGGTATGGGGTACAGGTGGTGTTTCTACTGAAGCTATACGTCTATGGAGCCAAGCTAATTTTGGTGAAGACCTAGTATTTGGCCCTCGTGGGGACGCTATTTTTTACTGGGATGCAACAAATGGAGTAAATACACGGGGTGTTTACTTATCATCGCTTGGGGGCGCGTCTAATGTACCCGTCTCGCAAAATTTGATTTTAGTATCAGATATAAACCGTTTTGTGTTTTGTTTTGGTACTAATGATCTTGGCACTGCTACCGTTGACCCCATGCTCATTCGTTGGTCTGATCAAGAAAATGTAGCGCAGTGGACACCAGCATCTACAAACCAAGCAGGTTCCTTGAGACTGTCACGGGGAACTGAGATAGTCGCGGCTAAACAAGCACGTCAAGAGGTCCTCATTTGGACCAACTCTTCGTTGTACTCGTTACAGTATCAGGGCGCACCCGCTGTATGGGGTGCTCAGTTGGTCGGAGATAACATATCTATAGCGTCTATGAACTCCGTTGCATTTGCTAGCGGCGTTGCTTTTTGGATGGGTAAGGATAAGTTTTATATGTACGACGGGCGAAGCCAACCCCTTCCCTGTAGTGTACGTCGGTATGTGTTTGAAGACTTTAATACTTTGCAGTATGATCAAGTATTTGCAGGTACGAACGAAGCATTTCACGAAGTATGGTGGTTCTATTGCTCAGTAGACAGTAGCACCGTAGACAAATATGTAGTGTTTAATTACCTTGAACAGACATGGTACTACGGCACTCTAGCACGTACAGCGTGGTTAGATTCTGGGTTGCGTGATTTCCCACTTGCTGCGACCTATAGCTACAACCTCGTAAATCACGAAGAAGGCACAGACGATAACCAAACAGGTACTCCTGTACCGATTGCAGCGACAATTACCTCTGGGCAGTTTGATATTGACGATGGAGACAGATTTGCGTTTGTGTGGCGTATAATACCTGACGTTACATTTACAGGGTCTACCGCTACTTCTCCTAGCGCAACAATGACTTTACTCCCTTTAGCTAACTCAGGATCAGGTTACAACAGTCCGTATTCAGAAGGAGGGAGCGCATCAGGTACGGTAACACGTACGGCTACGGTGCCTATTGAGCAGTTTACAGGACAGGTAAATACCCGAGTTCGTGGACGGCAAATGTCCATCCAAATGGAATCTGCTGATCTTGGAGTTAAATGGCAACTTGGGTCTCCTAGAGTAGACATGCGTCCTGACGGGAGGCGCTAATGGCTAATGACATTGAGCGTACAGAACCGCCTGCTTTACCTCTAGCGCCTGAAGAGTATCAACGTTTGTTTATGGATCAAAACAGCAATGTTTTGCGGCTATTCTTTAATCGTTTTATTAACTCACTTAACAATTTATTTAGCACTGAGAATGGGGGCAAGTTTTTATACATGCCTCGCGGTGCTTTCTATAGCACGCAAGATCAAGCTGCCTCGAATGTTAATACGGGCTACGCGGTGACGTTTAATATTACGGTATATAGTAGTGGAGTTACACTCTCTAATAACAGCCGAATAAACGTCCAAAATCCCGGCACTTATAAGTTTGATGTAACGCTACAGCTTGAACATAACAATTCTAGCGACACTTCTGTGACTGTATGGGGGCAGAAAAATGGCGCTGCAATAGCATATTCAGGCCATAGGTTTGATGTAAAAGGTAACGACGATGACGTTTCGCACTGGGAATTTACTGTAGATTTAGCCACAGACGATTACATAGAAGTTTACTGGGCAACTGGGGACACACAGCTAAACTTGCATACAGAAACGGCAACATCACCTCACCCCGGTGTTCCCTCAGCGTCCATTGATATATCATTTGCTAGCAACTCATAGTGTGTGCTTGCCTAATGTAAGCTACCGCCTATACTGGTTAGACCCTTAACAGGAGCGAACCATGACCTTTGATTTTTTAGAGGTGTTTAACGCTATCGGCGCAGCGCAAAAAGTAGTCACTAATGACTTCATACCTGCCGAATCCTTAGAAACTCCAATAACTAAAGATGCAACTAATCTTGACAGCTTGGACGTAACACTAACCCTTTTTGTGCTTGGGGAGGCTTACGGCATTCCTGAAGACGAAGAATTAAACAATTCTTGGCCCTACGAAAGTGTAGAGTTGCTAAGAAACTTTATATTTGAGCACAAAACTAAAGACCCCGAAGACGAGTTTGATTCGATTAAAGCACTTGTGAAGGAGCTATCATGATTTACATGACCCAGTGCCGCACAACGTGCACGACCGACACCACTCTGATTGACGATATACCCTACCCCCAGTACGCGCATATCCTACCGGATACGTTCCGTAGAGCAAAATCTGGATTAAAGTACCCACCCCACGTGCTTATAGAAAGCCTTATTGATGACGAGTTGCGTAGCTATGTAGCTGATAATCCTGTCAAAGGTAAGACTGGATTTATCTTTGCCGCTGGTAATCAGGGCTGGATGAGTAACAACGGGCGGTATGACAAAAACCCAGATGCGCAATTGCATTATAAAGTTAAAGTGCCGTTTATTATACTTACTAATATCTATGCAGGGCGTATAGCAAGTATGTTTGGTGTTCACGATCACATATCAACGGACGCTAGTGCTTGTGCTTCTAGCCTACATGTACTAATGAATATGCAAACATTGATAGATAACTATGGGTTTGATCGAGTTATTGTATTTAGTGGTGAGGATAGTGTGAACAACCTCGTCCTAGAGTTCTTTGGTGAAGCAGGCGCAAGTTTGCAATACAAAGATGGAGAAGAGCGACAGCCTTCTGCATTTGATGATAAGAACCAAGGATTTTATATTGGACAAGGCGCTGTAGTTGCTATATTTGAAAAGGAACACGCGGGTATGGCTGATCCTTTAGCTAAATTCGTTGGTGCGTACAGCTCCGCAGAGGATAATACAAACCCTTTAGGACAACGCCAAGACGGGTCTGGCTTTAGTAAAGCTATCGAAGGTGCATTATTTGTAGCCAAAGCGCATCACGATGATGTAAGGCTAGTTAAGACGCATGGAACTGGCACGCCAGTCAACAATGCTGCGGAAAAATCGGCACTTCTACGCTCTCTAAACGAGTTTGTAGCAACGTCCTACAAACCACGTATCGGGCATACGATGGGTGCTAGCGGGCTATTGGAGACTGGATTGTTGCTACGCGACTTAAAAAGCGGCTTTGTGCCAAAAATCCTAAACAGGACTCAGGATGACTCTGTGTTCTTGTCTTCTGACGCCCCCGTTCCCGAGGGCCTAATGCTCAGTCTTGCTGCTGGCATGGGTAACATATACTCGGCTGCGTTGTTTTCGCGGGGGGTGTGAGATGGAATTAGTAAATAGTAGGGAGAGATTGCTTAAAGGGCCTGAAATTGTTGCTATGTCAGCATATAATATACCAGACCTAAAGTACCCAAAAGAAGTTGTACTAGCAGCAGTTGCAAGGGAGTTTACGTTACCGCAGACTGATCTTGTACAGATTGGTAATACTGTTTTTGTAGGCCATACGGGTAAAGGCAAGAGCAGAAAGAAGATGGTAGGGCGAGCTTTTAATGTTGATACGGGACGAAATTTCATCGTAAACGGGTTCAAGTATTTTACGTATCTACAGCAAAAAGGCATCACGCACTATACAACAGAGTTTTATGGCCCTGTGTTTCTAAATGGTTTTAAACTGTTTAAGCGCCGCGCAGACCAGCAGGATACTGAGATTGCGATTGGTAAGTATAGAAATTCCGACAAGTATGTGGTGTTCATGCGGCTCGGTAAGAAGCCACTGATGCGAGGGTTGTAAATTGAGTTTTATCGTTGATCATGTAACGGATGTAGTAGACTGGGTTGCTGGTGCAGCCTCGGATATTACCGAGTTCGCTTTTGACGAGATTATAGTACCCGTTGCTACCTTTGTTGGCGATACTGTAGAAGCCATGATCGATAACCCGGTAGATACAATCGCACTCATAGCTAAAGGTATAGCTATAGGAACAGGAAACGCGTGGGCCATACCACTAATTGATGGTGCCGCCGCCGCCGTTAATGGTGAAGATGTAGGTGACATACTTAAAACTGTTGCAATTTCTTACGTGTCACAATCAGTTGGCCGTGAAATTGCTCAGCACACTGCCCCATTTGTTGACAAGGTTATCGGTGAAGCTCTTAGTGAGGGGGTTAAAGAAGTAGCAGTACAAGCAATTACGCAAGGTACGGTTGGCGCTGCACAAGCTATCTTATATGGAGAAGACCCTCTTGAAGCATTTGCTAGAGGAGGACTCACCGCTGCGGTATCCGCAGGTCTAGGTAAAATTGGTGAGCAAATGGGTTGGGAGATGGAAGTCACCGACCCTGAAACAGACCAAACAACTACCAAAGCTATACCGAATGTCGTTAAAAACATGATCGGTGCAACACTCGCTGCTGAACTTACTGGGCAAGAAATCACACCGGAACTAATGGCTAACGCACTAACACGTGGCCTGATAACAACTCAGGTTGTACGAGACTACATTGTAACTAATCCTGACGTTGGTGATCGTGAGATAGGGTATATTGCTGCCGCACTTCAGCGCACTGCGGCTGTAGCATTATCTGGTGGTACTGGAGAACAAGCTGCTGCTCAACTTATGGGCGTTTTATCTGCATACGGAATGGAAGAACTGCATGATAAGATCGAAAACTCTGGCGCAATTGATTTTATTGGGGACACAGTAGATAAAATATCTGGAGACTACGGAGCAGTTACTACGCTTGCGGATAAAATTGATGTAGTTGGCCCCCGGCTTGACGAGAATCACGCCGAATTTAAAGAAAAATATGACGCCATACAAACTCAATGGGACGCGTTAAACGAAGCTAAAGATCGTGGGGCACAGCTCCGTGCGATGCAGCAGACTCCGGGGTTCGATCCTATAATGGTTGAATCTTATGATTTGGCGATTGCGGCAGCAGAAACTGACTTCAATAATGCGTTTACAAAATTAAATTCGTTTATTGATCTGGGATATAACGATGACATTAAGCGGCTAATCCCTCTAATTGAAGCAGACAATGCTCTATTAACAACACTACAAGAAGACATTATTGTTGCTCAAAATAATCTACAAAGAGATGCCGACAAACTAGATGGGGAACTTGTTCCTATATTTAAGCAAACTCAAGAATACTTTGTTAGCGCAATGGACCCTGGTTTTAACGCCCAAGAGTACAGACAGCTTAACAACTTACCAGACGATGTAGACCCTTATACGCACTTCTTAACCGAAGGACAGCACGATAACGTCTACACTAATGAGGACCAATATAACAAAGCAAAAGACCAAATCCAAAACACAGCTTTTACCCAGATAATATGGGAAGGTTTTGGTGTTGAAGACAATTCTCTTGCGCGGAATCTTAGCCAATCTGATATAAATACTTTAAATCAAATTATTTTTGATGCGGGATATAAGACTCCTCAACAATTACAAGAACTATCAAACAACACTGAACTTCAAGAAGCTGTATTTAATCAGTGGGTCGAAGCTATTGGTTCTGATCCAAGCAATACCTATCAAACAGGACAGCCTTTAACCGCAGACGCTTTAGCTATTCTTGATAGAACCGGCTACGACATGCGTGAAGTAGCGGAAGGAACTCCTGCTACCGCCGAAGAAGCATTGGCATTAGATCAATTTATTCGTGGTAATAGTGAAGACGGTAGCGTAATTTCATTAGGAGATGGCGTTACCGCTTCGGATGTCGTCTCTGGTGCAGCCGTCATTACATATACTGCATCTGGCATAGAGTGGAAAATGCCAGAAGAAATGACTCGTTGGGACCCCGAAGCAGGTTGGGTAACTAGGAGGTTAGTGGTAAACACCGCAGGAGAGCCTATTGCATATGACTGGGTTGATAAAGACGGAAATACCAATACAAACACACAACCTTTAAGCGTTATTATTACTACTGGTAATGACGAGTACATGACTAAAAAGCAACAGGCAGATATAGTTTTTACCGCCGTTCAAGAAGGCACTACGTGGGACCAAGTACAAGAAAGTCTTGGATGGTCTGATGCTTTAATAGATACGGCTCAAAATGCTCTTAACTGGGCAGAAAGCACTGATACCGAGTTTCTTGGGTTTAATGCTCAGAACTTCCTTGCCAATGCCATGAAAGCTGGAGGCGGTATTTTAGATGCCTTTAATGGTATGTCTACACTGTTTGGCATAGCGCCAGATAGTACATCACTTGGTAAATTTGCGCAACAACTACAAGACATTGGTACCGCAGGTAACACTGAAGAGTACAAAGAAGAACTAGGCAAACTCGAAGCCATGATGAACGCGGAGTCTGATTTACCAGAAGATGCCGCATGGTACGAACGAGCATTTGATAAAGTAGCTACTATTGCAGGTGCCGCAGCTACGCACCCCAGTGCATTTATCTCTGAGTATATTGGTGTTGAAGCACTACAAGAACTTGTACCACTTGCTATTGGTGGTTTTGCTACCCTTGGCGCTAAAGGTACGGCAATGGCTATGGGTCGTACGCTGTCTACACGTATGGCAGCACGCACTGGTCTTACTGCGGCAGCAATTACTGATATTACAGAAAGCTATGGTGGCTCTGCTTCTGAAGCCTATGATCGCGCACTAGCAGTTGCTTTAGCTTCGCCTAACCCAGAAACAGGACAGCTATTTACTCAAGAAGAAGCCGAAAAATATGCGATGAAACTGGCTGTGCAAACAGGTACAGTAGCCGCTACAATAACCGCCGCTACAATGGGTATCGGTGGCATGGCCTTGGAGAAAGCTCTTCTTGGAGATAAAGGAGTAGCCACTGGATTTGTTGCGGCTGGAATAGACGCGCTTGCTAGCCGCGCTAAAACTGGCGCTACTATCATGATTAAAGAGGGCTTAACTGAAGCTCTCGAAGAAGGTCTTGCTACCGCATACCGCGAAGGTAATTTACATCAGATAGACTCTAGTATTGACATCTCTAGCGAGGTTGCTGGTGCAGCCTTTATGGGCTTCTTAGTTGGTGGTCCAGTATCTGGTGGTGCCTACGGTGTTAGCCAAGTTGGAGATATGTACTCTAACTTTGTATCAGCCGTAGACCCTGATGTTCGTGGAGCCATTGAAAGTGGTGACGTAACCGCAGCAAATACTGCGTTAGACAACCTTGGTGTTACCGATCCAACGATCCGTACTAATATTCTTAGCCAAGTACAGCCAGAAAACTATGTTAACCAAGCCGAAGCTACCGAAGCATTTATTAATGCCAACCCAGATTACAGCCCAACTCAAGCGGAAATTGACTCGTATGTGCAAGAAGGGGGTCAAAATACTCTTGATACTGACATTGATTACTACGTTGATGCTCGTTACGTGGATGCACAAGAAGTCATTGCAGCGGCAGCAGCGCAGGGCGTAACACTTACCGAAGAACAAGCACAAGAGTACGTAGGACAAGGTCCTGCGGGGCATGAAACTGATGTACTTGAACAAATTGGACTAGAACTTGGACCCGGATACACCAACGAAGGTGAGGCACGGGCTATGTTTGCCGCTTTGGGGTATAACCCTTCTGATGCAGAAGTTGCGTCTTATGTAGGAAATGTTGCTGAATCTACTCAAGAAGCCGCAATTGGTACTTATGTAGACCCACGTCAAGTAACTAATGCTGAAGCTACAGCACTGTTTGCAAACCAAAATTTTGAACCTTCTGATGCCGATCTTGCCGAGTTTATAGGGCAAGGTGGAGCCAACTTTGAAACAAATGCTAACGTAACATCCTATGTAGACCCACGACAGGTTACTACTGCTGAAGCTGAAGCCTTCTTTGGCGGGCTTGGCTACGATGCAACCGACGCTCAAATTGCTCAGTTTGCAGGCCAAGGCACGGATACATTTGAAACTGATCAAGGTTCAGCAGTTAGTACGTTTGTAGACCCACGTATGGTTTCTGAAGCTGAAGCCCGAGCCGCATTTGATGCACAAGGATACTCACCTAGTGATGCAGAAGTTGCGCAATATGTTGCGCAAGGTACCAGTGCGGATACACAAAAAAGCGCAGAATCTAATATTACTAGCTTTGCTGATCCACGGGCTACTACAGACGCTGAAGTCCGTGAAATGTTTGCCTCACAAGGCTATACGCCCACTGATGCAGAAGTTTCAGCACGTATTGCACAGGGCGATAAAGAATTTGAAGCTACCACAGGTAATGATGTTGTTGGTTATATAGACCCACGTCAGGTAACAGAAGCAGAAGCTAGAGCCTTTTTCTCAGATCAAGGCTACACGCCTTCCGACGCTGAAGTACAAGCGTATATGGGTCAGGGTGGTAACAGTTTTGAAACTGGACAAGACAGCGCAGTCGGTACTTATGTAGACCCACGTCAAGTTACTGAAGCGGAAGCTGAAGCGTTTTTTGAAGATCAAGGTTACACACCGACCGACGAAGAAGTACAAGCGTACATAGGACAAGGCGATGCAGACTTTGCTACAGGCCAAGATACCGCAATTGGTACTTATGTAGACCCACGCCAAGTTACTGAAGCAGAAGCCCGCGCTGCATTGGCTGCGCAAGGCATACCCGAACCAACTGCGGAACAGATTGCAGAATTTGTAGGACAAGGTGATGCAGAGTTTGAATCTGGGCAACAAGAATTTGCGTTTGAGTACGCTGATCCATTTGTAACAACATATGATGAAGCTAAACAATTCTTCAATGATCTTGGGTTTACGCCTACTAAAGAAGAAATTGAAGCGTATGTGGGCGCAACAACTGAAGAGACGCAGAAGGAAGCTATTGCTGCGTTTGTAGACCCACGTTATACCGATGCAGACGAAGCACGAGAGTTCTTAACTGCACTGGGCTACGACCCATCTGATGAAGAAGTTGCACGCTTTACAGGACAAGTACGTGAAGAGCAGCAAGCCGAAGCAATTGGCGAGTATGTAGACCCACGACAAGTCACCGACGAAGAAGCGCGACAGTTCTTTGCAGACCTTGGGTACAACGACCCAACAGACGAACAAGTTGCGCAATTTGTTGCGCAAGTCAAAGAGACCACACAACAAGATGTTATCTCTAAATATATAGACCCACGGCAAGTAACGCGTGCAGAAGTACAAGCTATTGCTGACGAAGAGGGGCTTACACTAACAGATGCTCTAGCGGCTGCGTATGTTGGACAAAGTGAGGCTGATACGTTCCAGACAGAGCGGTTGGACGCAGCACGTACTGAGTATGATCCACTTGCGACTACTGTAGATGAGGCTACGCAATTCTTTGCGGATACGAACTATACGGCTACTCCAGAAGAAATCGCGCAGTTCGTTGCTTCTAAAACAGAGGAAGTACAAACAAGTGCTATCGGAGCGTATGTAGACCCACGCCAAATTACTTCCGATGAAGCAGAAGAGTTCTTTAGTGAGATTGGGTACAATCCGGCAGACCAAGAGGTCGCAGACTTTACGGGGCAGCTAAACGACAAGAACTACCAAGTTACTCAAAAGGCCGCTATTGACGAATATGTAGACCCACGTTACTTCGACGTAGGTGAGGTCCGTGCAGCATACGAAGAGTTAGGTCTTGTAGACGTAGCGCAGGAAGACATTGATCGGTTTGTTGGGCAGTATGAATTTGATTTCGATGCTGAAAATGACGGCGCAGGGTTCCAGTCTGCACAAATGGACGCGCTACGCACATATATGCCTACGGCTACATTTAATGTGTTTAACCAAATCATGGGTTCCCCTGCGGTACCGGATGACCCGAACACAGACGTAGACGAATCTAAAGATGCCACAGGTGTATACGCGGAGTTAGAGGCAGGTGCTACACGCGACGAAGCCTTACAAGCTGCTATTGATAAACTAGCTACTGATATGGGCGTTACAAAGGACGCCCTACTAGACGAGATTGGTCTAACTGAAGATCGCCTGCGCGATAAAATCGATGCGGTAATCGACGATGTTGAGGGCGTAAAAGAAGACGTTGAGGGCGTAAAAGAAGGCGTTGAGGGCGTAAAAGAAGACGTAGACGACATTGGCGATCAAATTACTGATGTAGAGAAAGGTCTTACTGAAGATATTGATGCAGTAAGTAACCTTGTAGGTAAACCTGCGGCGGAAGTAACTCAGACTGATATTGATTTTGTTATTGATCTTATCGCTGGGCAACAGGTTATAGAAGAAAACCAGCAAGATTTATTTGCCCAGTACGATGTTACTGGCGATGGGCAGATTACTATAGATGACCAGACACTTCTGGAACAATTGCTTGCTGGGGATCAAGTTTATGATCAAGTTGCAGATACTTCGATCTACGCACCGACAGGTGTATATGATGTAATAAGTGATACTGAAACGAATTTAACTGACACAATAAGCGATACTGAAACGAATTTAATTAATACAATAGATCAAAATCGGGACCAAACAACGGATGCTATTACCAAAATGGAACAGAACATTGTTACTAATATTGAAGACGAAGCACTACGTGCTGGAGGCCGTCAGTTCCTACAGCAAGCGTTGCAAGCTCCCGATGCTATGGGGCAACAAGTTACTGTCAAACAACCCGACCCGTTAAATTTACGCTACATTTACGACTTTAACAGCATATTTGCTAATCCTCAGCAAGCAGGAATGTTTCCTAGTCCGTATGCAAAGGGTGGACAAGTAGACGATACAACTGATAAGTTGTTAAATATAATTGGAGCTTCATGATGGGATGGTTTAGTGATCTAGTAGGTAGTTTTGGTGAAGGTATATCCGAAGCAGGTAGTAGTGCAACAGATTATTTTACAAGCCCCGAGGGCATTGTACGCCTCGGCTCAATGGGTTTAGGGTACTTAGGTAGTCAATCAAGCGCGGGTCAACCACAAATCCAACCCACAGGGTATCAAGGCGGTATTCCCGCTTTACGCGCCCAACGAACACAAATTCCTCAAATGCTGGGCGAAGAAATGTCAGGCGGTTCTTCCCGTCCAATGGACTTTTTTGCACCCACAGGGCTTGGAGCACTTACAGGATCACAAGGTACGGGTAGAGAAGCCCGAATGATGTATGAGCCTAATAGACGCCCCGGTAGCTCTGGTCGTAGATACTTTACTGATACGCAGTATGTAGCCGAAGACGATGATATAGCAGTCGCAGATAAACGTATGGCAGCACAGGCTGCTGAGTTATCAAAAAGTAACATACGCCGCCCACCTGCCAATCGGCGAGGGGGTTCTCAATCACAACAAATGGCGGCAGGTGGAATTGCTGGGTTAGAAAAGGGAAAGTATTTGAACGGTAGCACAGATGGTATGGCAGATAGAGTACCTGCACGGATTGGTAGACATCAAGAAGCACGTCTAAGTGATGGTGAATTTGTTATTCCCGCTGATGTTGTCAGTCACCTTGGTAACGGTAACTCCGATGCAGGGGCAAAAGTTTTAGAACAAATGATGGGCCGAGTACGAAAAGAACGTACAGGCAATAAAAAACAGGGTAAAGAGATTAACCCTAAAACTGTATTACCAGTGTGAGGTGAGAAATGGTTGAATCTATTATAGGGCAAGAAACAGGTAGGGAATCTTCCTTATCCAACTGGGCAGGCCCATATGTAACGTCCATGCTTGGTAAGGGTGCCGCACTCGCCAATGAAAACTATCAGGGTTATTCAGGACCTCTTACTGCGGGGCAATCAAACCTACAAAACCAAGCGTTTCAAGGTATTGCAGGGCTAACAGTTCCAACAGAGCAAATGGGCAATTACCAGCCACAATCTTTTACGCAACAGGGTACTGCACAACAGTACATGAACCCGTACCTGAATGCAGCTTTACAGCCACAACTTGACAAACTGCGTAAGCAAACTGAAAAGGCACGCGTTGAACAAGCAGGGCGGCTTACTAAAGCTGGTGCCTATGGTGGTACAAGACACGCATTGGCTGATTCAGCGCTTACTCGCGCTATGTTGTCTAATATGGCAAATGTTACAGGCCAAGGGTATAACCAAGCGTTCCAACAAGCGCAGGGGCAATTCAACACAGAACAACAGCGGGGGCAGCAAGCGCAAGGTCTCGCAAACCAATTCGGCTTGCAAGCATTGGCTAATCAAGTACAGGCTGGACAGTTACAGCGAAACATTGAGCAAGAAGGTATTACAGCAGACCGACTGCAGTTCGAGGAAGAACGAGATTTCCCATACAAACAAACGCAGTACCAACAGTCGTTACTACAAGGACTCCCTATTGGCGCACAATCATATTCTTATGCGCAACCTAGCGCATTATCAGACTTTTTATCCGGTTCTGGTGGTGTATATGACTTGCTTAGCAAAGTGTTTTTGCCGGGTACACAGCCAGCAGTACCGGGTACTTACGATCCTCAGGTGATAACGCCTCAGCCAAAGCCCGACGCGTTTGACATACCCGTGACAGTTTAACTCCAGTCGATATGACCCCCTTCTTAGACCCATTATTGGATACACCTTTCTAATAGGTAGTACGGCTGAACAGGAAGATAAGAAATGGCGATTGATCAAGATATTGCACAACGCGTAGACGCGTACCGAGGCAATCCTCAAGCACTACAGCAACGATATGCGGCCAATCAAGAACTTCTTGATCTGTTAGCACTACAACGCCTGAAGTCTGAAAAAGACGATGCTATGCGTAAAGTGCAGTTGGAGATGGAACAAGACCCTCAGACCATCAAACAGCAAAAAGAACGTCAGTTACTTGAGATGACTAAGCAAGACCTTACCAATCAAACGGCGGGGATCATGCAGAATGCGCAAAAGAAACAACAGAAAAACATGCAGCGTGTGGCTAAACAAGGCGCACCAAGTCCTCAACAGATGCAACAAGTGCAATCTGGACTTGGTGCATTAGCACAACGTCAACAGGGTCAGGCTCCAATGCGCATGGCGGCAGGTGGTATAGTTGCATTTCAAGAAGGTGGAGAAGTTACTCAAGCCGATATTGATGCGTATCGTGAAAGGTTAAAGAAAACTAACCCATGGGTCAGACGTTCTGCAATGGTAATGAGTGACGAACGTATTCGTAACATTCTTTCTGGACAAATCGAAACGGCAGAGTTTGAAGAAAAAGGTGCTGAAGCTAGTACCCCTAGGCCGGGGCCAGGAGAATATGATCTTCAAGACAGATCAGCGAGTAATAGACGTAACCAATTCGATACTACAGGGGTACCTAAACCACCTAGAACTACTGATGAAACTAGCCCTGCTGAAACTACTACTGAAACTGGCCTTGCAGCAATGTTGCAAGAAAACCAGTTAACTGCTCCAATTATTGACGTGTCTGGTGCAGGAGCTAGAGGGGAAAACATTCTTGAACAAACAGGGTTAGGATTAGAATCATTACAAAACCCTAATGCTGCAAGAACAGATGCACGTGATGATGCCGCTACGTTCCTCGGACGCGATGAAAAACGCGATACAATGAATGACCACCTTGAACAACTCAAGGCTATGGACGTTAGCCAACAAGACCCCAAAAAGTTATGGGATCAAGAGATTTCGGCGTTCTTACGCGGTACAGCAGGTGGTGGTTCGTTTGGACAAACTATGGCTGGCGGTTCTCAGGGCATGGCAGATGAACGCTCAGCACAAGAAAAATCGTCCCGCGACCGATTATTGAGTCGTTTAAACATCGAGAAGAGCGCAATGGACATGGATTTGGATATTGCCAAGTCAGCGCAGTCCTCTGGTGATGATATTTATGCGCAAGTTATGGCTAATCGTAGGCAAGCCTCTCAAGTTTTAGCATCCACAAGTAATCAAGACCTTCAAGTCTCTATGGAACAGGCAAGATTAGACTATGCCGCCGATGCAGATAATATAAGAAACCGCTTGGACGCGGCTGAAATAAATCATACCCGCGCTTTACGGCAAGCAATAGAATCCTCCGATGCCTCTCAACGAGGTCTAACGCTTTTAACAGACTTACAAAGACAGAAAACTGATATATTTAAGGACTTGGCTGAATCAGATAGAAGATTACAAAACGCAACGACTGCTGTACAAGCAAACCCTGATGATTCTGCCGCCATCGATGCTTATGATGCGGCCTATAAAGCACTTCAAATACGTGCTAATAGTTACTTTGAAATGAGCTCTGACAACGGACTAAGTTTCAACGAAGTTGAAGCTTTAGCGTTAAGGTTATATCAAGGAGAAGATATATCTTTAGGTAATCTACCTACTGGTCCTACCCCAGGGTTGAATGCCAACGGCTTTGGTCCTCTGACTGTTAAACCATAGGGGGAACAATATATGCCGCTGTATAGCATTCAAGGGCCTGATGGAAGAACTTACGAATTAGAAGGTCCTGAAGGAGCGACTAGAGAACAAGTTATTGCCGCTATTCAAGCACAGATGCAGGGGCAAAGCGATGAACTTAGTTCTTCTCTTGGAAGTCAACTTGCGTCTACCTATAGAGGTATAGATCGGAGTTCTTCCGAAGAGTCAGGGTTTATTGGAAATATTATGTCGGGCTTTGGTTCTGGTGTTGTTAACACTGGAGAGATGGCGGCGCTTGGCGGTGCCGCGTTGCTTGAAGAAGAAAACGAACTTGCCGCTCGTGAAAAGATACAATCTGCCGCTGATTACCTACGTCCAGAAGGCGGGGATCAAGACGCTTTATCCTACAAAATATCCTCTGGTTTAGGTTCTGTTGTTGGTGCGCTCGGTGCCGCCGCAGGTGCTACGTATGGTGCAGGTGCTTTAGGTGCGGGTGCGCTTGCTGCAAGTGGAGCGGGTCTACTTACTGCTGCTGGTATTGGTGTCGGTGCAGGTGCGGGTGAAGCGAGTGAACGGGCACGTGCCGCAAATGCTACTGAAGAAGAACGTAATGTCGCTACTCTATGGGGTGCCGCAATCGGTTCTCTTGAAATAATACCTTTAGGTCGAATTTTAAAAGTTCCGGGCGCGACTAAGCTCATGGGCAAAATCGGCGGTAAAACTGTCGAAGAAGGTGGTAGTAAAATACGTAGCGCGTTGGCTACAGGTGGAGCAGAAGCCGCCCAGGAAGCCGCCGCCGCGTTCCTACAGAACATGAATGAACAGGGCTATAACCCCGAGAAAGAATTATTAGACGCAGGCATAATCGACGAAGCCATTGCAGGTGGCGGTGCAGGTGTAATCGTACAGGGTGTAGTGGACTTTTTTGTTAGAGGACGCGCTGTAAAACGATCCGCGACCGATTCTTCAAGCGACGTAGCAAGCGACGTAGCAAGCGACGTAGAAGGTATAATACTTCCAGAGACTGACCCTATAGAGGCTGAGACGTTAGCACGTGAGGCAGAAACATCCGCGCTAGAAGCTCAAGCACTAGAAGCGGCTGACCGTGGCGATGAAGCTACCTTTGAGCAGGCCAGTGCTGAAGCCGCACAACCTGATCTGTTTACACGTGAGCTACAAGAAGCGCGTGAGGCCCGCCCAGAGGCGGCACTGCGTGGACAGTTAGAATCACAGGGGGCAGAACGAGTACCACAGCAGGAGAGCATTACAGAGCCTGTGGCGGCACCCGCACAACCTACCCCCGTGCAAGAGGATATGATCGACCGTCTGGATAAGATGGAGATTGACGATGCCGAGATCGCTGAGATCGAAGCTATGCTACAAGCGGATGCAGTAGCAGAGACAGAACTAAACAATATACGTGGACGACAGCAACAATACAAAGATGCGGGTGGTAGGCGTACGGCAGTGCTCGAAAAAGTGCTCCGTGGCTCGTCTACAAGCAGTATCGTCAATACTCAAAAAGTATTTGTGAAGGCACTTGAAGCTGAAGGTATTAAACCTGATTCGCTTGCGGTGAAAGTAAATCCTAAGACCAAACTTACAAACCGCGAAGAACGTGCAATTAAAACTCATGTTGGTGAAATTAAACGTAAACGCCCACCACGATTAAAAGTCCAAGAAGTGCTTGCTGAACCAGAACCTGAAACCATTAAATCTCCACCAGAGGCTACACAACTTGAGGGCATAGAAGCACGTATTCCAGAGCGTACAGATAAATCTGTTACCCCGTCACAGGTGTCGTTCCCTGGTATGGGCCGTAAGAAGACGCCACCTGTAAAGGAGACACCACCTGCTCCAAATACAATAACAAAAGAATTTATGGATGACCTTGGTATCGCGCCAAAGGCACCAATACGAAAACGCGCAGGAGGTAAAGACCTTAACGATCCTACGATCCGCGAACAGTTTGTTGCATTCGCTAACAACAGCAAAGTACCTGAACAAACTCGGCTGAATGTAGCTCGGAAACTTGAGGGCGTGCCAGAAGCACAGCTTGAGTTATTCCAACCTCAGTCGCGTAAGCGCACTGCACCTGCTGAAGGAGGCACCAATGGGACGACTAGGACAGCTCAGCCAACAACAAGTGGAGCTAGCGTTCAAATTCCTAGACCATTTGGGGGGGCCACACCTGCCACTGTTACCGCCCAGCCAAGTACCGAAGGGCTTACGCCACCTAGAAGAAGAAGAGTGGCAGATGCTGAACGACGCACTAGCGATTCTGTACGAGGAGAAGGAGCACAGCAATCTGCACTAGACCCACCAGAACCAATCGCGCTACCAAAAATAGAAACGCCAAAGCGTGAGACTAAGAAGAAAGCTACGGCTAAGAAACCCGTACGTAGGGTAGCGGCAAAGAAGAAACTGGTATCTGACGCGCCTGCTGCGCTGCCTGAGTCAACTACCACACCAAAGCAAGTTACTACAAAAGATTCAGCGAAGAAGAAGACAACCTCTACGACGCGTAAAGTCACGCCTGTACTGGAGGCAAAGAAAACTACACCTGCGTTAGCTCCTACTAGGGCGGAAGCAGATAAACAACTTACTGAGCGGTTTGACCAACAGCCAGAACCAGTCAGACAATTTGCAGCGCAGACTAGCCAAGAGTTTAGCGCAATTGTGGGCAAGGAAAGAACTACGCCCAACGACAAACTAAAGATACTTACACTACTAACCCAAGGTACAACAGCACGTGATAAGTTGGGTAGGGCTGTGGCAACGTATTTAGGTAAGGTTCCTCGCCCCACTGACGGTCTATACATGGCTATCTTTGATGTAGCGAACGTCACCTCACAATTCCGTAAAACTCCTGATACGCCTCAAGCTGAAGTTGATTTCTTCCAAGGCATGGGTAACAAACCCGCGCAACAAGTGCTTGATTGGGCTAAAGCTAACTTATCGCCAGAGACAAATAAGTGGATAGACGAGACCCTCGCTAAAGAAATACGCGAGATACAAAGGATTGAAAGCACTGACTATGTTGAGATGTTCCGTAAACGTGATGCCGCGTTAGCCGCTAAAGAAATGGCAGAACAAACGCAGATCGAAGCTGAGATGCGTCAAGACGTACGTGCCAACCTAGATGCACTGGCCCGCATGTTCGAGAAGAAGCTAGCACGTGGATCGGTTATGGGACTCGACGTGCCGTTACACCCCGGGGTACGTGGACTATTACGTGCGGGCAACTTAAAGGGCGCGTTACGAGCACTGTCGGCTACAACACCGGATAAACGCATAGCACAGATGGCTAACAAATTAGCCAAGGTCGTTGGCGAGACTAAAGTAGAAGTTGTTAAGGACTTAAAGACTGCGGCAGGTGAACCCGTTGCAGGCTTGTTTGATCCAGAGACCAACACAATCAAGCTCGACTCTGAAATCGGCATGAACCCCCACGTGTTGTTGCATGAGATGACCCATGGGGCGGTGTCTGCTACGTTATCGAACAAGAACCACCCTATGACGCGCCAGCTCACGAAGTTATTTGAGGATGTTAAACCATATCTTGATACTGCGTATGGTGCCAAAGATGTAGACGAGTTCGTGTCCGAAGCAATGTCGAACCCCGAGTTCCAAGCTAAGTTAGCTAAGATCAACCCTAACGGTACAGAGGTAAACGCTCTACAACGCTTCTTTAACAGTGCAGGGAACTTCTTACGTAAACTTGTTGGTATGCAACCTAAGAAGATTGAATCAGCGCAAACAGCCGCTGACAGGCTTGTAGATGGCATACTTGCACCTGCTCCCCAGTTCCGTAACGCCAATGAACTGCCAATGAACTCTACGGCAAAGGGGGTTAAAGAAGAGATGAAAGGAATAGATGATACGCAAAAAGCGTTACATCTACCTCTGACTGATAAATTCCGTGAGGAGTGGGCTGATGGTATGTTCGATTCGCTCTCCAGTTTGGGAGGAGAGCTAACAACTATCAAATTAAAATTACTGGATTCACAGGCTCTTAGCGATGTAGCTAAAAGAGCTGACACCAAACTAGGTAAACTTGCGTTAGAGTTTCACGAGTTGATGGAGCGACAAACTGGCTCAATATCACGTGCTGACGACTTTGTACGTGGTCAAGTAAAGGTTGTAGATAAGTGGATCGCTAGTCTTGGTGGTATTAAAGAGAAGCAAAAGAACCTTAACGATTTAATATACAGCCAAGAGTACGGGGCTACTATCTATCAGGTAGACCCAACTAAACCCCGTAGCACATATAAAGATAAGACAGACGAAAGCGGTAACAGCTTAGAAAAAGTTTGGGATGCGCAACGTAAGGACTGGAATGCACTAGGTCCTGATGGGCAGAAAGCCTACCGCACGATGCGTGACCTGTACCGTGACCTGTACGGAAAACTTAAAGATGCGATTAACGGGCGTATTGACGCAGCACTACGTGATAACCCTGATGCAGCCGCAGAGCTAAAGAAAGAAGTATTTGCTAAGTTGTTTGATGGTAATACATTAGATGTTTATTTCCCGCTGTTACGTGAAGGCCCTTACAAATTAGAGTTCCAATATAAAGACAGCGCGGTCAAATCAGAGAACGCTAAGTATGTGTTCCAGATGTTTGACAGTAAACGGCAACGCGACCGAGTTTTAACCGAGTTAAAGAAAGACCCCAAGGTTATATCAAATACTGTTAAAGGTATGGATGGTGACTTTAAAACGTCTGACTTTAACAACGCACCGTCATCCTCATTTGTAAAACAAGTGCTTGATTCATTAAGTGCAAACAATGTTGATGACACAGTACAATCTGAAATCATGCGTCTATTCATTGATGCGCTACCGGAGTCATCATTCGCTAAGTCCCTGCAAAAACGTAAGGGTACGCCCGGATATATGCAGGATGCGGTCTATGCTATGAAGAGCAAAGGCTTTGATTTGGGTATGCAGGTAGAGAAGTTAAAGTACAACGCGCTTATTCAAAGTATGGAGGTACGTCTTAACGAACTAGAAGTGCCTGACTATAAAGGAGCTAGCGCGTGGATTGGCGGCGTTGGAGCTGGAAAAGACTTACAATTCAATACAATACGTGAAGAAATTAAAATACGCATGAACTTTGCCAAGTATGGCGCAAAGATGAAAGGTGTTGAGCGGTATGTTCGTACGTTTAACCAAACCGCGTTTGTAGGCACAATCGGCTTTAACACAGCTTCTGCAATGGTGCAGACAGCGCAGACCCCGATGTTTACCTATCCGATGCTTGGAGCACGGTACGGGTACAAGAAAACATACAACGAAATTATGAACGCTGTATCGTTTGTGATAGGCGCACGGGGCTACGGCGAGACTATATTAGAAAAAATATCAGTCGCACACGGGTTAGATGCCTACTATGACATCACCGATAATGGTGACTTTGTTGTCAAAAAAGATAAAGACATACCTGCGGAGCGTCTAAAAGAGTTAGAGCGTATGGCTCCACTGGTGCGTATGGCGTCGGAACGTGGACACCTTAAACAATCATATACCTTGGCCGCTCTCGGACATCAAGAGGGCGGTAAAGCACGTAGAACTGACACGGCAGCACGTAAATTAGCTGCGGTGCTTGATTGGGCTACGGGTATATCTGCCATGTTGTTTAACCAAGCAGAACGCTTTAACAGGCAGGTGACTATGGTTGCGTCATACAATTTGGCGTTAGAACGTATTGCGGCTGATAACCCCAAGATGCCTACGGCTGAACAACAAAACCTAGCGGCAGTAGAGGCACTATTCGATACACAAGAATACAATGGTGGTTCTACCCTTGAGACTGCACCACGTATCACGCAAGAAGGTATTGGGCGTGTTGCCGGTATGTACAAGACCTATGGGCTACGTATGTACTACACGATGTTCAAATCTGCGCGTGACTTACTGGCATTAGAGAGTGACGCCGAAACTCGTAAGATAGCCGCAAAACAAATTGCGGCTGTACATCTGTCTTCATTGTTCTTTGCAGGGGTGCACGGTGTTCCATTATACGGTGCTGTGCAATTACTAGCAGACTTGCTCCTATTTGATGATGATAAAGACGACACTAACGCAATTGTCCGCAACGCTGTCGGAGAAGGTTGGTTCAAAGGCGCGTTTAACCAGATACTAGATGAAGTTGGTATGGGTGCTGACGTGGCATCACGTATACGTCTAACGGGTTTGATTCTTCAGGAGAACAGGTTCAACCCTGACCCGTCTGCCGAGGAGTTCGTTGGCTATTATATCGGTGGCCCTGCACTCAGTGTGGCGAAACGCACAGGTCGTGGCCTTGTAGATTTATACAATGGTGAGATGCAGAGGGGGGTGGAGAACCTGCTACCTGTCGGTTTCGCCAATGCGTATAAGGTTTTGGGGCGATACCAACAAGACGGAGGTATATACACACGTCGTACTGATCCTATCTATGACGATATGACAGGTGGTGAGTTGTTTACACAGTTCCTAGGATTCGCTCCAGCAGAATACATACGTATTCAAGAAGAGAATCAACGTCTAAAACGTATAGATATTGCAATATCTAACCAACGATCTAGCCTGACTAGAAAATACTACATCGCCGCACGACAAATGGATTGGGCTGAGATTGGGCGGTTAGAACGTGAAATTCAAAAGTTTAACAGTGAGCATCCTAGCTTTGAACTGACTACTGACTCAATCAACAGCTCACTGAAGCAACATATGAAAAGTTCTGAAGAGATGTATAACGGTATGTCACTGTCCCCGGCGATGCGTAGAGTCGCAGAGGATCAGCTTTATGGGCTAAGAAACGGATTCATGCCACCAACGAGGTAACCCCGCTCGAAGATCAATTATACGAGCAACGACCTCACACACTACAGCTTGGTTTTTGTAAACCCCGTGCAGCCGAGACTAATTCACGACCCCAAATCCGAATTAAGCTCGCTTCCGACATACCCCGCACTCTGCTATGCAGGAGTAGTTCTAAACTCCCCGGCTTCGCGCGTGTCAGCACCGCGTTATACCGTACCGCGTTTGACCTATTGATAGCTTCGTCGAGAAGCGCAGCTTTTCGCATTTCGTCTGCTCGCGCTATCTTCTTAGCCAAAGCCCCCCTGGCCGCGCGATTTTGGTCTCGCGCCCGTATTACATGAGAAGTCTTCTCCATTATGAGGCTCCTTTAACCTTCTTCTGGGTCACAGCCCTTGCCGCCACGCCCACCGTTTCCTAACCAATTTATGAACATACAGAACGCAAATCCTGCAGCGAACAATAACATCGCTGTCGCGGCATCCATTATCTCCACCTTTCGGCTACGCGAAAACAACCAGCCGCGACTACACACAGGCCAAATGACGCGATAAGACCAAACGTCCAATCGCTTGGTCGCACAGTTACAAAAACACCAACCGCCAACGCGAAAAGCCACATTCCGGCGGCTTGTAGCAAGTACGACGCCACACTTAGAAGTACGTTAGTCTCGTATAGCGTCCCGTAATTTTTCATAGTCGATACCCCCGGTCTCTTACCCGCGTTGGCATTTGCTGCCACACAATATTGTGGTGTGCCTTACAGTATGAAGATTTATCGCGTGTAGGCGTACCGCAAAATAAATGTGCACCGGGCACGCTTACATCTTTACCCACGGGGTATCGGCACTCATCTCGCTCCAATTCTGCTAAGCCTACGTGTCGGGCTGCGATTGCGGGCTTAGCTACCCGCACCACCGGCTTTACATAAACGCTCGTTTTTACAGCTTCAGGTTCCGGTTCAGGTTCCGGTTCAGGTTCCGGTTCAGGTTCCGGTTCCGGTTCAAATTCAGGTTGGGAGAATATTCCGAGCCTATGCGCTTTGCCAATCACGCTGTTCTTAGACCTCTCCAGCATTACACCTATCTGGTTGAACGTAAGTCCTGTCGCACGTAGCTTTCGTAGTTGGTCTGTATGTTTCTTTGTCCACAACTTATACGCGAGCTTCATTTCTTCCTCCTGACAAAACTCTGTATAGCCTCTATGCTGCTACGCGCTCGTTCGCATAACGCTTCGCCCTCTTCTTCTGTTTTGAAGTGGCCCCTCGTCCTATTACGTGGGTGGCTAGAGTACGCTTGCATTAAATTGCTCTGCATCAACTCGTTGTATTCTTGTGTCTTATTCATTCTTCTTCCTCTTCGGGTTCGGGTTCAGGGAGATTCGGCTCCATAACCTCGTCAACCAATATTAAGCCGCGTTCCTCAAGCTCGATGTACCAGTCGCTCACTCGTCCCATTCGGTCCTCCAGATAAAAAAGTTAAAGACTTAATCACACTGTGCGCCAGAAGCGTACCCCTAAATTTCCGCCTTCAATACGTAGTCGGTGCTCTAGTTCCCAGTGTCTATCACAGAATATCTTGTTTACCTGCTTTATTGCCTCGTCGGTATTTATGCAGGGTACAAAGATGGAAGAGCCGATAGCCATGTTCTCCCACCTAACTTCTATCATCACGCCATCTGGCGATAGATCATACGTCTTCAATACCTTCATCACCAGAACCCGTATCGAACTTCATTATAATCACATCAGTGGAACCCAATTCCAAAAGAGTGCCTTTCGTTATCCGCACTTTCTTACTTCTACCCTCGCATTTAGCAAAGATTTCGCTTTTCAGATGCGCGTAGTTAATCTGTAACTCACCACACCATTCTTTAAGGGGTTTTGGTTTGACGTAAAATAGTTTGGTGTCAGTTTCGTATCGGGCTACTAATTTGCCCCGCGCTACCTGTTCGGGGATAACATGTTCATCAAGCCCGTTACCATGTGTTCCACGGTTGTCTGCGGTGCTTTTGATTTGCAGAATATAACTTATGTTTTCTGCAAAAAAGTCGCCCATAATATCCTGTACTGAGCCACCCATTTCAGATAGCCCTCGTTTGTTTTGCGCTATAAGATCGGTACACGCCCAGTTAAACACTTTCGATACATCAAAGTCGTGAAGCCCAACCTTCTTTGAGATTATCAACCCTGATATTGTCGCAGTAAGTGTGTCCGACCAGTAACGATTTTCAGATGTTAGCTGTGCCTTTTCATCCACCCGCCTCTGTACCTTCTTTACTATCGCTCTTGCCTCTTCTAAATTCTTCATTACCCACTGTATGTAGGGGGGGCCTGCATGTCCGTAGTTCCCAAAGACGTTACTCTTAAACGTATCTTGCAGTTCTTTGTCTTTCACCTTGTCGAATATACGATCCACCCGACACTCAAGTATGCGCTGTGCTTCCGCTTTCGGCATAGCCTTACCACGACTGACTGTCTCAATAACGGAAGCGTTCGCCGTGTACTGCATCAACAAACCCCACTCCCTACCTTGGTGCCGCTCCACGTTCGCACTAGCAGTCATACGTCCTCGCTGCCTACCGGACGTACCTTGATATATAAGGTCGGACATTTGCCGAGGTGTTAAATTGGTAATTTCGTCAATACCCGTTGGGAGACTGTGCATAACCTCGGCACGGTTCATCTTAAACGCAACGCTATCGGCTTTATCCAAAACAAGTCTCTTTGGGTTGCCCCAAATACCTGCTGTGGCGTACATCATCATGGTTTTGCCTGTGCCTGATTCGTTGTTAATGAACGCTACTGCACCGCAACTTTCGTTGAGCAATTCCATTAGTGGACTACCGAAACCCATACCAAGCGCGAATTGTTGTAGTAGAAACTTATCATCGTTCCATAGTCCCAAGTTCTCACGCCACACTTCGTATGTACCCTTGGGTTCAAAGTGGGGGAAAAACCCTACCGTCTGATTGGCAGGGGGGTTAAATTCTATGCAGTCAGGTTTGACCTTCTGGTTGCCTAGAATAAACGTATCCATCTTGTCGTTAACCCACCCAAACTGAACGTGAGCATCGTCTGCTGTACTGGTGGCTTGTAGTTCGTCCACCCAACTTAGTGTGTATGACATCAATTCATCCATCTTTTTAACCGCTACGCCTTGGGATGAAAGTTTCTTTCTAAACTCTTCACTAGACGTGACTGAACTCATCGGCAATGAGAACTCTTGCACCCCATCTCGAGGAAGGTGCAGACGCATAACCAGTGACTCGCCCATCTCGGGGTCTCTGATCCGCTTAACTACGTATAAGTCGTTATGGTATATACGCTTCTCGTCTATATCGCCGTCTTCGTTGGCGGTACGTATATACACACCACCGTTTGACCCACGCACATAGGGCGGTGGGTACTTGGGTATAACGTAGGTCGGCTCGTCTTCTTCGATGCTTTCCGCTACATAGTTTCCCTCGTCATCAATCTCAGCCTCACGTAACTTCTTACCCAACACGATAGGAGACTTTATGATGCCCCATTGGGGGCAATCTCTACAGATGTCGGGGTTGTATTCGTCAAAGCGTACGCATGTATAAGGCCCTTTTATTTGCTCCACCTTACGTTTCGTATCGTCTGGTGTGTAGTCAGGATGTCCTTTGGACATGAGGTGTATTGCTCTCTCCCCATCGGTGCAGAACTTAGCAATAGATAGCCCTGCCCTCCACAATGGTTCGCTCATAGTCTCTTGATTTCGGACTATGTATTTAAGCTGTTCACATCCTTCACCCTTCTGGGTCTTAATAAGTATATCTTTAAACTTGTTTTCCTGATTACCCATCAGGTTTTGCATAGTCGTGCTTAGTTCCCTTGGTGTGTTTTTCGTAGGAACTGGTATCGACTCAGACCCAAGCAACTCTGAAAACGTATCAAAGTCTACCGTCTCGAATTTGGCGGTAAGGCCAAAAAATCCTACGTCTGATGGGGGGGTGGTCTTATAGTTATGTGTGTGAGGAACTCTCAACACACGTGCCGCATCTGAGGTTACTGCGGGATCAGCGTAAAAATCTTGCTGTGCACATAACCTTTTAAGCCGTTCCGCTACAGGCAACCAATCATCTAAGCACACCGACTCTGATAGGAACCAGTAAACATGGATGCCTCTCCCCGAATTGACCATCGTTGGTTTCGGTAGTTTGTTGCGCTTACAGAAACGCCTTAACGCCTGTATAGCCTGTTCTTGAGTTAAAAATTCTTTGCTTGGACCACAGTCCAGATCGAGGAAGAACGCGCTTAATCTCTTTACGTTATCGACTTTACGTGAACCTGCCTTATCAAACGTGGCTAGGCCGTAATAGACATCGTATCCTTCTTTATCATAATTGTGGGCGGCATCGACAACGGCATCTATTGTGTCGTAGAACTTCTGTGCTTTGCGTTCATCACTTGATCGCGCCGAAAACACACAGTAGTAGCCGCCACTACTTAGCGCCTTCGACAAAAATGTTTTTGTCTCCATTGGTCCACCCATAACCGCCACGGTGAGGGCATATTTCCTCACCGTGACGTAGTTCGATTACTTTGACAATTTCCTTAGTCTTCATCATCCCAGTCATCAATAATCGAACTCAAATCACTGTCATCCGTTGGCGGTGCGGATGCAGCCTTCTTAACAACCTTTGTAGGTTCCTTAATAGGTTTCTCAACAGGCTCTTTAACAACAGGGGTAGTTGGCTCATCGTCTTCAACCACTGCTGTAAACGGGTTATCCTCCTTAGAATTGTATCCGTCTTCGGCACCAAAGGGATTCGATTGCTTACGCTCTGCAAGTTTAAGAACCTGCACTGCTTGCAATCTTAGGGAGCAACCTGCACCCATCGAACCGCTGTAAGGAATACCCTTGACTGCTACATTCACGATACTACCGCTTGTCAATTGGAAACCATCAGGCAGTTCATTAGTCTTTGCATCAAACTGCGGCGGCTTCCTAGTCTTATCGCCGTTGTATGCGCCCTTCAAACTAGCCTTGTGGGACCACATCCCATCATCTGTTTTCTTGAACGGGTTTTTAATGCTGGGCCAAGTCTTTTTCTTTTCCTCGGCATAAGTTGTTTTCATGTATGACCACAACGCCTTGGCTGTTGCATCGTCCATGATGAAGTTTACCGAATACTCAGCACCATCATCCGTTGGTCCACACGATACGGAGCGTTGTTCCGTGCTATCGTATCTGTACGTCTTATCCAGTTTAGGGTACATGGCGGTTATTTTTTTAACTACATATCGCTCAGACATAAAAGTCTCCTTGGTTTGCATTTGCGGCGTAGACAAATCCGTCCACTTTCGCAAAGATTGACCCCCTTGAGGGCGTTGACATTGATATAGCCTCTTTAGCTTCTTGGCTATCAGCCATTGAAGCCGCAAGACTCACTTCTTCTTCCCCAAGGGGACGTACTGCCTTGAAGAACAACTTGGGTACCGCACTCCCCCGATCAAACGCGCATTCGGTAATCACGGATAGCGCAGGGGTGTTATGCGAACTTAGGTACTGCGCGTAGGCTTGCATAGGCATCTTGCCTTCCTTCGCTTTACCAAACAACGATGTTGCCGGTAATTGCAGTTGGTATACTTTTGTAAAGTCGTTCTCTATCACAACGGCTAACCGTTGTGCAAAACGACATGCACGTGACGTACCTGACCCTGACCCCTTAATATTTTGGGGGCAGTCCATACAACGGTGGGCTTGGCGATCTTCTTGCTTCACCTCCGGTGCAGGTGCGCTAGTATCCGCTGACCAACACTTAGGACCTGTAGGGCTACTCGCATCATACTCCCCTGCGTAGTAAGAGCGAGAGATTTTAGCGGCGTTCAAGATTACCACGTTCAATGCACCTTCATGCACCGTGTCTTGTTGACCGTTAACATACTCACGGAACTTACTGCCGCTAATACTAATCCGGCGGCGTTCACCTACGTTCTGCATCTCCTCACAAATCCTCGTCGGTATGACCTTGCCCTAACTCGATGCCGGTTACTGCCGTGGTAGTTATTGCTGATAATCCACCCACCTGCGTTTCTACATGTGTAGAGGCACTGTCAGTAGGTTTGGTGTTATCTTTTTTGGCTAGGGCAACAGACACATCATCGACAGAGAAGCGGTATGTGTTTCCTACTTTAATGTATGTGTCTTTTGGGATATGTCCTTGGCGCACCCATGCTCGTATGGTCGAAACCGATACAGAGAAGTGCTTGGACAGTTCTTCGATTGGTACAAAAGGGCCATTCATCATTTATTCCTCACAGAAATTATATATTCAGAGTCTACGTTAAGTCCCATAGGGACAGTCTCAGGATTTTCTTCAAGGAAAGTTTTTACATTAGTTTGGTTCAACCGCTTTTCCAGAAACTCAGGTACGCCATGCGCCATAACAAATTTGTGCATGGCTTCCCAATCACTGGTCCAATAGCGAGTCTTCACCGAACGGTAGAAAAGTCCCTCTGAAGTCTTTACGCTCTCAAGGCCCTGCTCTTTGCAGTAGTCGAGTAGCGCGGCTTTGACCTTATCCAATTTCTGGTTAAGATCGTCTTCTTGTTTCTTATAGTCTGACGAAAGCTGCGCTTTCTTATTTCGGATTTTTAAGTAAACACGTGTCAGCTTCTCCGCTAACTTCTTGTCCTCACTCATTTTTATTGCTCCTAATCGCACGACAAACTGTGTCGGGAGGCGCACTCTATTAGCGTATAATACCTTAGTCAAGCAATTCTTTGTAAAGATCAATCATTTTTGTGTGTACGTCGATTCTGTTATCTAACAGTGTGTAAACACGTTTCTCTACGGCTGAACCTTGGAGCTGGACGACGGTACACTTATGATCTTGTCCTGCTCTGTGAACACGTGCGTTGGCTTGGGCGTAAGTCTCTAGCGAACTGGTAGGCCCCCACCACACAACTGTGTTAGCGGCGGTTAACGTGACCCCGTGGGCGGCGGCTTGTGGTTGGATTACTAACACACGTGGGTTGGGGGTAGTTTGGAATCGGTGAAATATATCTGTACGTTTGGGTGCAGATACATCACCACGAATAACCTCAGTAGCTATCCCATCGTCGAGTAGTTTGTTTGTAAGGATGTCTATCGTGTGCTTGAACAGCACGAACACAAGCACCTTCTTACTACTCTCGTCGATTACCTCACGTAAAACTTTGTACCGGTTCTTGATGTCAAACTCTAATGCCTCTCCTTTATCGGTGTATACCGCACCAGAAGATATTTGTAGGAGTTTGCTCATGATAATGGCAGCGTTAGCCGCTGTGATCTCCTCACCTGCGGCCTGTAACACCATCTTATTCTTTAGTTCCTTATAGTATTTGGTCTGCTGACGCGTGAGTTCTACCTCTCGCTTGGCATATACCATAGGGGGCAAGTCCAGACACTCGTCTTTTGTGAACCTGATAGCCGGTTGCAGTGCGTTGTAGACTGTCTCCGAAGCAGTTTCTTTTGGCACCCATTTGAACTGCGTTATCTTGTACATAACCATGTCGCGGAATGACCCAAAGAATCGTGGCACGGCAGTGGGATTAATTAGCTTAGCAATACCGTATGCGTCCAGAGGACTTTGTGCCGCTGGTGTGCCAGTCATCATCCACAACCAAGTCTGATCGGTTAACAACTTGTTGAGTGTCTTCCAGCGTTTGGTCTGCGCGTTCTTATAGTGAGTAGCTTCATCTACTATGATGCAGTCGAACCCACCCTTGGCTATGTCATCAGCTACAATCTCTACCCCATCATAGTTAATGATGACGTAATCAGAGCCTTGGTTGATGATTTTCCTACGCTTCTCTTTAGCACCGTAGGCCACATCAACCGTGCGGTGCATGGCGCAACTAAACAAGTCATTGCGCCATGCGCTATCCATGATCGAAAGCGGGCAGATAACTAACACACGCCGTATCTTACCTTGTGTCATTAGAAAATCGGATGCCCAGATCGCAGACGCAGTTTTGCCTGTGCCCTGCTCATTAAAGCAGAAAGCCCTTCGGTTCAGAGTAAGAAACGCGGAAGTAACCTTCTGGTGTTCATATGGTGCGTACTGCCCCGGCCACTCGTACCGCCCCTCAATGGGTGATGGCACCTTTATATTTAACTTCTTTAGGGTATGCGCTTCGTCTACACCCCAGTTAACTACTACTTGATTGTTTGGTAATTCTCGGCTCTTCTCGACAACTGTAGTAACTTTGTTCGGGTTTTTCAGGCGCAATAGTAACGCTTTGTTCTTTAATATTTGCACATCGTTCTCCATCGCAACGCCCCATGGCGCGGTGTTAGTGTGTCACTAACTATTTTTTCTTAGAGCCTTTGCTCAACGCCCCCCCTGCCGTACGGTTTTTCTTTCGGCTTTGTACTGTGACGCCATCTTTGTTGAAGCCCCCCCGCGCCAACGGCTTCTTATGTGCTACATCCTTGCCTTCTCTCTTGTCAGCTTTACCATTCTTGTTATCGTCTTTACCTGTCTTATCCATCTTTCTTCTGGCACGCTGTCTTTCCATACGCGCCTTAAACTCTTTACTATCGACAGGTTTGTTTTTTTGTTCCTTACGGTCTTCTTTATTTTTGTATGGCATTAGTTACTCCCGTTGTGAGCGCACACGGTGACAGAGCAGTGCCTTTTGCACAGACCATTCGGGCGCGGATTCCAGACATTTTTATCAGCGGCGGTCTTCATGGCTTCATACTTGCCTAGCCATTTATCCCATAAGGAACTGGTATCGTACTCATGGTACTTCGCTTTGATAAGATCATTACTAACAACAAACACTAACCCTGCTTTAATTTTCTTTACTTCGGGGTAGTTTATAAATACAGACAGCGCCATTAATTCTAACTGCCCCTTGTCTGCGTATCGTGCATTTTTACCAGTCTTGTAGTCGATGACCCATGCGGTTTCCCCCAACGTGTCAACAATTAGCAAGTCAATGATCCCACGGAACCAAACATCTTTATCGTCGAATCTACATGCGGTTAGGTTCTCGGTTACGCCCACCTTTTGTTCGCATAGTTTGACCCCTCGTTTGTCGTTAAGGGAATCAAGCATTGCTTGCGCGTAGCTAAACCTCTTAGGTAGAGGGGTATCACTGCTAACGTAATCTTCTGCGGCTTTGTGAAACTCGTTACCGTATAAGATCGCATCGGTCTGGACGAAAGGATACTCTTTAAGTATTTTCTCGTGGTAAAACTGTTTAGGGCATTGTTCAAACGCTTTAATCTTGCTGAACGACCACGGGGCTACACTCATTCACAATCTCCGTAAGATTTTCCTAGTCCACTTTCACAATTGATAGGCAGACCTGCCGCCCAGTCGGGTGTCCAACGCATACGCTCCTCAACGAACGCTCTCGATTCGATCACGTCCTCGTCTTTTACACATACGATGATGGAATCATGCACCGTTAACACAATACGACATCTCTTGCTGATTTGTAACATTTGCTCACCAATAATGCACCGCGCTATCGCCTGACATACATTCTCTGTTACCTTCCCACCATAAATTCGGGTGCGCCCACGTCGTGTCTTGTAACTATACTCAACACCACGCTCACCTTGCTCACCTGATAAGTCGTCATAACGTAACATTAAACCAGACGGAAGAAGGATACCGCGTTCTGATCCTAATACTTTTAGCACACCTTCCCTACCTACCTGTATGGTATCGCCGTTCACCATGTGCTTGATCATGTTCTGACAGTCGCGCCATAGCTGATTGATTTTCCAATTAGCCTCACGATAGATATTGATAACTCGACGCGCTTCATACAGTTCCATTTCAAACCCAAAACCTTTTAGCTGTTCTTGAAACCTAACTGCACCCATCCCATAACCTGCGCCAAGGATGGTAGTCTTACCTACAAACCGTTGATCTTTAGTTACTTCGTCTTCGGTAACACCATATATGCGAGAAGCCATCACCTTATATACATCTTCGTTATTAGCGAATGATTGAGTAATATCATCCTGACCTGCCAACCATGCGAGTACACGTGCTTCGATCTGCGAACTATCACAGTCAATCAACGTGTATCCTTCTGGTGCTAGGATGCTACGCTTTAACTTCTTACCATTTGGGCCTCGGCTAGGTAGGTTCTGCATGTTGATCTTATCATCACCACCCCATCGCCCAGTGTGTGCGGCGTAGTATCTTACTGGAACCGGCAAAGTCCCACGTTTACCTATGTCTATAAACCTCTGAGTACGTGTTTCCTCAAGGGTACTTTTCGTGCCTAGACGTGCGGCTACTGCCGCTTGCACCCTGTCATCCTCATGGTCAACTAGAGCCTTAAACTCTTCGTCGTTCTTGGCGAACGCGAATGTTTCTTTGCCTGTACGTAAACTTATTTTCATAGGCGGCTTTACGCCTAGCCCCTCAAGCACAGCGGCAAACTTAGGGTTAGACATCAAGTCTTCCTTAGTTACACCTGCATCCTCAAGTAGTTGGTCTTTACGTTCGCGTGTGGCTTCAAGGTGCTGTTCAAGCAACCCAATATCCAACTCAAGCATCGGCTCGGTAAACATCCGCAACGTCAGATCAATCATCATAAGTTCTTGCTTCGGAAAGCCCTTCTTCAAGAAGATGTTGAATAGTTTGTATGTTAACTCGACATCATTGATGCAGTAGTCACCGTACAGCGCCAAGTCCTGTTCAGAGAAATCGGCTCGACGTTTACCTAAAGCATTTAAGACCTCGGTTCCCTTAGTGCCAATCTGGTAGCGTTCAGACAACGCCCTGAGACTGCCGCCAACTTCCACCCCGTGTAAAGCACGGGCGATACACAAAGTATCGGTATACACGCGAGGATGAATATCAAACACCCAAGAGAGAATGGCACCATCAAACAAAGTGTTGTGAGCGAGAACCATGCTTTCTGCCCAGTTGAAGGTGTGTAAGTATCGTTTAAGTTGTTCACGTGTTCCGCTTGCCCATTCAGTTCCTTCATTGTTCACCTTTATACCTACGCCAATCACCTCAAATTGGCGGTCGCGTACGTACTCCTCTATTGTTAACTTAGACAGGGAAAAATCCCTGTCATAGTAGGTTTCAAAATCTATCGTGATTAAGTCCATTAGGAATCACCCCCTGCTAACTCACCCCCACACGCCATATAACCTGCGCCGTCCACCCAGTTGTCTGGATGCTTCGGATTAAAATTGATGCGTGCTATTTTTAGAAGTGTCATCATCACTGCGACATCGGTAGCTGATACAGGGTGTGCAAGATACGTCGCCCAGTAGCCAGCGGTCCTAGAGAAATTATTCTTCATGTCACCATGGTCAGCCGCACGATCCTTAGTTACGTACAACTTAGCAGTATCAAGAATCTGACCGCGAGAAAATCCCTCTGAGTTTTCCCCAGAGGGTCGTAGTTTTTTTCCAGTGCTTTTCGCCTCCTCTTCTGCGACAAACACCTCTTTCGGCGTGCCAATCTTTTGCATTATCTTGTAAGCATAGCCATACGATACTCCTGTGGCCTTCGAGACCTGCACAGGTGTGGCTGTTTTATTCTTAACTAAATACGCCCATACCTTGTCGGCTTTGGGTGATGCTTTACTAGCCATGATGTCGTTCTCCTATTGCACGTACGATATAACAAATGACCACAAGACCCTCGTACGGTTAAGGTCCGGCTCGTTCTCCTGTATCTTTCCGCGACCAAAATCTTTCCGCGACCCTTTGGCTTATTTGGAGGATTGTGCGGCTTGCTTTCTTGCGTACTTCTCACCCCACGAAAAGAACAACCGCATCGGCGAATACTTCGGAGCAATCAGATAAGC